>FYBJ01000058.1_pt1 | contig 43897 bp, 57 predicted proteins | sample 1134611 | NCBI WGS metagenome assembly FYBJ01 (sample SAMEA104116008, study PRJEB20421) | marine metagenome | isolation source: marine
AGCCTTATGGACAAGTCGTTCTACGATGACCATCGTGGTTCTAAATGTCCTGACCGCCTGTTCAGTAAGGATGTGCGTAAGATTAAACAGGCAATTGATACAGCAATGGATAGGTATGAACGTACTGTCTCACCCGATGAGATTGAAGCACTGTTCATGTCAAACAATCCAACGCTTACTACAGCACAGAAGCAAGCCTTCGCCAGCCTGTTTGCACAGGTCAAGAAGGAACAGCCTATGGGCAGTGACATTGCACAAGAGGTACTGTCTAAGTTGTTTCAACAGGTAGTGGGCGAGGACGTGGCAAACATTGGCTTTGATATGGTCAATGGTGATGCTACTACACTGGAAACACTCCGCAGTCTGCTTGAACGGTATGGTGATGACTTTGTGCCTAACCTCAACATTGAGTGGGATGATATCAGCATTGAAACACTCATGGCAAAGGCTGAGTTGGAAGCACGTTGGCAATTCAATCTACCCTCAGTAACACGTAAGGTAGAGGGTGTCAGTGGCGGTCAGCTTATTGAGGTAGGTGCTAGACCTAACACAGGTAAGACATCCTTTCATGCCAGCTTGATTGCTGCACCGGGTGGGTTTGCACATCAGGGTGCTAAGTGTGTTATCTTATGTAATGAAGAGCCTACCCACCGTGTCGGTGCTAGATACCTTACAGCAGCAGCAGGTATGTCTGCCGCAGAGGTGAAGAGCAACATGGGTAAGGCCAAAGCACTGTACGAACCTGTGATGAACAACATCAAGATTAAAGATGCTGGTGGTCGTGATATGCCTTGGGTTGAGTCTGTCTGTAAAGCATACAAGCCTGACATACTTGTGCTTGACATGGGTGACAAGTTTGGTGTAGCTGGTTCATATTCCAGACCAGATGAAGCCTTGAAAGCCTGTGCTATTTATGCTAGACAGATAGCAAAGACGTATGACTGTGCTGTATTCTATATGTCTCAGCTATCTGCAGAGGCAGAAGGACGTACCACACTCAATCAGTCCATGATGGAAGGTTCACGTACTGGTAAGGCAGCAGAGGCTGACCTGATGATACTGATTGGTAAGGCAGCTACAGTAGAAGGACAGGAAGAAGATAGTCCAATGCGGCACATCAATATCGTGAAGAACAAGCTGAATGGCTGGCACGGTATGGTGAATGTGGAACTGGACTACAAGACAGCGAGGTACGAAGGATGAAGCTAACACTAGACGTAGAGAATGTAGGACAGAAGAGGGGTGGTAAGTTACACCTTGACCCCTTTGAGCCTGACAATTCTTTGACTATGATTGGTATGCTTACCGATACAGGTGAAGAACGGCTGGTTACATTTGACCATCAGGATTGTCCACCTACCCCAAACGGACATGCTCTGGTGCAAGAGTGGTTAGATAAGGCAACAGTACTTATCATGCACAATGCCGCCCACGATTTGATGTGGCTATGGGAGTCAGGCTTTACATATGATGGTGCAGTCTTTGACACTATGCTTGCAGAGTATGTGTTACAACGTGGCCTGAAAGAACCACTAACGCTTGAGGCATGTGCTGAACGATATGAGTTGGCTACACAGAAGCAAGACAGTCTAAAGGAACACTTGAACAGTGGTGGCACAGCTTACAATATGAACTATCCTAAGTTGGCAGAGTACTTGTCTGCTGACATACATGCTACTCAGCAACTGTCTGACAGGCAGATGTACAAACTAAATACCCCTGATGATGCAGGGCTTATGAATAGTGTGACACTTACTAATGAAGTGTGTGTTACTCTTGCTCGTATGTATCAACGGGGATTTACTGTAGACATGACAGCTTTACAGCAAGTTCATGACGAGTTTCTACAGGAGAAGGAGACATTGACCAATGAATTACAGGCTCACGTTAGGAATCTTATGGGCGATAGCCCTATTAATCTTAATAGTCCAGAACAACTATCTTGGGTAGTGTATGGACGTAAGGTGTTAGACAAACAGTATTGGGGCAATGCCATTGACCCTTACATGGATGATGCTGATTTCCGTAGCCTGATGTCTGCTGGTACAGAGCGTGTGTATAAGACTAAGGCAGAGCAGTGTACAGAATGTGATGGCACTGGCTACATAAGAAAGGTAAAGAAAGATGGAACACCATTTGCTAAGCCTAACAGATGTACGAATTGTAGTGGGTCTGGTTATTTGTTTGTATCTACTCAAGACTTGGCTGGACTAAAGTTCAAACCACCGTCTGCTAAGTGGGCTAGTGCTAATGGATTTAGTACAAGCAAACAGAACCTTGAGATACTAGAAGGTGCTGCCAAGTCTAAAGGACTTACAGATGCGGTTGACTTTCTATCTAAGGTACGTAGATTGTCTGCAGTAGATACTTATCTATCATCCTTTGTTGAGGGCATACGTATGTTCACAAAGTCAGATGGTAAGTTGCATGTACGTTTGTTACAACACCGTACATCTACAGGTAGATTTAGTGGTGCTAACCCTAACATGCAGAACATGCCACGTGGCGGTACATTCCCGGTAAAGAAGGTGTTTGTATCTAGGTTTAATGGTGGTAAGATACTTGAAGCTGATATGGCACAGCTAGAGTTTCGTACTGCCGCATTCTTATCACAAGATGGAGTAGCAATTGAGGAAGTATCTACTGGATTTGATGTACATGCATACACCGCTAAAGTTATTACTGATGCTGGTCAACCTACGAGTAGGCAGGATGCAAAAGCGCATACGTTTGCACCACTCTACGGGGCAACTGGATACGGAAGAACACCAGCGGAAGCAGCGTACTACACACACTTCAATGACAAATACCAAGGGGTCGCAGTTTGGCATTCCCGATTGGCTAAAGAGGCTATAAACACGGGCAAGATTACCACACCATCAGGGCGTGAGTTTGCTTTCCCTGATATAGTTCGTAAGCACAACGGCAGGGTGTCTCACTTTACACAGATAAAGAACTACCCCGTGCAGTCGTTTGCTACAGCAGACATTGTACCCATTGCATTGCTTCACATTGAACGCTTGCTAAAGGGTATGCAATCCTGTATAGTCAACACAGTGCATGATAGTATTGTTATTGACGTACACCCAGATGAAGAACAACAGGTAATTGATTTAATCAACAAAACAAATGATGACCTACCAGATTTGATTACACTTAGATGGGGAATAAAGTTCAATGTTCCACTGTTACTAGAATCAAAAATAGGTCCGAATTGGCTTGACACTAAAGACGTTATCTGATATAACTACCAAACTTAAACTGAATAGGAGATATAATATGACTTCAATCACAACAATTGACACTAACAACTTCGCAGCAATGGCATCAGCAATGGGCATTGACTCCGAAGGTGGGGCATCTAAAAAGCAAACCAGTACACTGGCTCGTCTTCGTATCAACCACTCACCAATTCTTGGCTCAGATAAGATTCTGGTTAAGGGTGGTACATACAAGATGGATATTCCTGATGGGCCTACTTACTATGGCACGTCTATTAAGATGCGTCCTTATCTGCAACGCTTCATGTATAAGAAGTTTGTCATGGGCAGTGGTGGTAATCCTAATCGTTACGTAAAGACTGTGATGGCTAACAACTTAAACATTGACCTGAAAGATAATGATGGTGGTTTTAACTGCGGTAAACCTGCTGGCTACATCGCTGACTTTAAATCACTACCAGAGAAGACACAGGAACTAATCAAGCAGATTAAGCGGGTTCGTGTTGTTTTAGGTACAGTTGAATTGGTAGACGCAGTAGATGCAAATGGCAATCCTGCTGACGTTCCTGAGACACCTTTTATCTGGGAGATTGAAAACCGTGATGCTTTCAAGGATGTGGGTCAACTGTTTACTAAGCTAAACAAGATGAAGCGGTATCCTGTACAGCACATCATGACAGGTAACACAGAAGAGCGTAAGCTACCTAATGGTAACAGCTTCTATCTTCCTGTTATGTCACTGGACTTGACTAACACTCTTGAACTAACTGACACAGAGCAAGAGACATTTGCTGACTTCATGTCATGGGTAGAGAATTACAACGAGTATATCATCAATGCTTATGCAGAGAAGGCTACCAGCAAGGCAGACGCTGAACTGGATGAACTTAACATAGATGATGTTGTAGACATTGAACTTGACGATGAGGTAGCATAATGAACCACCCTGCTGAAATGGCGTTGTATCAGTACATGGAAAATGCTGTCAAAGGCACTACGTCCATGTCAGATGATACTATCCAGCAAGTTGCACAGGATGTATCAGATGCACTAAAACGTCAGTTTGGCGGGGGCAATAAGCGTGATGGGTTCGGCTTACGTATGTCTAACATAGGTAGGCCATCCTGTCAGCTTTGGTTTGAAAAGAACAAGCCAGAGACAGCATTGCCCCGGCCTACAACATTCGTAATGAACATGATGCTTGGCGATATCGTTGAGGCAGTGTTCAAAGGTTTACTCAAAGAAGCGGGAGTGGCATATGAAGATAGTAAAAAGGTTACTTTGGAGTTGCCTGACCATTCTATTTCTGGGACATATGATATTGTCATTCGGGATGCAGTTGATGATATTAAATCGGCTTCCGACTGGTCCTACAGAAACAAGTTTGAGTCATACGAAACCCTTGCAAATGGTGACAGCTTTGGATATGTTGGACAGCTTGCAGGATATGCAGCAGCGGCTGGGAAGAAAGCTGGCGGCTGGTGGGTTGTAAACAAAGCCAACGGTGAGTTCAAGTATGTACCCGCAGAGGGTTTAGACATGGACACAGAGTTAGGTAAGATTGAAGAGAACATTGATAAAGCACTAAGTGATGACTTAGAGAGGTGCTTTGAACCAGAGAAGGAAACATTCAATGGTAAAGAGACAGGCAACCTTGTACTAAACAAGGGTTGTACATTCTGCTCTTACAGACATGCTTGCTGGCCTAACATGAAGGAGTTACCAGCAGTTAAGTCAAAGGCACGTGAGCCTAAGATTGTTTCGTACATCAAACTATCAGAGGAATACGATGCGGCATAACTTCAAGCAGTTTAAAGCGGCACGTAAGTATGGGTATCGGTCAGGCTTAGAGGTCAAACTATCTGAGTATCTCAAAGAGTTAAAGATTGACTTTGACTATGAGACCATTAAGATAGAGTGGGAAGACCTAGCCTACCGTACTTATACACCAGACTTTATACTTCCCAATGGGATAATAATTGAGAGTAAAGGAATGTTCACAGCCGCAGACAGGCGCAAACACTTAGCTATCAAACGGCAACATCCTCATCTTGATATACGCTTTGTCTTTGAAAACAGCAGACGAAAGCTACGTAAAGGTGCTAAGTCTACTTATGGTGAGTGGTGTGACAAGTATGGTCTTAGATGCTATGACCGCATCATACCAGAAGATTGGCTGAAAGAAAAAGGCAAGAACAAGCACCCCTCATTCATTAAGTTTGAGGGCGGCAAGATAAAAAGGAGAAAGTGAACATGGAAGAGAATGAATTTACAGCAATAGAAGAAGATGATTTCGTTATACGTGTAAGACCTTTCAAAGACAGAAAGGGTTCATGGAATGGTGAGATTGACCTAGCAATTATAACCCAGCCAGAAAACAGCTTTGACGATGAAGATTACTTTCAACTGACACACTTCTGCAAGATGCTTGCATCCACTGTACCAATCATGGAATACAATGAAGAACTTCGTAATTTAGTTCACGAATATGTTACAGATATTGTTGACAAAGAGAAGGAGTATCTGGTAGAACTAGAGGAAGGTCCAACTGTTGTGGACAGAGAAGACAATATTATTACTATTGACTTTGGTACTAAGACGAAAGGAAGTGCATGATGACAAGCTACAAAAAAATTATGGAAGAGTTAGATGCTACTGCCAATCGTGTAGTAGATAAACTAGATATGGTAAATAGTCCACCTCACTACAATGAGTCTGGCATTGAATGCATTGACGCTATTGCTGCAGCTACAGGAGAGGGCTTTGAGTTTTATCTACAGGGTAATATCATGAAGTACCTGTGGCGATATCGCTACAAGAACGGTACGGAAGACTTAAAGAAAGCCCGTTGGTATTTGGACAAACTGATAGTAGAAACAGAGGGTCTATACAATGATGAGAGTTAAAGTGTTTATTACCATTGATGTAGACCCTGACGAATACCCTGTACCTGCAGATGAAAACGTAGGGGAAGAGATAGAAGAAGGCATACGTGAATACTTCTATGACATAGACGGTGCAGATATACGCAACATTAAAATAATACAGGAGTAACTTTATGTTAAGCAATCATTTACCTACAGACTACCAGAACTTCATTGCGTTATCTCGCTACGCAAGGTGGAAAGAGAAAGAACAAAGGCGAGAGACATGGACGGAAACGGTAACACGATACTTTGATTACATGGAGAGCCATCTAAAGGCAAACCATAAGTATAAGTTACCAGTTGAACTGCGCTTAGAATTAGAAGATGCAGTACTAAACCAAGACATCATGCCAAGCATGAGAGCCTTAATGACATCTGGACCAGCACTGGACCGTTGCCATGTAGGTGGATACAATTGTTCATACGTACCCATTGATAGCCCTCGTGCATTTGACGAGACAATGTACATCTTAATGTGTGGCACTGGCGTTGGCTTCTCAGTAGAACGTCATCACGTTGAGAAGTTACCTATTGTGAATGAAGATATGCATGATACAGACACAATCATTAAGGTAGGTGACAGCCGCCCCGGTTGGGCTAAGTCACTAAAGGAACTGATTGCCATGCTGTACACTGGACAGATTCCTAAGTGGGATGTATCAGAGGTACGCCCTGCAGGTGCAAGGCTCAAGACATTCGGTGGTCGTGCCAGTGGCCCTGCCCCACTAGAAGAACTGTTTGAGTTTATCATTGACAAGTTCAAGGCAGCAGCAGGTCGTAGGCTCTACCCTGTTGAGTGTCACGATATCATGTGTAAGATTGGTGAGGTTGTAGTTGTCGGAGGGGTCAGACGAAGCGCACTCATTAGCCTATCAAACCTGAATGATGACCAGATGAGTCATGCTAAAGCAGGTATGTGGTGGGAAAACGAAGGACAACGTGCGCTTGCAAACAACAGCGTTGCCTACAAAGAGAAGCCGCAGATGGGTACATTCATGCGTGAGTGGCTGTCACTGTACGAGAGTAAGTCTGGTGAGCGTGGCATATTCAACCGTCAGTCTGCACAAGTACAAGCAGCTAAGAATGGCAGACGGGATGCTAACCAAGACTTTGGGTGTAACCCATGTAGTGAAATTATCTTGCGTCCATACCAGTTCTGTAACTTGTCTGAGGTAGTTGTACGTGAGGGTGACACACATGAAACACTCACTGAGAAAGTACGCTTGGCTACAATCTTGGGTACGTTCCAATCTACTCTGACTAGCTTCAAGTATCTACGTAAGATATGGAAGAATAACACAGAGGAAGAACGGCTGTTGGGTGTATCACTAACAGGTATCTTAGACAATCAATTGATGTCAGGTAAGTCTGCTAGTCTTGGTACAAACATTGGTGCTACTCTTGAAGCACTGAAGGATGTAGCAATCAATGCAAACAAGAATATGGCAGCTAAGTTAAAGATACCACAGTCAACCGCCATCACATGTGTTAAGCCTAGTGGTACAGTATCACAGTTGGTAGACAGTGCATCAGGTATTCATGCCCGTCACAATCCATACTACATTCGTACTGTTCGTGGTGATAACAAAGACCCACTAACACAGTTTATGATTGCACAGGGTATTCCATCAGAGCCGGATGTCATGAAGCCTGACTCAACTACAGTGTTCAGCTTCCCAATGAAGTCACCTATGGGTGCGGTAACACGTACTGAGATGACAGCTATTGAGCAGCTTGAGTTATGGCTACTGTATCAACGTCATTGGTGTGAGCATAAACCTTCAGTCACAATCTCTGTGAAGGAAGATGAGTGGATGGATGTAGGCTCATGGGTGTATGAACATTTTGATGAAGTGTCAGGCATCAGCTTCCTGCCATTCAGTGAGCATACTTACAAGCAAGCACCTTATCAGGATTGTACAGAAGAAGAGTACAAAGAGATGAAGGCAAACATGCCATCAGCTATTGATTGGGTACTGCTGAGTGACTTTGAGAAGGAAGACACTACATCAGGTGGACGTGAGTTAGCATGTACTGCTGGCGTTTGTGAAGTAGTGGACATCAGTGCAGCATAATGTGGGAGTACTGGTGTAAAGCAATGGGCAGCAAGGCATATGATGACGATGACAAAGCAAACAAAGTAGCAATACTTAGAACTGCTTGGGTTATCCTTCATGTCCTTGCTTGCCTAGCCATCATTATGCACAATACGCAGAAGATGGGTTGGTGGTAAGAATAAAATATACGTTGGTACTTTCTGTAGACCCTTTAAATCAAGAGGCCACTTATTGAGTGCCGCAGCACCAGTGGTAGGGATAGGCCGGGAAAGCTAAGAGAATGGATGTGAGACTGCCAACACATTATAAGGAGAGTGAGAATGCTTGACGATACAGGACAGTTTACGTTACTATGGTGGCAGTGGTGGTTGCTTGCAATGGTAACACTGAACACCGCTTTGAATACTGTTGTATTCTTTAAGCACAGATTTAAAGGCTTTAACAAAACAGAGAAGGAGAATAGGAATGGCAATGCAACCAATTAAAGGCGCAGTTAACCGTAGATTTAGACCGTCTTCATACAATAGGAATGACTCTCTTGCAAAAGAAACAATCATTGCACACCTAGAAGCAGATGGGCATACCATCCTAGACTCAGAGGAAAACTATTCGTTTGACATTAAGAGTGAGAAGAACGGCAACATCTATTACAGTGAAGTAGAGATGAAGAACCAGTGGAAGGGAGATTGGAATACTGCATGGAAAGAGATACGCATACCGTATCGCAAGCACAAACTAATCAATAAGTTTGAGGAAGTAAAGTCAGACACCACCTTCTTAAACTTCTATGTGATACGTGGCGATTGTAAACAAGCATGGCGCATAAAGGACACACTGCTTGAGAAGTCACAGGTAAAAGAAGCACAGGGATTTAGAATTGAAAAGGGTGAACACTTCTTTCATATACCATATGAAGATGCAATACTTGTGGAGTTAAAAGATGAGCATAGAGCAGCAAGCTAAACAGTGGATGAAGGAGAAGTACAAAGACATGGAAATGAATGATTACCAACGTAAGTCAGTAGAGTTTGCCATCTATCCACACTCTCATAGCATTCTCTACCCTGCACTTGGACTCGCAGGTGAGGCAGGTGAAGTTGCAAACAAAGTAAAGAAGTTCATACGTGATGGGTATGACCAAGAGAACTTTGAGCAAAAGAAGATTGAACTGGCAGGTGAGATAGGGGATGTGCTATGGTACTGTGCTGCACTAGCACGTGACTTAGGCTTTGACCTGTCTGAGATTGCACAGGAGAATTACACTAAGCTGTCTGACAGAGCAAGTAGGGGCAAGATAGGTGGTGACGGAGACAATAGGTAGATGCTTTTAAACACACTCATATGTATAGGCTACTTCGGTTTCATATACTACCTACATAAAGTAGAGGGGGCTTAACTGCCCCCTTTTTCTTTATCTATATGCTCTGTTGTATGCCTTACCTATTTCAACTAGCCTCATAAGGTCTTTGAAATCTGTACCGTCCGGCTGTCTATCATACTCTTCTACAAACCTTACTGTAGAAACTGTACGCACCTCTTTGGGTAGTCTACGATATGTAAGCATTGCCTCTGCATACTCAGGTGCATTAGCAGTGAATACCTTACTGTCAGATACCTGTTTACGAACATTCTTTATCTGACCCTTAATGTAAGGTCTAATCTTGCTAGACACGTACTGTTCCTCAGTAAACTCTTCCTTTACTGTATCACTAGCCATCTGATACTGATTACGTAGTGTCTCTTCATAGATACGTGCGTTGTCCACAATGTCAGGCAGTGCATCACGTACTACAGTATTTTCAAACCTACGTATACTAGGAACTTTAGACCTGCTGCCTAGTTCATAGTCTGTATAGCCAAAGTTGGCAATGTACTCACCGTATTCATCGTCAACAGTAGCTAGGTTGATACCACCAATAACACGGAACAGTGGAAGTACACGAGACTTCTCTTCAGCAAACAAGAACTCACGCTTCGGTCTGTTAGCTTCATCCTCTGCTGCTTCAAACCTTCTGAATGGACGTGATAACTCACTCATGAATGTTGCACTAAAGTCAAGTGATGGGTCTTCTGCAGTATCTTTGTACTCAAGACCACGAATACCAGTAGCACGTTCAGCTTCAATAATCTGTGCGAATGGTACTGCCCATGTAGATAGATAATTACCCAATGACCTACCAAGCAAACGTCCTGCCTGTTCTTCATTTGTTAAGTCAACACCAGTAGACAGGTCAGCAATTTCCTGTATCAGACTTTGACCTACGCCTTCCCGGATGTTTGTGCCTACAAATGTTTCAGTAAACTCTTTAGCCTTAAACCAATCACCGAATGTACCATCCTGTATACGCTTCATGGCCTCACCAACGTACATAAACTGACGCATTGGGTACTGTGGTGTGACATCCATAACTGTGCCATCACCTGTTTTCAATTGCTTGTAATCTGCTGGTGCTTCATCTGATGTGCGATACTGATATGCTGCACCTGCCACTGCAATGCCTTGTATGTTACGTGATATACGCTGACGGTCTTTCATAGTCAGCTTACCCTTGCCAACTTTCCCGCCAGATACAATGCTTGCCATCTTACGTGCCAACGGTATAGATGCACCACCTGCATACTGACCCATCAATTCCATGCTGTTAAACATAAAGCGTGGGAATGGCAGTACAACAGTCAGACCATTACGTACAATGAACTGCGAAGTAGAACGGAATACTGGCACTTCAGGCTGCTTGGCATATGTAATGTCCAGTGCAGCATTTGTAGCATCTTCCATAATATCTACGAATGACCTTGCATCCTTTGGCCTTACACTGCTTGCGTCATTTAACAGGTCACGTATCTGACCCTTATTGATTGTGTCAATCAGGTCAATCTTATATTCACGTTTAACTAGCTTCTCTAACTCAGACAAGAAAGCACCCCTACGAATTAGATGTTCCTGCCAACGGTTAGGTGTGTTGAGTACATCTACTGAATCTTCCAGTACAGATAGTACACTATCTACAGCACCACCTTCACCACGTCCTGTTAGCTTTTGTATCTCGTTAATGTTGTTAAACAGTAGGTCTGCTTGTCCTGCAAGTTCCGGCTGTTCCATTAGGAAGTCTACATAGTCCTTAACATCAAGCCGTGTCTCAGGGCCAAACATATACTTCATGTGACGGAAGCTGTCTTTCCAGTTACTAAAGCTGCCTAACTCTTTTAATCCAGCAGCAGCACCCTCTTCTGATAGCTGGTACAAAGCATTGTCCATGACATTGCCAAAGCCTTCCAGTGGCGCACGGATAGCACCTGACTGAAGGTTACGTGCAGCAGTAGCAAGCTGAGACACCAGCCCACCTCTACGAATGTTTTCAATACGCATGACTGTCTTGCGTATAGTACCTGCTGCTTCTTTGGTAGCGGCTTCCTGCATAGCAATCATTTCATTAGCAGGTCTCATACGTTTAATCTGAGATAACTTCTGCAGTGTTCTACCTGCTTCTGAACCAGACCCAACAACAGTAAGAATGTAATCTTCAAAGTTAATGTTGTACTTGTTGAGCATGTCAATCAGTTCATCGCCAGCAATCAACTCTTTGTTGACTGTCAGTTCAAACAGATTATCAATTACTGTTTTGTCATTATCAAATGCGTCAGGGAACTTTTCTTTCAGGTCAGCTACAGTAGCTACAAGAGCATCCAGCTTCTCTGGCTTGAGCAGTGGCTGTGTAATATCATCACCAATGCCAGCCAGCAATGCGGCTTCAGTCTGCTCACTGTCAGTGCCTACAAGAAACTCTCTTACAGTACTTGCCTGTTGCTTCTGTGTAACCTCTTCTGCAGTTTCTTTACCAGCCCTACGTGCCAGTTCACCATCTAGTACTTTGTGTCCATCTACAGTATTAGATACAGTCTTACCTGTACGTGTTTCAAACTCAGTAATCAGTTCGTCTGAGATATCACGATTGGATGCTGCCTTCTCTGCTGCACGTGCTTGTCTTTCTGCAATCTCATCTGATGTAGCTGCACGTGCTTTAGATATGCGCAGCTTACGTGCTTCAGCTTTAGCGATTATATCTGCAGACTTCTTTGCATCTTTCAAGGGCTTGAGTGAGGCTTGACGTGATGCAGCACCAGCTATGCCAGTAGCACTGCCAACAGCAGGTACAGCTTCAGCCATTTCAACCATCATACTCAGGTCTTTAGCAAACTTACTACCCGCAGTCTTAGGGTCAAACGGCAGTATCTCTTTGCCTGTCATACCCAGTATCTTGTTATCTTCTGTAAATGTATCATGTACAGCCTGTGTGATAGCTTCACCAGCATCTTCTGCTGTTTCACTCACTGCTTCTACAGCTACAACAAGACCCTTCAATGCCTCATCACCTATTGATGTCAAGCCACGTGCAAAACCCTGCAAAGGTTTAGGTATACTGTCCTTGATAAACTCTTCATTCTGTAATATCTTTACATCCTGCCCGTACAACAACTCTTTTGTCTCTGCAGTTTTCTCATAGCCAAATAGCCTGTCTGTCTGTTCGGCAGCAGGGGCAGGTGCATCAATGCGTTCTAGCTTTACGTTTTCTTCGGGATTGTCGCTTATAGGTGCGCTGGGAACGTACCTGTATCCAGCAGGTGCTTGACCAGTACGCAGGTAATACTGCTCTGGTGTCTCATCTACTTCTGCAACGTTAGTTACCGCTACCTCATCAGTAGGGTCTTGGGTAGGTGCAGCACTTCTTTTTCTACGTAGCTGCGCACGTAATGTGTCACGACTAGACGGTTCAGTAGCCCCTTGTTGTACTACTGTCTCATCGTCTTCTTTATCTGTAGGTGATTGTGCTAGACTGCCATTACGTCTACGCAATTGCTGTCGCAACGCTTCTCTATCAGCCATTACAGAAGTGTACTCCCTGTCCACAGGATGTTTTGCGTGACACCATTCTCATCTTTGTATTGAATAATATCACCCGGCTTATATTGACCTGCTTCCACACGGTCAAGTAGTTCTTCTTCATTCTGTGCTTGTTCTGGTTGAAAACCTTCAGTAGAAAGTTCTTTCTTGATGTAAGAAGCAGCATCCGCAGCAAGGCTACTACGTTGTGCAGCAATAGTGTTATTCATCTGTGTGTCATCGAGACCACCAACACGTAACTCTACATTGTCTAATGCACGGTTCATACGGTCAAAGTATTGTACTTCATTACCCTCAATCTTGTAAGTAATCTGACCTTCAATATCCTTAACCAAACCAACAGGCTCAAGCTGACGTTTGATTTCACTATTGATGATACTGTCTACAGACTGCTTAGAGAATGACGGGGTATATGTTGTAGTGCTTTCTGCATCAGCAACAGACTTAATACCTGCCAATGCTTTATTACGAATAGCTGTAGCATCTGCCAAGTCACGTTTCTGTTGACTTGTTTTCTGTGCTTCTGGAATAGACTCAAGTGTAGCAATCTTCTGGTCACTAGCAACAAGCATAGCTTCGTAGGTAGAGAACTGTGGTGCTTCTTTAGCCTTCTTTAGTTCAAGCTGACGTTGCTCTATAGTCACGCCCTGCAATTCTTGTGATGTTATAAATGCCTGTGCATCTCGTTCTGCTGATGCAACGGCTAGGTCAAGACGTGACTGTTCACGGGCAGCGGCTGCATCAGCACGAGCGTTAGCAATAACCTGCTGGTCTGCACCCTCTTGTGCAAGTCTTTCAGCACGTGCTTCTGCTGACTTTGCAATATCCATAGATTGTGCTGCTTGTGCCTGTGCAGTAGTAAAGCGGCCCTCTTCCATAGTAAATCTACCTTCAGCACGTAAACGTTCTTTGGCAGTCTCAGCAGCTTTTTCTGCTTCAATAAATCTTGAACGGTCAATCTTAGCTTGTGCTGCACGTGCTTCTTTAGTGGTAGGTTTAGGTGCTTCAGGCAATGGTGCTTCTTCCTCTACCTGCTGCATTAGTTGTTTACCTACGTCTGGCTTAAATAGTTTGTACAGACCAGACGCTTGCATCTCATCTTCCATCACAGGCAGAGTAGAAACAGGTGTAATATTACGAGAGATAAAGTCAGTAAAGTTACCGGGTTCTGCACCTGCTTCTGCAAACTGAATAGCTGCACCAACATCCTTACCTGCCTTTTGATTAGCACGTAACTCAGTAATCAAATCATTACCACCAGCTATTGTTTTACCAGCACTGTTGTACAGTTGGATAGCTTTATCTTCATCACCACCAGTAAATGAAGCAAGGTTCTGAAGCACTTCACGTAGTTCTTTTTTATCCTTTTCTTTTTGTTCCAAGGCTGCACGTCTACGAGTAACACGATACTGACCCATACCGTCCATGCGGTCCTGAGTACGCTTCATATCATTTTGCAATTGCTTATCTACAGCACTTGCAGCACCTGATACTAACCCTAAAAAGAAACTCATGTTTTATCTCCGTGCCATTAGGCCAGACTTAGGCTCTTCTTTTGTTACTTCTTCTTCTACTTCTGGTTCTTCTTCAGACTCATCAATCTTCTGTTGCATCTCTTTGCGAACAGATTCAATGAGAGTATCTTTAGTAGTATTATCTGGTACATCAGTGAGGCCACTATCATACTTTACACCTGCATTATCCCCAATAAGCATAATCATTTCCATTAGCAATGGCATTACAAGCATACCAACATCCACAGTATGCTTGCCGTCCATCACACTTGCAAGCTGTATGGTGTTTGCAAGTGTAGTCACTGGAACATTCATTTCCAATACGTCAGCCATCTGGTCCATAAACTCATCTGTAGACATACGCTCAAGATAATACTCAATCGCTTCATCTACAGTTGTGTACTGTGGTGGACTTTGCCACGGTCTTGCACCCAACTCGTGGGTCAAAGACATTCCGGGAATAGGGGCATCAAACATCTTTTAGCATCTCTCTTTGCTTACGTAATAGTAGCATGTGATTGCCTACACGGAAAGCAGGTTGATTTACTCTATCATCTTGTGATGTAGGCATTATAGATTTCTTAGGCGCAAGAAGACCTTTAGTCTCTGGTTTTTTAGCAGGAACATCTAAGTTTTCAATGTCCATACTATTATACAGTTGCTTTGCAGGATTAATAAGCGGCACTTCTTATCTCCTTACGTTCTACTACAATATCCATAAGTTTCTTTGTCATCCATTTAAGTACAGGCTTGTTACGAATAAACTCAGCATATGCTTTACCGTGCTTTCCATACAAATCTCTAAACCATGCAGGTGCTTCGTGCTTTACCCACATACGGAAGATAAACCAACGTGGGTCTGCCTTACCGTATACCTCACGTCCTACCCAACAGAACTTAGCACTGATAAATGCACTACCTAATGTACCAATCAAACCACCTACTGCACTACCAGCAGCAGTCTTAGCTGACTGTGCGGCTGTCTTAGCCCGTTCATCTGCATTCAATGTAGCAATAGCCATATCAGCATAACGGTTCAGTTCATTCTCAGCAGATGTCCATGCCCATTCCATTGTGTCAGAATAATAATTCCACAGATTATCGTAGGCTTGCTTAGATACATCTACAATAGCCGTAGCGTTAAGTTCATTAGCACGGTTGACTGCAGCAGTATCGGCAGTAGCAATCTCTCTACGCCACTGTGCGTTAGACTGTGCAATCACAAGCTGGTTCTGTGCATTAAACTGGTCACGTTGATTGTTAAGTTCAGCATTAAATCTTTCAACAGTATTAATTTGTCCCGCATTAAACTGTGCCTGACCATTTGTCTGTGCTGCATTAAACTGCGACACTTGGTTAGCCAGATTAGCAAAGAACTGGTCTGTTTGATTTTGTGAACTTGCATTAAACTGACGTGAAGCATTTTCTGCAGCTTGGTCAGTAAATAATGATTGAATACGCTGCTGACCTTTAAACAATTCAGTCTGTTGTTGATTAGACAGGTTAGCCATATCAACCTGCAAGAAAGCATTTGCATTTTGTACAGCAGATTGTTGACGATTGTTTAGGTTCTGTGAATCTAACTGTGATAGTGCTGCTGCCTCTGCCATAACCATTGCCTGATTATTAGACAGATTGTTTAAGTTCATTGTATTAGCTATACGAGAGTTTTCTAATGATACTTGCTGCTCAGCAGTAAAGTTCATATTAGCTATGTCAGATACTTTAGCAGCGTTCTGTACTTTAGCTTGGAATGTCTGGTCAAACTCCTGCCCTAAAAACTTAGCACGTTGTTCTGCTGCAAGCATAGCAGATTGCTGACGGTTTGACAAGTTGTCTCTTTCAAACTGTGCAATAATACCTGCATCTGCTTGCGCAATAGGAAGGGATGCTTCCATAGCTGCTTGCACAATAGCCTGACCAGCAAGAGATGAAGCACCTAAACCACGTGCAGCCATCTGTGCATTGGCAGTACGCATAGCCCCTGCAGCCCATGCAGGTGGTGTAGTTCCTTGAAACTGTGTCATCAAGTTAGCAAGCTGACCTTGAACAAGTGCTTGCTGTGATGGTTGTGCTGATGCAGCAGCAGCTTGTGTCTGAGCAGTTACCTGTGCAGCCTTAGTTGCATCTACACCTGTGCCACTGATAAGTTCACCCGCCTGAATCTGCCTCTGTTGAGGATTGTTCATCAGAATGGCATTGCCCTGTGCAGCTTGTAGGTTGCCCACTGATGAGGCTGTTTGTTGTGCAGCAGTAACCTGCGCACGAGGGTCTTGAGGGTTAGCCTGTGCCGCTTGTACAGCGTTTACAGCAGTGTTTACAGCCCCTGATGCCATATCTGCTTGCATTACATTTGCTTGCATCTGCTGTGGTTGTGTAGCTGTAGCTGTTTGTGCTATTGCAGGGGCAACTGCCACTGAACCTGATATTTGTCCTGTACCAGCAGCTACATCTTGTGCAGCAGTAGCAGGAGTAGCAGCAGCTTGCACCACACCACCAGTTGGCAGAGCAGGTTGGAACATGCGCTGTGTAGTCTCTTGCCCAATATCTAACTGCTGGGGAGTCTGAGCAGTAGGCTGCGCTGCAGTAGCAGTAGATGTCTGTGTAGTGGGTGTAGCAGTTGTAGCTGTAGGAGTAGCCCCTGCTACATTAACAGTACCCGCAGTAAATGGTGGGAAGCTAGACTGTGCAGGAGCAGAGGCAGATGTCACAGTACCACCGGGTGCAAACTTCTGTACTGAACCACCCTGTGCCATCTTCATTGCGGCATTAGTATAGCGTTGCATCTGAGCCTGACGCTGTGGGTCTCCCTCAACGTACTGCTGAAACTGTGACATATCACCTTGATATCCCATAGCACCTGCAATCTTGTTCATTGCCTCTGGCTTAAATGCCTTGAACTGCATCATGATTATCTATCCTTGTACATATTCCAGAGTTTCCACGACACGTATATGATTGACAGCACACCAAACACAAAGGCTACCCACTGGTTAAGTGCTGGCAACCAAAGCGGTGCGGAGATACCGCCCGTTGCTATTAGCAAATCATCTGGCTTCATATTATTCTGCATCCTGAATGGTGTTACCTTCAGCTACCCACTCAAGGATGGCTGCGTAGTGGCGGTTGGCTGGGTTCATTGGAACAAAAAAAGTTTCACCATCAATTATTGCTTCAATGTTCTTTGTAGCTAAGTTCTTTTGGTCTGTTTCGTTGTTTGTGTATTTTGCTGATGTAACTAGCATCTATAACTCCGCATCTACCTTAAAGCCGCCAGTAGCAAAAGCATAAGCGCTAGCCGTACCACTGCCTGTTTTTATTCTACCCCAAACAAAATGTTGCGGCCTTAATCTTTCACCGCTAGTTGTTGCGCCACCTCTACCTGTATTACCTTGCAATGTAAGGGTAGGGTCTGCCCTCATGGTAACTGGAAAAGTGTGATAAATTCCAACACAACTGTCTAAAGATGCTGTTGAACCAGAAAGCCCCCCACCTTCTACAGTATCATCATACTGATAATAATATCTCTGACACCTAGCCAACTCATCCCCATAAGACCGATGCTCAAATGGTGTGGCCTGTTCGCCTAGTTCAAGCTGTACGCCTGTGATGTAAAAATTATTTGCCGCATCATCCATAACATTAACTTGACCAACAATGCGATTTGCGTCAGTTGAAGATGCCCAAGATGTGTTTAGTGTGCCGCTACTGAAATCAGAACCAGCAAGAAGCCACCAAGCAACTTGCAAAGAAGCCGCATTATCGTCATCAAATGCGCCAGATGTGTCTGCTGGAAATTGCAAAGTTACATTCTGCCAAGTGTTAGCAGAGGTAATAGAGTAAGATTTGGAAACTTGACGAGTGTTATCAAGGTCATACAACTCAACAATATGTGTTCCAGTCTTTGCTGACTTTACCCAGAAGCTAAGAGTTAAAGACTTTGCTGAGTTTGTCCCTTTTCCTAACTGTTGTAAATCCTGACCTTCAAACCTAGTTCTAACATGAGCAAAATCACTAGCCGCAACAGATGAATCAGCAGTTGTAACATCTATTTTTAATGATTTAGAAAATCCTTCACCAGAAGGAACGTCTGTGCTTTGTGACGCATCAACTATGGCTGCACCAGAGCGAACAAACTGCCACCTATCGCAAGCTGTGTACGCAGAAGTAATGCCTGTTTGCGTACCCCTCTGGGCAACTTGCATCGCACCATTAATGATAAGATTCCTGTTTGACAGGCTTGATTGCGAACCTATCAGTGCGGCTAGTTCTGCTGCTTTACTCATGCTAGGTCTCCAAATATACTAAAGCAGTTAATAGTTGTATCAGTGCCAGCATGACCAGCCCCGTATGCTGTTTTGGTTTTAACACTGCTTCCAGTTTGAGTTACAATACACATAACCCCAGCGTATGCTTGGTCTAAATTTGAGGCTGTTACCGTAGAATAATTTGCATTATTCATACCGCTAGTAAAATTTGTTGTGTGTATTCCAGCAGAATGGTCTAAAACTGAAGCAGCGTTAAAGCTATCATTTACCCCTGTTAAAGAAGCAGGGTCAGTAATAGAAGAACCATTAAGGTTTATCCAAGCCTTCGCACTTCCCTCTGCCACATAAGCCATGCCAACAGAGTTGTTGCCACTGCTATCCTTCAGGGTATCTACTCTTAGTTCGCTTGCCATTATGCTAGGTCTCCCATAACAGAAATGCTTAGTCCAGTATCGTCACTAGCACTATTGCTTATAGTAAAATTAGCAATATCAAACCCTGTAGTTGCAGGATTAGCACTGTCTCCTTTTAACCCCATAGCCCTGTTACCGCCACCGCCACGTTCACCACTCATACCAATAGTTGCGTAGTTTACATTGTTCATATTGTTGGTAAATACCCACCTAGTTTGGCCTGTACCTAAATCTGATAAAGAAGAAAAGTTAAAATCATCGTAAACACTATGTGTTCCGCTTTGTTCAAATGCCGCCCACGCTTTTACTGTCCCCTGCTGTAACTGCATAGTCGCAGAGCCACCCTCGCTGGTAATCGTAATGTTGCCAGCCGCTGTGTTACCTCTTAGGTCATCTACCTTTAATATGCTAGCCATTATGCGAGGTCTCCGTGTGCTACAAAACTGTTTTCATCTCTGTCTCTAGCAGACGTATTACTTTCATCTGTTGCAAGGTCTACGTCAGAAGTTGTAACAGCGTCAAAATCAGATAAATTGTAATATGAACGTCTTGTATTCAACCCTGATACGGCTGGCCTTGAAGAAAAGCTGTTTGTGAAGGCCACGTTAAATCTGCCAGTAGATGAGTCCGTAATACTACTTGTTCCAAAGCTAGAGTCAGTAACGTTGTTTGTTTGGTCATACAGTCCCCAAACTTTTGCCGCACTCTGCTTAGTCAACGCAACAGGTGACGTACCATCCTTTGCCGCAATCTCATCTACGTTTAGTACACTGGTCATACGATGCTCCAATAACCGTTAACAGTCACGGTTGCGTTCTGTGTGATTGGTCCAGCCGATACGCCATTCTCATCTGCGTCAATCGTAATGTTCGCAGAGATAGTCTGACCATTCAAACGGATGATGCTGTCATTTCCCTTGAACGGGTAACGTGTATCTGATTCAGTCTTGGTGTACGAGTTGGCAATGGAGAACGTATCATACGATACCATCTCAACTATGTCATTCAGACTTGCCCCTGTGACCAGTACAACACTTGTGCCTGTTGTGGCAGCATAGTCAGTACCCGGCTTGAGTAGGACACCGTTCTGGTACACGTCCATGTACAAGCTGTCCTGATAGGTCAGTGTCTTGGCATCGCTGTCAGAGCCAGTGAAGCTGGTTTGCCCGGCAGTTGCCTGATAGACAAAGCGGTTGCGAACACCTACGGATGGGGATTTACCTATGTATGCCATTATGCGAGGTCTCCGTGAATTGTATAACTTCTAGCGTCACAATCAGCGTGTGCTGTGGTTGCATCGCTATGACACAAAGCAACACACCTAGAGGTATTTCGTATGGTTGAAGTATGCAATTCTTGCATCAGCGCAATAAAAGATTCGTCTCTTGGAGTAAAAGAATGAGCAAAATCGTCATCAGCCATATTATTGGTAAAGTTAGCGGATACCAGACCTGTAGCAAGGTCGCCCAAGCTAGATACGTTAAAACTTCCGCTACCTGAAATAACAGGAGTACCTTCGCCATCTATATGACACCAGCTTTTTGCAATACCCTGCTGGATAGAGGTGGTTACAGCACCGCCCTCAGACGTAGCTGTTAGGCTTGCACCCAAGCCATCATTTACAATCTGTGTCAGTGCCATAACCTATCTCCTTATGCGTATGGGCTATCGCCAAGTACGCTTGTATCCCAAGCCGCTTTCAATGCCGCAATATCAGATGCAGATGAAATAGCTGAGTCTGCTGGTGCATCACGAAGGGCATCCTTTGCAGTAGCAATAGCAGTTGTGCTAGTACCAGCTTCCAGTGCCTTCATCAGTTCCACGTCCTTTGCTTCAAGCAATGGCCCACGTACTTCACGGATTTTGTCCTTGAAGATTTCTTTTGCAGCGTCCATATCTTCAGTGATGACACTGCCACTTAATGACCATGCACCACGAAAGTGACGGTCAGAAGGAACGGTAGCTGTAGAAGCATCAATCTGATTCCCGTCCTTGTCTACGATGTATGTTGTTGCCATTAGGTATCTCCCTCTTAGGCTGCTAAATCAGTGACGGTTAGTTCTTCAGTTATCTTCCAAGCATTGCGCCACTCCCTAGTGCTTGGTAACTGTTCCTTGCGGCAAATAACCATCTTGGGTTTGTTGCCAGTATCCCAGTTCTGCCACACAGACTGAGGACAATCTTTCATAATTAAATACTCAATAGCTTCTTCTTCTGTCATTGCACCGACAGGCTCAGTCTCATGCAAAAGATAGCCACGGGTATGCTTCTTGAAATCTTCCTGCGCCTCGTCTTTGGCAAGTTCGTGATACACCCAGACCGGGGGCAGGATACCACCTTGTAGTGCTGCCGCCATCCAGTTAGGGTCAGGCACAAGTATCTTAGCGCACTCATCAATGCTGTCCTCATACACTACACGGTAGTCTGACTGATAGCCTTCTAAATTTTCTTTAGCCCAGCACAGTCTATCCCAGAGATGTGTGCCTTGAAATGATGGTGTTTGCATTATGCTAGGTCTCCAAATATTTGAGTGCAAATAGTATCTCTGTCAGAAAACCCAGAAACATAATCCCACACAATAACTCTGTGAGTGCTAGAGGTGTAATCTTGCACACCCATTGCTCTTTTTTCTCCAGCATTGTAGCTACTGCCGACAGAATAGTTGCTATCACTTAAAGCATTTGTGTTTGTTACAGTATGATTTCCAGTTGAATTATCCGTCATGCTACTTACATTAAAAGAATCCCTAGATGCCGCACCAGAGGCAGTTCCGTCAAAATTTACCCAAGCCTTCGCACTACCATTAACAACATAGCTGGTGGCGATATCAGAACCAGCACCTGTTTCCAGCGTATCTGCTATAATCTTTCCAGCCATTATGCTAAGTCTCCGTGTGATGACGCAGTGCTAAACTGCGTGTCTATATTGGAACTGTGTGCGCTATTCCAATTTAAGAATGTGCCTGTGTTTGTTGTTGTTCTAGCATCTTCGCCTTCATCCCAGTGATAATTAGCCGCATCTGCCAGATATGTTACAATGTGACTTGCTTGCGACATTCCGTTGCTGTAAGTAACATTAAATTTTCCAGTTGCTTTATCTGTCGCTGAACTGATGTTAAGCGTTCCTGTCGCTAGTGTATCTGTGGCCTGATTGTATGAAAAATAAGCCTTCGCCAACCCCTGCTGTAGCGATTGCGTTGCCGCCCCGCCCTCAGAGGTAATCGTCACATTGCCAGCCGCAGTCTTGCCAGTGAGGTTGTCTGTAATAATCTCACTCATGCTAAGTCTCCGTTCACTTGTGTGGATGCAAATGTGCTATCATATAATGACCCAGATGAATTATATGAAAGTATTGCTATATTACTACTTGTAACGCCAGAGTTGCTTGCAGGTCCAGCAACACGGGCATTTCTTACAACGCTTGTAACAGCACTATAATTTGCATCTGACATAGATGACGAATAGTTTATTGTATTAGACCCCGTTGAATCATCAGAAAGCGAAGACACTCCAAAGCTTCCTTTTACCACATTAGTTTCTGTAAAGTCCCAACGACACCAAACCTTTGCCGCACTCTGCTTCGTCAGCGTGACAGGGCTAGTGCCATCTGCCGCTACGATTGTATCTGCTTTCAATGTACTCATAGCGTCACCAATGTACCACCGCTATTGACAGTCAGGGTAACACCCGTTGCAATAGTTAGTGGCCCTGTTACGTTAGCGTTCTCTGTTGCCAGAATAGTTACGTCAGATGTCAGGCTCTGTGCGTTGGTACGGAAGATACCACCAGCCTTGAAGTTACCCTTGTTCTCTTCGGCAGGAGCAACCGAACCCATTGATGTACCCATGTACATAACAAAGATGTTGCCAGTGCCGCTTGATGGGGCAGTAGAGAAGGTTAGGGTAGTACCATCCGGCACAGTGTAAGAGTCTGTCGGTTCTTGTACCACACCATCTACAGACACAATAATGTCCTCTGCCCGAACTGTTCTGTTCAGGGTGAATGTGGTTGCTGAACCAGTGCCGTTAAACTCCTGCTTGGCAGGGCGGCTCTGGAAAGCTGCTACAGGTGCTGCGCCTTGATACGCCATACCCTACTCCTTATGTAATATCTAGGTGGCTAAGTACAACGTCAACAGACGATGCAGTGTCAGACTCTACAGTGATTGTATCACCCGGTTCAAGTACCACCTTCTGGTCACCGCCTACAACTACAAGTGAACCACCCACTGGAATAGGTGCTGCTTTTACAAGGTGAACATCATCCACTGCACCGCTAGTACGTCCAGCACCATTTAGCTTTACGTCTACAGTAACTTGGCTAGTCACGATGTTAGCAATACTCAAACCAATAATAGTAGTTTCAGTAGATGAAGGACAAGTGTAGATAGTGGCAGCAGATGTACCAATAGCTGTATCTGTCTCACTTAAAAATGCGTTTGCCATTATTTACTCCAATTAATTATACAGTAATTATATCATACTTTTATACGTATGTCAACTACCCTAATGCAATTGCCATTGCAATACCACCATCACCACCTGCTGGTAGGTTTGTTAGCTGTGAGCCATCTACTGCAGGTAGTCTAGCTGACCCATCTAGTACAACGGTATTACCCGCTGATGTACCTGTATTGGTAATTGCTGCTGTACCCAGACCTAGTGTGGTACGTTGTGCTGTTGCATCCGCATCATCTAGCAGTGCTTTACCTGCTGCTGTCAGGTCGTAAACCGCAGCCGTACCAGAACCAGTAAACTGGATACCTTTATCCGCTGCAGAAGTTAAACCTGCGATTGCAGCTAATTCTGCATCATATGCCTGTACGTCACTGCCAATAGCAAGACCCAATGTAGTGCGCTGGGCAGAAGCATCTGCATCATCAAGCAGTGCCTTACCAGCAGCGGTTAAATCGTAAGTTGCTGCAGTACCACTACCTGTAAATTGAATACCCTTGTCAGCAGCAGATGACAGACCAGCCAGTGCCTGAAGTTCAGCATCTAAACGAGCATTGGCAACTGTACCAGTAAGCTGTGATGCATCAATAGTTTTGTTAGTAAGTGTTTGTGTGCCTGTTAGCGTAGCCACAGTGCTATCAATGTTTAGAGTAGCAGAGCCAGAAGTAGCACCACCAGAAAGGCCAGTACCTGCAACCACGGCTGTAATATCACCAGCACCTAAACCTGAAACAGAAGAATCTACATACGCTTTAATAGATTGCTGGGTTGCTAACTGCGTAGCACTATCTGAAGCCATGTTATCTTCGTCCAGCACAGCAGTACCGCTTACTGCAGTATTTAGTACAGGAGAAGTTAATGTCTTATTAGTTAAAGTTTGTGAGCCTGTCAGTGTAGCAACGGTACTGTCAATACCAAGAGTTACTGTTGTACCTGTTGCGCTTGAATCAAGACCTGTGCCACCAGCAATAGTAAGTGTCTCGCTATCAAGGTCAATATCAATTGTACCACTGTCAGATGTAACATCAAGGTCTTGGGCAGTAACTTGGCTATCTACGTATGCTTTGATTGATTGCTGAGTAGCTAGCTGAGTGGCACTATCCGATGCCATATTGTCTTCGTCAAGAATAGCTGTACCACTAACACCTGTATTTAACACAGGACTTGTTAGTGTTTTATTAGTAAGAGTTTGCGTACCTGCTAGTGTAGCAACAGTGCTGTCAATATCAACAGTTAGGGTTTGACCTGAACCTGTCGTATCAATACCCGTGCCACCTGCAATGGTAAATGTCTGGCTGTCAAGGTCTACAGATAAAGCACCACCACTGTCACCTTGGAAGTCTAGGTCTTCGCCAGTTAACTGTGTATCTACATACGCCTTGATAGACTGCTGAGTAGCCAAGGCAGTAGCACTGTCAGAGGCCATGTTGTCTTCATCAAGGATGTCAGTAACAGTTGTAGTTGGCATAGCCAAGCCATCAACGGTGGCTGTACCATCCAAGTACAAGTCTTTAAACTGTAGGCTGCTTGTACCTAAGTCTACATCATTAGTTGTTACAGGAACAATGACACCATCCTGAACACGGAACTGTTCAGTGGAAGTACCCGATACATCAATAAAGAAACCTACACGTTCATTGCTATCATCTACAACGACTTTATTCTTAGGGGTAGCAACACCGGGGTCACCAATTAAACCAATAACAGGACCTTCACCAGTAGTGCCATCATGCTTGTGACCTGTGGTGTTACTAAATCCATTAACTAGCTGGTTAAATTCATCATTACTATCGGCAGCATTGATAATGTCACCGTCAGTAAATGTAGACTGTCTGGTATAACCTGCCATTAGCGTCTTGCTCCTACATCAAATTCTAGCTGAAATCCCTTCAGCGAATACGGGGCTGATACACCCCTGTCATTAACTCTTAGTGCTACTGCAAACCCTGAACCCTCAATAGGCTGTCTAATCAACGGGTTTGACTGTCCACCGTATGTTGCTGTGCCATATACTGATGTACCATAAATCGCAACCACGGTAGCTGTATCAAACGGGTATGCGGCTGGTCTAGGCACTTGGGGTGACTCATAGTCATATCTTACAAACAAGTCAGCATTCACTGCAGCTTCAGGTGCATAGTTAATAATTACACGTTGAAATGCCTTGCGAATACCTGCATCACCCATAGACAAATCAGGTGAACGATACTTACCTGTTATTGTGTTACCGTCAAAGTCATTACCCTGTTCCTGACGATATACATAACCATCATACTCACCGTGTAGTACTATAGTCTCACCCTGTACTGTAATAAAGTCTGTACAGCTTGGACGAATACCACGAAGGTCAGCAAATTCATACGCCTGTTTTCTAACTGCTGTAACACCCGTTGTGTTACCTCTTGTTATGTTTGCGTTAGAAAAGAATATACGATACTGTGTTTTATCTGGTATAACTACACTATCAAATTCATCAACGTCTGTTAGACCTTCAAAGCGAGGCTGGACTTGTCGGCTAATTGTACCAAGTTCAACGTCACCAATCTTCTCTGTACCAGCAACAGTACGCAGTCCATCTGGACCAAGGAAGATAAGGTCACCGCCAACTTCCTGAATGGTAAAACCATTTACACAACCTATCTCACGGGTAACAGGTAGTAACTGAAAATCAGCAATAGAGTTACCTACAAGTTTAAAGATACGTTCTTCACAAAATATAAACAGTTGGTCACGAAAGGGAAACAGCCCTGTAATCTTACTGTCTACATTTATTGTACCTGCACCATTTGCAGTATTAAAATCATCATCAGTAAATGGTGCTGTAAATGTTATTGACTGTGGTGTACTGGACATACCAGAAAAAAACAGTGAGTCTTTAAATCCTACAACATACTGCGGGTCAGAAGGTGCGCCTGTTGCATTGAGGTCTGTAACAGTAGTGCCATCATACTTGGTCGCATTATTTGCGCCATCGGCCCATACGATAAAATCCGTCCCAGCGAGATTGTAACGGAAGTGTGTATACTTACCAGCGTTACTTCTGCCAGTGTCAATCTGTGTCCAACTACCTGTTGTTCCAGCTTCATGTATCTTACCACCACGTGCCGCAATAACTTTATTATTAAAGTGTGCAGACATTAATACTTTTTCAGATGAAGATACATCTTGTGGTACAATATTACTGTTCCACTTTGTGTACCCTGAAATGCGTCTGTATCCACCTTTAATGTCTGGCTCAAAGTTTTGCAACTCAAGTGCCATACCCGGTTGCATCTCAAAGGTAGAAAGGTCTAATACCAATCCCCCAGAACAGGCAAAGACAAATGGGCTTAATCCTGATTCGTCTGCCATGTATCACCTAAAACATTGCTGTGTTAATGCCGTACCTTTGTGAGTGCGGTATATAAGTTGACCTTACGTAGTCTGTTCTATTCAGCAAGATTGACTGCATATGTTTGATACCCTCTTCAAATCGTGCAAAGTTGATACCGTATTGTTGTGCCTCACCACGATACTGATATGCATATGCGGTAGAACCATCTGCAATTACTTGACGATATTGTTCTGGTATTGTAGGCACATCAGTAGCAGCAGACAAAGCAGTAGGCTTGTCAAAATATTCAAACTTTAATTCATATGCTTGGTCAGGGTAAGGATATAAACCATAATTATTGTCGGGTGTACGGAACACATAGATAGGTACACCACCTACGCCTGTTGTACTTTCTTGGTCTACAAATCTGTCAATGTATTCTTTATAATCAAGTACACGTAATGTTGTGCCAGCTACACCAAGATTATTATCTTTTGATATTCTAAATGTTTCATAGTCAACATGCGTAGCTGTAGCAGGAATAGAGTAGCGTGTTTGATTTGCTACAAGTGTTACTGTGCTAGTCGCATGTGAAAAAGGCCAACCATACTCACGTTGGTTGACATAATTAATAGCATCGTTTACTGCATTTTTGCATTGTACTTGAAACCCACGTGCGCCAGTAGCAAAATTAGAGGCAGTCAATTCTACCTCATTCATTCTTGCTAGCACTTCATTTGTCAAGTCTAAGTAATCGTATGCCATACGTAATTCCTAAATAAGTAAGTAGGGGCAACCGAAGCTGCCCCCACCTGTGATTACTTATGCAAGTGTGTCACGGTCTACTTCATTAGCAGCCGTATCGCCTTGGTCGCTGATGTCCATCATTACAGCGTAAGCACGTAGCTTACCTGCTGTAAAGGATGCACCACTACCAGCCAACACAAAGTCAATTGTATCGCCTGATGTAGATAGTGCTAGTCCATCAATTGCAACTTGCGGAGCGTAATCGCCATCTGATGCACCGTCAATGTCAAGTGCTACTGCAAACTCATCAACATCACCACCAGTGAAGCCAAGAGCAGCAGTTGCATCCGTACCAGTGTTCATAGTTGCAGATTCTACAACTTGAAAGCCAGCACCCATAATTAAAGTGTTAGCAGGTACAGTAATTGCCTGAATAGTATCACCGGGGGCAATGCTATTTGTAGTCAGGTCAATTGTGACATCTACGTAGTATGGGTTACGCCCACGCTGCGAGTTACCTGATGCAGGGTGAAGTACTGCAGTAATGTTAGCCATTTTTCAATACTCCCCTTATACCAAGTTAATTTTAGCATTAACAAGAGCCTCTGGACGTAGAATCTTACGACCATAGAGGTGCATACCACGAACAATGTCAGCAAAGCTGTCAGGGTCACGATATGTTTCTGTCTTGTTAATCTGTTCTGCAGTGGCTACTGCTGATGAATGTCCAGCAACAATCATGCCATAATTGGAAGCGTTTGTACCACCAACGGTATCTGCGCCTGTGCCAATTGAAGGCAAGTTGTTTGAAACATACACTTGGAAGCCGTGCAGGTTATTGATGACTAGACCGTTTTGCAGACCTGAACCACCAAAGTCTGAGTTCAGAAGCTTTGAATCTTCGTCCTTCAGTACTTCCATGAATACTGGGTCAACAACAAGCCAACGGCCTTGTGTGTCTACGTTTTGCTGGTCCAGCTTACGAGACATACGTGCAATCACCATAGTTGGGTTGGCATTGCCTGAACCCGGTACAGATGAAGCACCCGGCAAGCGAGGCTGGATACCAATTGATGAACCTGCAGAGCCGCCAAAGTCGTCAGCTTCCAGTTTCATTGTTGCTAAGAGTTCGTCTGAACCTGCAGTTGAAACAGCTTTTGAACCGTTAACAGTTGTGTTAACAGTATCGGCTGCGCCATGAATTGCAGACTGCTTAAAACCAGTTAGGTAGCCAAGAACGTCTTGGTCAAACTGGTCAGCCAAACGATACGCAGCACGGTCACTTGCCAATTGCTGGAAGTTTACGTGGCTGTGTGCCTCTTCAATGTCGTCAACCTTAAATGCAAAGTAGTTAGCTTTGTCAATTGTCAGGTTGAAATCTTCGTCATCAAGGTCTTGCGGTGTGATAGTTGTACCACGTGCATAGTTCTTGACTGTAATTTCGGGTTCTTTGATAATCTTAACGGAATCACCCATCGCAGCAATCTCACCAAAGTAATCACTGTTTGTGATTGCTTCAGCTACGGCAGACTTGCGGAAGGCAAGCTGCACCTGTTTGCTGTAAATTACAGGTGAAAAATTACCGTTAGGAAGATTACCATACCCGGCTGCTGATGCAAATGCCATTGTATGTTCTCCTAAAGTTAAGCATTTTTCGTACAGATGCAAACTGGCAGACTAATCAGAGGCTAATTCATTAGGGTGTGTATCCAAGTAAGGTGGCCGCCCTACTATTCAACAGGCCAAACTCGTCAGGTAATCCGTAAGTTATGCTTGTTTGCTGGTTAGTGTGGACACATTGCGCTACGTATCCACACTTGGTTACATATAGTTATACTCAAATATAACTATTTGTCAACACTTTTTTTATCTGGCTGAACCAGAAATATCATAGATAAACTTTCCTGTGCGGATAGCTTCCATAATCTCATCAGACTTCTTCTCATATTCTTGAGGAGACATCTTCTGAACTTGTGACTCTTTTAAATAAGTGGAACTTTCGTCTGCTTGAGGTGTGCTTCTGCCACCTTTAGTGGACACCGCTTCAGCAGCACCTTTAGTTTTCTTAGACTTTTTCTCACTTGTAATTCCTTTATCTGCTTTATACAGGTCAATTGCCCGTGCCGCAGAACGAGCATCATTATCATTTTCATATAATGCGTCTTGCACCCACTTAGGTTGTTCATCTGCCCATTCGTGAAAATCATCACTATCACGAATTTCATCAAAGTCTGGATGAATTTGCATCAAAGCAGCTTCAGCTTTATCTTTACTAGCAGTAGATTGCATCTCATCAATTGCTTTCATTCTTTCTTCAAGAGCAGATGATTGTTCTGCTGCTTTCTTCATAGCAATTGTTTCAACGATAGCAGCTACATCAGGATAATCAGCAGCCCACTGTTCAATGTCTTCATCAGACTTAGGTAGTTTCATTTCCTTTTTAGTGGCTTGCTCTAGCTGGCTTTTCATAGCAGCTAGTTCCGCTTTAAATTCTTCTTGCTGTTTTTGTTGGTGTCTACGCAGGTCTGAGTACCTTTTCTTAAAGGTCTTTTCTTCTGCATTAGTAGGTTCAGCTTCTTGCTCTTCTTGAACCTGTTCTTCTGCCTCACCTTTTTGCTCTTTGATGAGTTGTTCTAATTCTTCCTCTTCACGCTTGATACGTTCCTCTTGCGTGTAAGGTTTATTTGCAAATGCAACCTTTTTTGGTGATTGCATTTCTTCTGCCATAATAGCTGTTTCAGCCATCGTTTTCTCCTTATGGGGCTAACCGTAGCCAGTGTCGGGGGGTTAGGTAGCCATTGCGTTATCTAGGATATTATCGTGTCCCTAGCCCACGTTTTCTAGGTTTAACGGTTGTCTTTAATGCACTTAGATTTGCAACATTTGAAATCTCAGGGCCAAGCACCTTACCTAAAACTCTAAGTTCTTGTGTGCCAACCATGCTGCCAATAACATCTTTTTCATCATTGGACAAAGCATCGTAGCGGTCTACCATCTCTTGCTTTAGTTCTTCTACTGTTTCAGCCATTATTTTATTTTCCCTACAATGTAACAGATAGGTTCAAGTATAGCACGTTCAATAGCACCTAAGAAATGTCTCTTGCCACGCTGCTGCATCCAGATGTCTGCTGTACGTCTACGTGCAATACCCTCAAGAGTTTTTCTCACAGCTATATTATACCATTTATTACCTTTGTACGCAAACTTAATTAGGGGTTTAAATATCCTGTGATACCCTTTTTGATAGGCAGGGTGCATATCTCTACTGTGCTTCAACCAAATTGTTTGACGAAATGAGCCAAAGCCATACGCATTATTCATTGCAGTACATACAATCTTGCTACTGCTACCGTCATCATCATCAGGAGTGCTAGTTACAACTGAACCAGAAGAACTGCGAACAGCTTTACCACTGCTACTTGTTACAGCACTAGACTTTGAATTGCCTGTCTGCTCACGTGCCTCTCTATCGGCATCTGTTTTGTTTGCTGCGGCTTCTCTTGCGGCTGACCTACTATATCCACGATTAGAGTAGTTACTAAAGTTTCTGTCAAAGTCTTTGCCATAGTCATCAAAAGCTGTACCACCCTCTTGTTCAGCAGCTTCTTCATCAGCACGTTCTGCAGCAGTCTGTCTTGGTATATCCGCTGTACGTCTTTGCGCTGCTGATACACGAGCAGATGTAACATCAGGTTGTTTTTCTTTTGTTGTATCTTTGCGTTCAGACTTACTCTGTAATCTTTCTTTCATCCGTTGTGCTGCAATAATATCATCTACAGCAGCATCTTCATTTTCAGGTGGAGTATACTGAAGAGTTACTGGAGTATCTAACGCATCTAGTATAGTATCCCCTTTTGCATCCTGTGGATATGATGGTCTTGTAGCTTGACTTATAATATTATCCAAGTAATTCATAACGCTTTTATCACTTGCTTGTCCTGCTCTACTGCCCAACTGACCATTAATGCTTTCTTGAATTTTATCCATTGCGGATTGTACATTAGGAGAAATAGCTTTTTCAGCTACCTCTGCTGCGCCACCTTTTTCAGTAACACGTGCCGTTTCTACACCCACAGTTTCAGCAGCATCCATAGGTGTAGATGTAGTTTTAACTTCAGCAGAGGGAGTGGTTGTAGCACTTGCTTGGTCAAGCAAGGCCTGAATACTTTCTTCACCTTTAATAGTTTTTAATCCAGCTTGGCTTGCAGGAGACAAACCCATTTCTGCTGCTGCTTCAGGTATTTCATCTTTTTTACCCGTTAATGAACTGGCTAAAGTTCCTAGTATCCCACCTGCAGAACCGACCTTTTCACCCGAAATAGGGTCAAAACTACCTCCTGTTCCGTCTGCAATAGTGCCATCTACAAGCACGGTACCGATGTCAGGTTTAGGCATAAGAAAGCTACCACCGGGTACTACAAAGGGTAAGACAGCCTCTATAGCATTTTGTTTGTTTGTATAGCCCAATTGTTCTGCTGCTTCCATACGTTTATTTACAGTTTGCTTATACTCTTCTTGTCTCTGTAAATCTTCAGGAGATGGACCACTATCATCACCCCCTGTTTGTTGTGGTGCTTGATAAGTCTGTGTTGTTGTAGGCGTTGTAGGAGTAGCAGCAGTTGGTGCAGTTGCAGAGAAACCTGCAGGAACAGGTATCAATGGATTACCACTTGCGTCTACAGGAACTTGAATAGTGCGACCATCCGCATGATAGTATGTAACACTCTGTGGATTTACAAAGCTAGAAAAGGTAGGGGCTTGTCCAGTTTGTGTGGGTGTAAACTGTTGCTGTGGTGCTTGGTAGGTAGGAGTGATAGGAGCAGGTGTAGTGGTAGGCTGTGGGGGTTGATAACCAGCAAACTGTGACTGTTGAAAAGATACATTAGGTGCTTGCACTTGCGGTACGAAGCCACCCACATTATAGTCAGCAACACCGTCATCTTCAAGTTCCAAATCATCCATACTGAATGGAACATCATCAGCTAGGACAGCTTCTTCTGAGTTGCCCATCTGCCCCATGTCTTCCATCTTCTGAAGACCAGCTTTAGCTTCATCACGTAGTTCCATAATCTTTTCCAGACCATGATAACGTACTACATCGGCAGGTAATACAAACTCACCCTCACTTAGTTGGGCAGGGATATCATCACGCACTTCTTCTTGTGTAGAGCCTACGGGAACATCATTGCCAGATACAGGGTCTACTGAGCCGCCCTCATCCATAAGGCCACCTTCATCAAATGCACCCTCTACGGTCTCAAACAGTTCCATTTGTTTTTTCATTGCCATTCACTTCATCCCGTAAGTATTTAAGTTTGCGTAAAGCTGCGATAGCACCCTGCTGACGATGCATCATGATTGTGTCATCAGATTGTTCCAGCACCTTTTGATGCTGTTCAATAGCCATATCTACGTAGCTACTGAATGCTTCCCACTGGCGGTTGTTGCCCACCATCGGCTTGAGTTTGCTGAGTACCTGCTGTTTGTCCACCATTACTACTAAATCCTTGTTCACCCGGAACTGGTACTTGACCAGTGCCTATTGTTCCACCACCAGCACCTGTTGGGTCACCCGCATCTGCACCCGGTGGTGGCGGCATTCCACCTTCAGGTTGAGCAGGTGCTTGGAACTGTTTCATCAGTTCTGCCTGTAATGCTGCTTCACTCATGTTGTTGGTTACTTTATCGGGGTCAAGGTCCATTGACTTTGCAATCTCACTGATTACATACTGGAACTTAGCAAACGGAGCAAGTGCAGGGCTACTTGCAATCTGCAAGAACTGCATCAGTCTTTGGCTACGTACTTCATTAGCCATTAGACTTTCTGTGCCACGTGCCTTAACTTCTAAGTCACCTTTGATTTCTGTGTCAAAGTCAAACTGCATATTAAAGCGGAAGAAACCTTCGCCAAGAGGACGTAGCAGATAATCATCCACGTTCTTGATTACAGTCTTAATGTTACCACTAGCAGCGTTCATAAGCATAGATATGCCTGATGCTGTTCTACCTACACCTGACACACCTGTTTGTCCATGAGCAAAGCTAGGCAATCCTGTTGACTCATCTGCAAGTTGACGGGCTTTGTCAAACAGCATTAAGTTTTCAGAAGCTACATTAGGAAACTTTGTTCCAAAGATTGCCTGACCCGGTGCGCCAGACTGTCTACGAAACACCTTACCCGGATAGATAGACATATCCTGACCGGGTACTAGGTTTGTTTCATCTACCTCTATGAGAAGATTGCCAGATAGCACAGCATTGTCCACAGCCATACGCATAAAGCCATTCATCAATGTTTGTGTATCATCCATGTTCTCTGCAATACCAACGCCAAAGAATGAGTATGGGTTCATTTCAAAGGGGGCAGCACTGTATGGAATTTTAGCTGGCTTAAATGGGTTAAGCACCATGCGAATAAGTTTGTTATTACAAATCCACACGTTGGCTTGTAACTCATCAAAGTCCTTCAGTTCGTTTGGAATGTCAACACCCTGCTCTTCAAGCATCTCTGTGTCAACCATACCCCAATACTCAAGTACTTCAAAACGGTCAATGCCATGCTCTGGTGCGTAGTCAGACAGGTCATCTTCCCAGTACTTCTTGACGTAGTTTTCACCCATCTGGATGCACTCATCAATAACCTGACCACGGAAGTATGGACGTTTCTTTAGCATACGCATTTGTGAGCGAGACATCTTGTGACGCTCAATTACAAACTGTGCCTCATCCATGTTATTAGAGTCTGGGTCTGGGTAAAAATTCCAAACAGATACATGTTCTACTTGTGGTACAGTTTTGAACAGTGGGTCGTAGTTACCCTCGTCATCCCAATTAGGATATTCTTTGTCCTTGGCAAACGGACCTTTCATAATACCTGTACCAAACAATGCCATTTCAAACGCACTGCTACGTAGGTTCTTGTTAGCACCTGACTCTTCAAGCTGGTCATGTATCTTTTTCTGCATCTTCTTAGCAGCAATCATTGCTGGACTAAATTCAATAGCAGTAGGAGTTTTGCCCGGACCTTCTTTTAGTTTATCTGTTACACCTTCAAGTTTATCTTCTAGTGGTCCAAGTTTTTCAGATAACGTCTTAGCAGTCGCACCCGGAGGCAAATCTTTTCCATCACCTCTAAAACCGTATGGGCTAGAAAGAGAAGTTTCTGCTTGTAGTTGTTCAGGCTCTTTTGGGTCAAAATGAACATCTGCCACGACACCTTCCGGTAAAGTCGTAGGCTCAATAGATAAAGGGAACTTGTTATTGGCAAACAGAACATCAACAATTTGCCCATATGCTGCAAGAGTTTTTGTTTTAGTGACTTTAATAAAGACACGTGATTTCTCCGCTTCTGTAAACTGTACGTCTGGTCCGTACAAACCCCTATAGTTACGATATGCTCTTAACCAACGCTCTTCATCTTGATAGCGATAGTCCTCTGCACGTTTGTATCTGTCAATGACAAATGGTATAATGTTTGACACATCTGCATCAAAGGTCACTGAATCATCTGTGTCCTCTAACGCAATTGCGTCATCTTCAATCATGATGTCATCTTCATCCATACTTTTCTTCCTTAGTATCCAAAGGTTGAGTCTGCTACTTGCATACCGCCACCGGGCCTACCCATAGGGTCATAATCAAAAACACTAAAACGTGGTCGTGACATTATACCATACCTCATCGCATCGTACAAGTGGTCTTCACTTTTTGTATCAATGTCTTCAGGGTTTTTCTTGTCCAACGGGATGGATGGTAATTGTGCGACAATGTTCGTGCAACTATTAAAGAAAACAAGTCTAGGCTCTTCCGTAAATTCATCTACTTGTAAACGTCTGTGTACCTCGTTCTTACCAGCTACACGACTACCACGGCTTCTGTCTGAAGGTCTCCAACGACACCCTCTCTGTATCATCTGTTCCGCAAGAGATGGTCCAGTATCACCACGCTTATGCCAAAGACTGCTATCCAAGACACCATATTTAATATTTCCATCTTCGGCTTCCATTTCCAGTATCATATCTGCTAGGTCAGTAGCGAGTACCTTTGAGACATAGAGTTCTCTATATACAATAAGTTGCTCTGAAGGCGACACAGCAAACCAAACCACACCGCTGTAAGAACCATAGCCGTAATCGCAAGCCCTAAACTTAACCCAATTATGAGGAATGTGAAAAGGCTCAATAACATGAATGTTGCGGTCAAACTCAGTAAAAGCTGCTCCTTCTTTAATATCCCAATCACCTTCAAGAAGCTGTCTTCTCTGTTGCTCTGGAAGCGAGAGAAGCATGGCTTCGTAATCTCCTGCTTCTGCAAGGTAAGGATTGTCAGACAATCTTGCTGGTATGAACCTGCGTTTGAATAAAGCCTTTCCAGCCTTGCTATGCCCTGCTGGGTATCGGAGTACTTCTCCTGTTTCACTATCTGTTGCATCGTATGCCTGATTATATGGGGCTGGGTCAATAAACATTTTCTTAACCCAATGATGCCCTCTACCACCGGGGTTTGTTGTAGCCCTCATAAAGATAGGCAGGTCAGGGGCAGTGGACCGTAGACGACTTCGCATGTAATTCCATGCATATGGCGATTGCCACTGAGTCAGTTCGTCAAAGCCTATCCAGCTAAAAGCTAGACCCTGATAACGCAGGACATCTTCATCTCTGTCAAGGTATGACATCCACAACCTCGCACCAGATGGCGCAGTCCACTGCATCTTTCTTTCTGACCACTTAATACCGGGCCAGATTTTTGGATATAGTTCCTGTGACTTAAATATAAGTTCACGTAACTCTTCCGTAGTGTGACGTAGGAGCAATCCACTAAACTGTGGATGCCCCATGTAACGTAGTGGGTCAGCAAGCATGGCATATGACTTACCACCCCCTGCACTACCACCATACAAAACTTCACGTTCAGATGCGGCAAGGAAGTCTGTCTGTGGGCCGGGGTTAGGTTTAAAGAGTACGTTAGCTGTCTCTTCAATACTCTCAAACTCAACGGCTTCGGATACAGTTTCCTTTATCTCAACCTGCGGCTTTTGAACCTGTTCTTTCTTCTTCGAGGCTTTGCGCTTTGGCGATTGCCTTTTCCGCATACTCTGCCCACTTGCGGAGGCTTTTAGCTTGGTTCTTACGCTGTCGCTCATGTTGTAACCGCTTCCTTAATCCTACATGTGAGATGTATCTGCCACTATTTGTACTAAGCCAGTTAGATACCTCACGATAGCTATACTGATTTATATACGCTCTGGCCTTCTCAAGCAAATCCAACTCAGTTGGAATGGGGTCAAGAATGTCGGGGTCTTCTTCGTTTTGCTTGTAACCAAATGGTACAGTACGTGCAATACGTGGTATCTGTACCCATTCGTTTTCTTCTTTGATATCTGTTGGCTGTGGCAGTTTCCACTGCCCTGCTGTTCTAGTCATCGTCTTCTGTTACTGCTGCTTTCGCTGGCATAAGCATCACACCACCTGCTGCCTCTACCTGCACCTTCTCTGTTTTAATCAAACCTGTGCGGTCAAGCAGTTCTTTAGCTGCTGCCATCTTATCACGAATACCAAGTTCAGTTGGGTCATATAGTGCGCCTGTTACAGCCATAGCAGCTTTAGGTGCATTACGTGCCATGTACATCTGCGTTGCTTCAAGTATCTCTTCCTTGAGACCTTTTACAATTGCAGTTGTAGCAGTAGACTCTGAATACCCTGCCAGTTTCTTAGCGGCAACTACGTCACCGCCAGCGTCCTCAAAGAGGACTTCAAGAAACTTCTGCTGTCTTTCGTTTAGTTCTCTAGCCATTACTTCTTCTTCATTTTGTTTGTAGATGACATAACCATGCCACCTTTATTGAAACGATAGTCAGTGTGGCCTGTACGTGGCTTACCTATGTATCCACCTTTATTCTTAGTAAGACCAGACATAAAAGAACCTAGCCCCTCAGAGATAGATTTGCTTTTCTTTTTATCGTCATCGTCACTACCGAACAAGCCAGAGATAGCTTTTTTAGCTGCTTCAACAGCACCTATTTCACCTGAAATACCGTATTCTCTAATGTCAGCTTCAGACGCTTTACCCAAACGCTGTTTAGAGCCGCCCTTTTTACCTTGATATAGTACTGGTGTTCCTGATTTATCTCTTTCAATAAAAATAGACATTACTTTAACTCTCCGTGATGCATAGCATGTGCCAACTTGTGACTACGTGATTTTACCTGAATTGCCCACCTGCTGTCAAGCATTTCTTTTGCGGCAGTGCGAAAATCTTCCTCGTGGATAGCAGCCCACATTTTTTTAAACTTACATAGACGTGGCACACCCATATTAAATGCCATGTCTACAAGTACAAGTTGACGTACAGCGTCTAAGCTGTCTACGCAAGGGTGCGCACGTACCAGTTCTTCCTCAACTATCTGTACGTCATTCTCTAATAGATATGCAGCATCCGTTTCTGTAATACCGTGTTCGTACACTGCTTCTATGTTAGGGAAGTCCATAACATTTAACTCTTCTGTAGTAATGCCACGGTCTTCTAAATTTCTGCCCACGCCAATAGTATCTATGCCCAAAGTATCCTGATAGACTTCAAGGCGTAGACCTTCGCTTTGAACAAGCTGTTTAATTAAGTGTGTGCGAATATATTTCATTTACTTGCCCTTTGCTTCTCTGCCTAGATACAAGCCATAGATACCTGTCATAACACCCATTATAACAGATACAAAAGCTGACTGCGCTGTTGTTGGGTCTTCTAGATGCATGAACCACTCAGCACATCGCCACGACATTACAACACTAGCAATCATAGTCAGCTTTGCTGTGATGTTTATTCGCAGATACTTGTTAAACCAATCAGCCATTATTTAGTCAGCTTCTTATACTTTTCAAATGAACGCATTCCACCAAGCCCTAGCATCCCAAGTAGAATAGTCATCAAGCTATCCATATCAAAAGCAGGGTATGCTACAGGAGGGTATCCAAGGTATGCTGTAATCACATCTGCTGACGGAAATAAAAGAAAGTGCGCCATTAACGCAATCCCACATGTCCACCCGATAAACGGTCTCCAACCAGCTACAAAGATATTTCTATGCTTGGCTTCTTCTGCGTTTACAGCTAACTGCCCTTTGGCTAACTCTTGTGCATGGCGTTCTGCCATGGTAGCTATTTCGTGTGCTAGCTTATTCTTCTGGTCTTTGTCTTCAACAAACTTACCAATCAGTTCAGTCGCTGGCCCTATCAGTGCTTGTAACATTATACTCCCCTTCTGAACTTGGCAGTTTTCTTTTGTATCGCTTTAGGCTGCTTGACGAATTGCTTACCAGCAGCAGTTCCTTTTCGTTTAGCACTTGTGGTAGCCGCATACTCCTGCGGTGACAACGCTTTGATAGCCGCAGCAGGTAAGTACCGTTCTCCAGTTTTACTAGACGGCTTCCCACTTTTAGTACTCCACTTTTGCTTTGTCCATGCCTTCAGACTTTTCTGTGGTCCTTTGAGTGTCATTACACTGCGCCTTTCAAATACATTGCCCAAGCAACTAAGGCAGCTATACCAAATAATCCTACTATACACAAGACAGATACAATACCTATCTCAATCCACTTTTGTATATTACGCCTACGGGCCTCTGCTGCAGCTATTCTAGCCTTACGTGCCTCTGCCTGAAACCTTATCCAATCGTGCCACAGCCCTGCTCTGCCTGTGTAAATCATAAGCTGCTTGAGTTCTTCCTCTTGCTGCTTCAGTTTTTCAAGGTGCATAAACTCTTCTAAGTCTGCTCCCCCGGCACGTCTTTTTCTTTTCTCGCCTTTTTTGCGTAAGTCTTCTGTAGCATTTACATAGTCACCTACTTTGTGTGCAACGTCAGCTATCTCACGTCCGTTCTGGATAGCCGATTTGATTACTGCAAATGCAGCATTGGCTGCGGCTATCTCTGCTAACATCTGCTACTCCACAATGTTCACAACAAAGTACTTACCTTCAGAGTTTTTGTCTAGTTGTACTTTCCGCATCTCACAAGCATATCTCGTACTTTTAAGATGTTTAGCTACGTTTCGTTCTATCTCACGTTTTGTAGCCAAACAATCTGATATATTGTCATACCCTCTGTATTCTATTATATCTCCTGACACATACAAGAGCAATACCATTACTGTTTCAATCATTTGATACTTTCCTGTGTGTCATTTCCATCTGAGCATCTTTTAATTTTTCAATCTGCTCTTCAAGATTAGCTATACGTTTTTCGTAAAACTCCAAAGTTAGTTTTTGTTGTTGGTCATATGGCGCACGACCCTCTTCAATCTCAGTTGCTAAATTTTCTAATTCACTGGCTATGTGTTCAATTAACATAAACTGTTCAGAATCTGCTGGTAAGCTACCCATCTCACCACGAGGCCATTTAATACGAAATTCTGTGTTTTGGGCTAGGTCAGCATTCATCATAGTAATGCTTGTCTCAATCTGATTAAGACGCTCTATGATACCGAAGTATGCCCATGTTGCAAGTGAAGCTGCAGCAACCATACTAATAATATTACGAAGAGGTAATGCAACTTCTGTGTTTTCATTTAATTTTGTAGGCATTAGGTTTTATAACCACCACCTGCTTTTTTATACGCCAACGCAAGCATCTGTGCTTTACGTGCTGACCACTGACCGGGCTTACCGCCTTTGCTACCAGCTTTAATCTTTTCAAATAATCTTTTTCTCAGGGCTGGCTTAGTGTAGTTGCCAGCTTCATTAACTCTACTTTTGCTCTTCGTTTTAGTGTTTTTCTTGCTACTAGCTTTTCCAGACGATTCTGTTTTCTTTTTAGACGGTGGGGTTTTTTTCTTGGGTGGGGTAGAGACACGTGCCATCTCCTGTCTCCTTATCGGTTAGGGTCATAAAACTCTTCTGCACTCACAGATACTATTAGTTTGTTAGCAGTACCTGCTGCCACAATCAACTTGTCTCCTTCATGCATATAAAACGGTTTATCAATAGTAAAGATAGACTCCATGCCCTTGCTTGTTGCTGTATGTCCATCTAGCAGCGTATGTGTAATATTATCATCTTTGTGGTAAAACTTTAGTGTGTATGTCTCATTGCTTGAGTTATTATTGCTAATAAAGAAGTGTTCTACATGCGATGAGAAGTTATTAGGCACAACATAGCAATCAGTGTCATTGGTAGTGGTCAATGAGGTAGAGTGGGTATGAAAGTTACTTGGACCTAGTACTGGCATTAATTATTCCAATCTAGCACCTTGCGGTGTAGCTTCCAGAACCAGTTGCCTATGTAGGTAAAGGGCTTGCTCATATAGAGCAATGCCCATCCTAAGTATTTAATTGCTGTGCGCTTCATTACTTCTTCTTTACTGCGCCACCACGCATCATCTTTTTCTTAGCCATCCCGCCACGCATCATTTTCTTCTGTGCCATCTTAGCCATGCCACCGCCACGCATCTTCTTCTTGGCAACACCACCACGCATCATTTTCTTTGCTGCTTTTGCTTTACCCGCCATTGCGAAGTCTCCGTCTGTCCAGCACAAGTGATTCATAAACATCATCAGGAAAGTGCTGGTAGTATCCCGACTTTTCTAAACTTAATGATGCATCGTCTAGTAAAGATAGTTTCTGCACAAATACCATGCAGTACTCTAAATTTTCATCCGTTACATCATCTACTAAAAAGTCCAGACCTGCTTCTTCTGCATCATAGTCTGGATGAAACACCATCAGGTGCATATCTTTATTGGCTACTGCCAATGCTTCGTTCATGCCATCACAGAACCCATCTAGGTATTCCATGTCAGGCAGTAAGTGTGTGGCCCATACAACTATATCAAATGTGTGTAGGTCAAAGTCAGTGACCTCTTTTACTAAACCCTCTAGCCCTGTATTAATGCTAAAGGTTACTTTCTTGTCTAGCCATGCTTGCTTTGCATATGGGCATGGCGGTAAGCCATTTAGCTTTGCGTTTGGTATCTCAAGGAAGTTGTTAGACCACTTGCGTATGTCAGCTTCTATGGGATGCATTATTTCCCTGTAATCTTATTATAAGCTTCTGGGCTGGCTTTTTTTAGTGCCTTTAGGCCGGGGTTGTCCTTAACCATACCACCTGCTGCGTACATATGCTGCTTGCCATTAGCCATACCACCACGCATCATCTTGGCTTTACCTTTTTTAACTTCAGCCATACCTACGCCAATAGAAATGACAGGCACTTTCTTTGTAGCCTTGCCACCATCTTTAAAATTAGTACGTGCCTTACCGGGCATTGTGTCTGAGGCCATAGAACGTGTAGATAGTTCTTTCTTAGCAGCAGCACGTAGCTTTGCTGGCTGTGTGTCGTCATTAGTAATATCCAGCAGTTTATTAGCTGTCATGTTTTCGAGATTAGCTTTGATGCCTTTTTCATTAGCCATTACTTTTTCTTCCTGTTATCTGTAGTAGACAACAATAAACCACCTTTGTTCATACGATAGTCCGTAGCACCTATACGTTTTTTAGTGGCCTGACCACCCTTACTAAACTCTGATACATCTACACCCGCATCTCTTAGTTTAGTACGCATATCATCTAGCTTAGTCATCATACGCTCTAACTGTTCATCAGTTAGGTTTTTATTTTCTTCAACCTGCTTTAGTGTGCGCTTGTAATCTGCAATAAGGCCAGTACGTTTCTTACTAGCCTCACCCATCATAACACGGGCTGGGCTTGCTTCACCTATACCTGCAGCTTTCTTTTCGGCAGATGTCATGCCTTCCAATTCATTGATTGGTTTCTTTTGATTTTTACGTATTGATTTTTGTTTAATTGCTTCTTTAGCAATCTTATCTTTTTCTGCTTTTGTAAGAGCAGCTTTTGTAGCCTTCGTAAGTAATTTACCTAATGCCATAGTTTTATCCTACCATTTAACTTTATGTGACCAGTACTTTGCACTCAGCTTGCTGGTCGGTTTACCTTGTGCATCATGCCGTGCATAATACGACTTCTTACGTGCCTTATCCTTCGCTGTGGTAGGATTCTTTCCAGCACCTTTAACGCCCTGCTGACCAAAGCGTATAAACTTATATGTGTCACCTTCTTTTGCCATAACGGCATGTGATTTGGTTTTGTGATTAGGAGTACGTTTAGGCTTATTGACACCAGTAAGCCCTTCCTCTTTCATTTTGTTCTTTACACGCTCTGGAACAGCCATGCTATACCTGTGTCTTCTCTACGAGTTCATCTGGGTGTACGCAGCTTGTCATTTTAAATGCCATAGGCATACGCTCTTTAGTCCACAAGCCTACTAGGTCATAGGCCATCTCACCTATACGTGCCTTACACTGTTCCTCAGTATCATATGGACCACGGTTGTCTGTGATTGTCATGCACATGTCAGCACTAGATATGTGACAGGCTATTATTACCGCTACAAACATAACTACTCCTCATTAGGCTCTTTCCAGCCTTCAGCCCTCATTGCGTCCTCTACGTGTTTCAAGGTAAATGACCTACCGTAGTGTGCCTCAACTGCTGTGCGCACGTAGAAGACATCACTGTGAGGGATATGTAAGCGGTCTAATGAGTTTGTACGTATAGCTTCATAGAATGCGTCAAGAACATTATCTGTGTATAGTTTTACTGATTTCTTAGCTTTTGTCAAGGGAAAACTTTCATATTATCTAAGACAGTCACAAATAGTATGCACAAGCCCTACCGTCATTATAGCACATATCCATACAGCTACTATAGACACATATATGTACATTAACCATTGTATCATTTAAGAGTTCATTTATAGTGTTATAGTTAAGTGTACTTACAAAGAAATTATTAATACATATAAATGTATAGTTAAGTGTTATTATAATTTAACTAATAAGCATTTAAGTGTAACACTATTAGTGTGTTTTAGTTATACTATAATTATACCAGATTGTGATACAGTTGTCAATCCCTAAAGTTTAATGCCCTACCAAATAAATATAAACTGCACAAAAAATAGGCACAATGTGTGTAACTGCACATATACTAGGCAATATAAATATTGTCAGTTGCTCCTGTGGTTAACAGTGAATTTACCTAATCTGTGTATTTGTATGTATATATAACGCTACCACC
>FYBJ01000132.1_pt1 | contig 43857 bp, 37 predicted proteins | sample 1134611 | NCBI WGS metagenome assembly FYBJ01 (sample SAMEA104116008, study PRJEB20421) | marine metagenome | isolation source: marine
GAGGCGGCGGGGCATGGGCTGGATGGCGATGAACACGCGGCAAGCCTCTTGGGCGGCGCGCCCGGTGTGCTCCACGGCAACAAGACGTACCTGTTGCAGGATGAGGACGGGCAGATCACCGAAGGCCATTCGATCAGCGCCGGGCTTGATTATCCCGGCATCGGTCCTGAGCACGCATGGCTGAAAGAGTCAGGCCGCGTCGAATACACCGCGGTGACCGACAATGAGGCGCTGGACGGTTTCCAGCTGCTCTGCCGTACCGAAGGGATCATTCCCGCGCTTGAGCCGTCACACGCAATTGCAGCGGTGGCAGACCGCGCCAAGCAAATGCGCGATGATCAGATCATCCTGATGAATCTGTGCGGACGCGGTGACAAGGACATCTTCACTGTGGCTGAAAAGCTTGGGGTGGAGATGTGAGTGCGCAGAACCTCAGCGAGACGTTAGTCTCAACAGCTGTATCAATGATCAGCGGTTCAGGAGCGGCAGTATTCTGGCCAACGCTACTGCTTGCGATTGGGTATCTCATCGGCTGGCCTGAAAGCTACGATCTTGGAGTATTCTTGGCGATTTTCTGCACCGTTACGCTGATTGTTTCCATTGCTATATTCCGTGCAAAACGTCGCGAGCAGGATCGATTCAAATGACCCGCCTCTCAAACGCCTTCTCCAAGCCGCACCCGGCGCTTGTCTGCTTCATCACCGCCGGCGATGGCGACACCGCGGCCAATCTCGACGCGCTGGTCGAGGGCGGCGCGGATGTGATCGAGCTGGGCATGCCTTTCACCGATCCGATGGCCGATGGGCCGGCGATTCAGGCTGCGAACCTACGCAGCCTGGGCAAAGGCACAACCACGGCAGACGTGCTGATGATCGCGAATGAGTTCCGCGAGCGGCACCCGGACATTCCGCTGGTTCTGATGGGCTATGCCAACCCCATGATCCGGCGCGGGCCCGAGTGGTTTGCCGAGCAATGCATGGGCTGCGGCGTTGATGGCGTGATCTGCGTCGACATTCCGCCGGAAGAGGACGAGGAACTCGGCCCTGCCCTGCGCGAAGCAGGCGTTGCACCGATCCGTCTCGCGACACCCACAACCGATACCGCGCGGCTTCCCGCCGTTCTCGAAGGCTCTTCCGGCTTCCTCTATTACGTCTCTGTCGCCGGCATTACTGGCAAGCAACAGGCCGCAATCGACAGTATCGAAGCCAATGTCAGCCGCATCAAGCAATCGACCGACCTGCCTGTTGCGGTGGGTTTCGGCGTGCGCACACCTGAACAAGCCGCAGAAATCGCAAAGGTCGCCGATGGCGTGGTCGTCGGCTCCGCACTGGTCGAACTGGTCGGAAAGTTTGGCAAAGACGCGCCGGAGCAGCTAAAGGAACTGACGTCGGCTCTCGCACTTGCGATCCAAACCGCGCGATAGGACAACAGATGAACTGGTTTACACGCGTTCGAAACTCCATCGGCTTCGGCGAAAAGCGAAGCAGCGAGAAGGATTTGTGGGTCAAATGCCCGTCCTGCGCGGAGATGCTGTTCGAGCAGGAATATAAGGACAATCTGTGGGTATGCCCGCGCTGCGACCATCATGGCCGGATCAGCGCGGATCAGCGCTTGAAGCTGTTGCTGGACGATGGTTTCGAGATGCTTGATCAGCCTGAGGTCGAGGAAGACCCGCTCAAGTTCAAGGACAGCAAGAAATACACTGACCGGCTCAAGATGGCGCGGGCGAACAATCCGCATGCCGATGCCTTTAGCGTCGGTTCCGGCACGATTGACGGCCGCGCGGCGGTGGTCGGCGTTCAGGATTTCGGTTTCATGGGCGGATCGATGGGCATGGCCGTGGGTGCGGCCTTTGTCGCGGGCGCGCAAAAGGCATTGGAGCGCCGGTCGGCATATGTCGTGGTGACCGCCGCAGGCGGTGCACGGATGCAGGAAGGCATCCTCAGCCTGATGCAAATGCCCAAGGCAACCGTGATGACGCGCCGCCTGAAAGAAGCGGGCCTGCCCTATATCGTCGTGCTGACAGACCCGACCACCGGCGGCGTAACCGCCAGCTATGCCATGCTGGGCGATATCCAGATCGCGGAGCCAGGTGCACTGATCGGCTTTGCCGGACAACGCGTGATCCAGGATACGATCCGCGAGCAACTGCCCGAGGGGTTCCAGCGCGCGGAATATCTCTACGAGCACGGGATGGTCGACATGGTAGTGCACCGTGCGGACCTGAAGGAACAGCTTGCAACCGTGCTCGGCTATTTGCAGCCGCGCAAGGCCGCTTAAAGGCGTAGTCGCTATGCGCGATATGGGGCGCTCGGACGATCCGCGCGTCCAAGCTCAGCTCGACAGGCTTGGCTCGCTAAGTATTCAGCGCGATACGCTGGGGCTGGATGCGGTCCGCGAGCTGATGCGGCGGCTTGGCAATCCGCACAAGCGATTGCCCCCGACATTCCACGTAGCAGGAACCAATGGCAAAGGCTCAACCTGCGCCTTCCTGCGCGCAATGCTGGAGGCGGAGGGGTATCGGGTTCACGTCACCACCAGTCCCCATCTGGTGCGCTACAACGAGCGGTTCCGGGTGGCGGGCAAACTGATCGAAGACGCACGGCTGGCGGAATTGCTGGAGCAGGTGTTTGACGCCGCCGAGGGGCTCGATTGCAGCTTCTTCGAGATCAGCATTGCGGCGGCGTTTGTCGAATTCGCGCGGGTTCCAGCCGATGCCTGTGTGGTGGAAGTCGGCCTTGGTGGGCGGCTTGACGCAACCAATGTGCTTGAGCCGGATGCGCTGGCAGCTTGCGGAATTGCTGCGCTGGGGATCGATCACGAGAAGTTCCTCCTCGCGCCAGAGGAAGGCGTACCGCAAGAGCCGATGGCGCGGATTGCATTCGAGAAAGCGGGGATCGCGAAACAGGGCGTGCCGCTGGTGACGATTGCTCAACCAGAGCAAGAGAAGCAGGCAATCGAAGCAGTCGCAAATGCAGCTGGAGCGCCTGTGTTCGTTGCATCGCGCATGGATGAACGCGAACTAGCTCTTCCCGGCGACCATCAGGGTCTGAACGCCGGCTTGGCGATAGCAATGCTGCGCGCGCAATCGAAGATCGACGTTTCAGACAATGCAATTGCGGTCGGGCTTCGAACTGCGAGCTGGCCTGCGCGGCTTCATCGACTGGCCGATGGTCCTTTGACGCAAGGGCGCGAGGTCTGGCTAGACGGTGGGCACAACGCTTCGGCGGGGGCCATGCTGGGTGCGCATTTTGCCGGACATAAAGTGCATCTGGTGATTGGCATGATCGAAGGCAAAGATCCTGCTGCGCTGGTCGCTCCGCTGGCAGCTTCACTGGACACGATCACGGTTGTTCCCGTGCCTGGCTTCCCTTGCCATCCGCCAGAGGCATTTGGCGCGACGGCTGCATCTGCCTCTGATGTTAGCAAGGCGATTGACGGATTGCCCGATGACGGATTGCCGGTCCTTATCGCCGGCTCGCTCTATCTCGCGGGCGAGGTGCTGCGCCTCAATGACGAGATTCCGGACTGACTACTCCGCCGCAAGCGCTTCTGGCGCGATGACGCCTGAATTGCGCCCCGCGCGCCGTTCGCGCCACCATTCAAGGCACACCAGCACGACAGCCGCAAGCCCGATGAAAGTCGTCAGTACGAACACGTCGAAATAGCCCTGATCCTCTATCATCTCACCCAGCGCTCCACGCCCCAGCGTGCCCACCAGCAGAGTGAGTGATGACAGCAGGGCATATTGCACCGCGCTGAACTTCTTCGACACGATTGAGCTGAGCCAGGCGATATAGGCCGCCCCCGCAATCCCGATCGCCAGATTCTCGAAGAAAATCGTGAAGGTGAGTTTAGCGAGCGCAGCGCTGCCAATTCCGGGCACCTGCATGATCAGCCATGTGAAGCCGACAAGATCACTCACCGCTTGCATATTGTGCCCGCCAATCGCCAGATCAGCATAAAGCAGGTTCGTCAGTGCCGCGAGCAATCCGCCGATGAATAGCGTTGCCATGCGGCCGATCACAGTGAGCAAGAAACCACCCAATGCAAGGCCGCCGATAATCGCGCCCACGCCGAAGAACTTGGAGGCAAACGCCACTTCGTCATTGGTGTAATTCAGCTCTCCCAAATAAAACGGATAGGCAAACGTGCCCCAGATCGCGTCACAAATCCGGTAGGTCAGCACGACCGCCAGTATAAGGACCAGGCTCCATCCCATCCGCCCAACAAACTCAACCAGCGGCAGCACGAGTGCGCGATAGAGGTGGTCCATTGCAAAGCCCGCGCCGCTTGATGGCGGAGCGTCTTGCTCCAACAGATAGTTTCCCTGCTTTTTTTGGCTTGCGAGCCAGCCAGCGATCAGAGCTGGTAGAATGATCGTGGCAACAATAATCCAGGGGCCGAAGTTGAGCGTGAACTGGGTGGGGTTTGGCCTGTCCGCTGGCGCATAGGTCATCGACATTATCATGAAGGTCAACACGACGCCAATCGCACCAGCCCAGAGCACGCCGACAATCGCTAATACGCGGGCACGGATTTTCGGATCAAGCTCACCCGCCTTGCGCAATTCGCGCACCAGTTCATCGCTCGCGGCCATGGTGTTTGCGGAATCGCCATCGCCATTAGGCGCAAACAGCCCCAGAAATCCTGCCGTCAGCAAGATTGCTCCCATCAGCATATAGGTTTCCGGCCATCCGATCCGTGCCGCGATAATCAGTCCCAACGCGCCACCAACCAGCGAGCTGAACCGATATCCCATCTGGTAAACGGTCGAGAGGATATCGATCGTTGCAACATCGTCTGCTACGTCGATACGCCAGGCATTTATCGCAATATCCTGCGTCGCACTGGCAAACGCCCCAATCCCGGCCAATAGCGAAAACATGCCAAGTTGCGACTTGGGGTCAAGCAGGCTGAGCGAGACGAGAATCGTGCCTAACGCCACTTGCATCGGCACAATCCATTGCTTGCGCTTGCCAAGCTTGCGCAGCAGCGGAAGATCGACCTTGTCGATCAATGGGGACCACAGGAATTGGAAAGCGTATGCAAGCCCGATAAGCGAGAAAATGCCCATCGTCTCCAGCTCGACCTTGACCTCTGTCAGCCATGCGAACAGCGTGCCGAGGAACAGTGCGAACGGCAGGCCACTGGCAAAGCCGAAAATCAGCATAAAGCCGGTTTTCCGGTTGGTCAGCGCTAATCCCAGCGCCTTCCATGCAGATTTTTTCTTGTCGGCAGTGGCAACAGCCATTCCCTAGCGTCCTTCCAGAAACGTCAAACTTGTGCGACACTACCCATGGTTGAGAGTAATAGGAACGTCCGGATGAACGAGGCTGCAACGAAATCACCACCTTTGCGCCCGACAGAGGGGCAATTGGCGTTGGCGCGGTCTGTTGCACGTGGAGAGGAGCGCAGCGGACACGGCATCACGCAAGTTCCCGCGAGCGTTTACACCGATCCGGCGCACTGGACGCGAGAGAAAGCGGCATTGTTTGATCGATTGCCACAAGTCCTCTGCCCCAGCGCGGTCTTGCCTGATGCGGGAATGGCCTTGCCGCATGACGCTACGGGGCGCCCGCTGCTGATCACGCGCGATGCAGATGGCACAGCGCATGTGTTCCTGAACGTTTGTCGCCATCGCGGTACGCGGCTGGTCGAAGGTGACGACGTGCAATGCGCCAAGCGGCTGGTCTGCCCTTACCATGCCTGGACCTACCGGTTGGACGGTAAATTGCTTGCCCTGCCCCGTCCGGAAACCTTTCCCGGGATGGACAAGGAAGGCTACGGCTTGATCGAATTGCCAAGCTGCGAAGCTGGCGGACTAATCTGGTTCGCGCCGCAAGATAACGCTGACTTTACGCATGCACGCATCCTAGGCGAAGATTTTGACGCGTTTGGAATGGCGGAGCACGTGTTGTTCCGCCGTAAGACGCACACAGTCAAAGGCAATTGGAAGCTCATCATGGATGCGTTCCTTGAAAGCTACCATGTCACCCGGCTGCATTCGCAAACCATCGGCCCCTTCTTCAAAGATGGCGTGACCAGCGGTGACCAGATCGGCCCGCACCAACGCAGCGCCGTGGGCAGGCTCGAAGACATGGAAGGCGTTGACCTGAACGATATGGCCGCGCTGCGCAGGGTCGTCACATACGCCTATCAATTGTTGCCAGCTACTATCATCATCCCCAGCCCGGATTATCTCAATGTCATGGTGCTGATGCCTCAAGCGCACGATCTGACTCTGGTTGAGGACTTCATGTTGATCCCGGAGGCTCCTGCCACGGACAAGGCACGCGATCACTGGGAACGCAGCTGGGCACTGTTGGACGGAGGCGTCTTCGCTTCAGAGGATTTTCGCGCGGCGGAGCTTGGTCAGCAGGGCTTGTCGACAGGAGCAATTCCAAATTTGACTCTCGGCACGCTCGAAGGCGGCATTCACCGCTTCCACGAAGTGGTTCAAGAAGCGTTGCGCGGAATCAATTGAGCGCGTAACCGGCTGGGATATGCCAAAGGCTCCTCCCCCCTCCGCAGATCGCCCAGATGGTGACCGCATTGCCAAGCTGCTTGCGCGTGCGGGAATTGCCAGCCGTCGCGAGACCGAACGGATGATCGCTGACGGGCGGGTCGCCATTGATGGCAAACCAGTCGATACGCCGGCAACCTTTCTGACAGATCTCAAAGGTGTGACGGTTGATGGCAAGCCTGTCGCTGCGCCAGAGCCCACACGGCTGTTCGCCTTCCACAAGCCAACCGGGCTGATTACCGCTGAACGCGACCCCATGGGGCGGCCCACAATCTACAGCGCGCTGGTCAATGCCTTGCCCAAGAGGACTCCGCGATTGATGCCGATCGGGCGGCTGGACCTCAATACTGAGGGCCTATTGCTGCTCACCAATGACGGTGAACTCAAACGCGAGATGGAGCTTCCTTCTAGTGGAATCCCACGTATTTACCGCGCGCGCACCTTTGGCGATGTGACTCAGGAACAACTCGAAGAACTGATCGACGGCATTTCAATTGACGGTGTGAACTATGGCCCAATTGACGCCAATCTCGAGCGCAGCACGGGTCGCAACCAATGGATTGAAGTCAGCATCACCGAAGGCAAGAACCGGGAGGTGCGCAAAGTTCTGGAACATCTGGGGCTCCAGGTCAGCAGGTTGATCCGCACCGCCTATGGTCCGTTTGAGCTGGAAGATTTGCCACGCGGTAGAGCACGCGAGATTCGCAAACACGAATTGGGCAAGTTCCGCAGTCGATTGAAGCGCGGTTTCAAATTATGAGAATCATCGCAGGCGAATGGCGCGGGCGGAAACTGATCGCACCGCGCGGCGATGCGACACGGCCAACGGCTGATCGCACACGCGAAACGCTGTTCAACATGCTTGTTAGCCGGATCGGTAATTTCGATGGGTTGCGTGTGGCCGATCTGTTCGCGGGTTCCGGCGCGCTTGGACTCGAAGCACTTTCAAGAGGTGCAGCACATTGCCTGTTTGTAGAACAAGAAAAGCCGGCCGTGGACGCGATCAAGGCAAATGTTCTGGCACTGGAAGCGCACAGCCGCAGTGATGTCCAGCATGCCTCGGTCATGTCGCTGCCTCCCGCGCGCGAACCGCTCGATCTGATTCTGCTTGATCCGCCCTATCGCACTGGCGCAGCATCTGTTGCCTTAGACCGGATGCTGCGGCTGGGCTGGATCGGCGATGCGACCTGGATCGCTGTCGAGACTTCAGACAAGGAAGCAGTCGAAGTCGCGGGGCTCGAGCCAATGGCCGACCGCAAGGTGGGTAAAGCGCGATTGACGCTGTTGACCAAGGCGGAGTGAGGCTTGCCGACAAGGCAAACGTTCTCTACCTGTTCACATCAAACGATGACCGATCCAGCCCCCCTTCCCGCTACGCAAGGCCGCGAAAATGTTCCGGCGTACGCCGCGCAGCTGAACCCGCCGCAGCGCGAAGCAGTGCTGACGACAGAGGGCCCGGTCTTGATGCTGGCGGGCGCAGGCACGGGTAAAACCGCTGCACTTACGTCTCGATTGGCGCATCTCGTTGCAACCCGCCGTGCATGGCCAAGCCAGATCCTGTGCGTCACCTTCACCAATAAGGCGGCGCGCGAAATGCGCGAACGCGTGGCAGGGCATTTGGGGCAGACCGTTGAGGGGATGCCGTGGCTCGGCACGTTCCACTCAATTTGCGCAAAAATGCTGCGCCGCCATGCCGAGCTTGTCGGGCTGCAAAGCAATTACACCATCATCGATACAGACGATCAGCTGCGCCTTCTGAAACAGCTGATCCAGCAGAATGATCTGGATGAGAAGCGCTGGCCGGCGCGTCAGCTTGCGGGTTTAATCGACCGCTGGAAGAACCGCGGGCTTAATCCAGGCGATCTGGATGCGGTAGAGAATGAAAGCTACGCCAATGGGCGCGGGCAACAATTCTACCAGCTTTATCAAGACCGGATGAAGGCTCTCAACGCCTGCGACTTCGGTGATCTGATGCTGCATATGCTGAACATCTTCAGGCAATACCGCGAAGTGTTGGAAGACTATCAGCAACGCTTCAAATACATACTGGTTGACGAGTATCAGGACACGAATGCGGTGCAGTATCTTTGGCTGCGCCTGCTGGCACAAGCGCACAAGAACATCTGTGTCGTCGGCGACGATGACCAGTCGATTTACTCATGGCGCGGAGCCGAAGTCGCCAATATCCTGAAATTCGAGAAAGACTTCCCCGGCGCCAAGGTCGTGAAGCTGGAGCAGAACTATCGCTCGACACCGCACATTCTGGGTGCCGCCTCTGGCCTGATCCGAACCAATTCAGAACGCCACGACAAGACGCTTTGGACCGAGACCAACGGCGGTGACAAAGTGCGCGCCATCGGCGTTTGGGACGCGCCCGAAGAAGCGCGCCGGGTGGGCGAAGAGATTGAGCGCTTGGAACGTGAAGGCGCGCCGTTAGACAAAGTCGCAATCCTTGTGCGCGCGCAATACCAGACGCGTGAATTCGAAGATCGCTTCATCCAGATCGGGATCAACTATCGGATCATTGGCGGCTTCCGTTTCTACGAACGTGCGGAAATCCGCGATGCGCTGGCTTACCTGCGGGTTATCGCTCAACCGCAAGACGATCTCGCTTTCGAGAGGATTTACAACCAGCCCAAGCGCGGTCTTGGCGCAAAGACACTGGAAAAGATGCATCAGCATTCGCGCAAAGCCGGTCTGCCGCTTGCTGCTGCCTCATTGCAACTGGCCGATAGTGATGAGTTGCCCAAGCGCGCTTCAGGCACCATTGCCGTATTGTTAGGCCAATTCCTGCATTGGCGCGAACAGTCTGAAGCAGTCACCCCGGCGGACCTGCTGCGCATGGTGTTGGACGAGAGTGGCTATACCGAAATGCTCAATGCGGAACGCACTGCCGAAGCCGCTGGACGATTAGAGAATCTGTCAGAGCTCGCGCGGGCGATGGAAGAATACGAAACGCTTGGCGATTTTCTAGAGCATGTCAGCCTGGTGATGGACAATGACGCGGCCGACAATGGCGAGAAGGTCACCATCATGACCATGCATGGCGCAAAGGGTCTGGAGTTCGATCACGTTTTCCTGCCCGGGTGGGAAGAAGGCGTGTTCCCCTCGCAACGCTCGCTCGATGAAGGCGGATTGGCCAGCCTGGAGGAGGAACGCCGCTTGGCCTATGTCGGGATCACGCGCGCCCGGCGCCGCTGCACAATCCTGCACGCAGCAAACCGGCGTATCTATGGTCAATGGACCAGCAGCATTCCCAGCCGCTTCATCGAAGAATTGCCTGAAGAACATATCGATCAGGAAACCACGCTGACGGGCGGTGCATCACTGTGGCAAGCGAACTGGTCTGAAAGCGAAGACCCGTTTGCACATGTGGCGCAAGATCGGCCACAGCGTTCCTCTCAGCGCGGCCCTGGATGGCAGCGCGCTATCTCTACCGGCTACGAGACCAAACAAGTCCGCGTACGCGACAACAAGCGCTCTGCCGCCAGTTTTGCGGCCAAACCGCGCAGCGATATCGCGATTGGACAGCGCGTCTTCCATGACAAATTCGGCTATGGCATTGTTGTGGATCAAGAAGGCAACAAGCTCGAGATCAACTTCGAGCACTCGGGCACGAAACGCGTGATCGACAGCTTTGTTAGCCTTGCGGATTAAAAACGCCGCGCCCGGCATGCCGCACCATCGTGACTAGCTGAAGCGACAGTATCGAAGCCGCAGCTTGGACCTATCGTTCCTCAACGAACTGACACAGACGTTTGAAGGAGGCCACTATCAGCATTCTGGACAATTTTCGCCTGGATGGAGAGGTGGCAGTCGTCACCGGTGCAGGCAAGGGCATTGGCCGAGCGATCGCAATTGGCCTTGCCGAGGCAGGAGCCGATGTGGCGCTGGCATCGAGGACGCAGTCCGATCTTGACGCTGTAGCCGAAGAGATCCGTGCGCTCGGCCGGCAGGCATTACCCATTACCACTGACGCAACCGACCGGTCTGCGCTTGAGCGACTTGCGGACGAGACAGTCGCCAAACTGGGTAAACTGACGATCTGGGTCAACAATGCGGGCGGTATACCCGATGGCACGCCGCGTTATCTCACCCGTACGTCGGAAGAGAATTTCGATGCTCAGATCGCCCTGAACCTGAAAGCTGTCTGGATGGGTTCGACCGTTGCGGCCGGAAAAATGGCGGAGAGCGGCGGTGCAATCATCAACATCTCGTCCCGCTCTGCCTTTGGCCCGCAGGTCAAAAATGGGCCCTATGGCGCTGCAAAGGCGGCGGTTAACAGCCTGACCAGCACCATGTCCGTAGAAGTTGCCCCACGGATCCGCGTCAATGCCATCGCGCCGGGACCGGTGCCGACAGAGAATTTTGACGATTGCATGGGCACGGACACAGAGGAAAAACGCGAACAGCTACTCAAGATGATCGGCGTTCCGATGCAGCGGTATGGCCGGCCAGAAGATATCGCAGCGGCCGTGGTCTATATGGCATCACCCGCGGCAAGCTGGGTTACGGGACAATGCCTGTACGTGACCGGCGGTCGCTAGCGCATCACTCTTGTGAAGACGGTGTGCTGCAGGCGAAATCATGAACTCGCCAACGATGCCAATCGTCCATGACACATCGGCATGAGTGAAAAAAACCGCCAACTGCGCATTACGCCAGCCAGAACGACAATCCCCACCGGAAGCCCAAGCAAAATCGCGAACGTCCCGTCAAACACGACGCTGAGCAGCTTGCCTAACGGGTGTTTTCGCAGAAGCGATTGCCAATGTCGAGAAGCTGACAGGCACGGCGATCACATTCCTGGCGAAGATATTCCTTGGGCGTAGCTTCGGCATTGTGCCTGCAAATCGCGGAGTGAAACAGTATGGCGTATACAGGTTTGTGCGCCATCCGATGTACCTGGGATACATCCTGAATCAGCTCGGTTTCCTCTTGTTCTTCTTCTCACTGCACAACGTGGCAGTATACACAGTGGCGTGGATCGCATTCTGGTTGCGCGCCAAGGAAGAAGAAAAGTTTCTCGAAGCCGATGAAGAGTGTCGTACCTATCGCGAAAAGGTACGTTATCGCCTTTTCCCTGGCATAGTTTAGGAACCGAAGCGTTTGCTAGGCCCGGTTTGCGTCCTCGAAAGGATGATCCTGAGGTTGCAGACCGGGTTTGTTCATTCCCGAATTTCTAGCCGACCCCGACATCAAGAAAACCGGGCTTCGGACCGTTCCACTCGCCAGCAGGAATCGGCTCGTCATCTTCGTCATAGCGACGCGAACGTGATTTCTTTTCAGGCTGTTCTTCCGACTTGGGCTTTTTCTCACGTCGCGGCTTCTTGGGAGCATCCTGCTCGACGTCGTCCACTTTCCGGCGACTATTGCTGCGTGCCTTCTTCTCTTCGCGCGGCTTTTCCGCCTCCGGATCCGGCTGCTTCAGCTCGACGCGCACGTCCTTCTTGCTGAACACCGCGATTTCACTGCCGGTCAGCTTCTCGACATTGGCAATCGCTTCTGCATCTTCTTTCGAAACAAACGTGAATGCGCGCCCCTTTGCACCCGCGCGACCAGTGCGGCCAATGCGGTGGACATAGTCATCGGGATGCCATGGCGTATCAAAGTTGAATACGTGGCTGACGCCTTTGATATCAAGTCCGCGCGCCGCAACATCGGAGGCGACCAGAATGTTCACATCACCGCTCTTGAACCGATCCAGCTCTTTCAAACGCGAGCCCTGGTCCATGTCCCCGTGGATCTCGCTGCTGGCAAATCCATGGCGCTGCAAGCTCTTGTTGAGCTCGCGCACCGTCGTTTTCTTGTTCGCGAAAATCATCGCGGTTTCAACCAGATCGTGACGCAATAGCCAGCGCAAGGTCTCGCGCTTCTGTTTTGTCTGAACCGGGATCTTGAAAGCGGTGATATCTTTGTTCGTGCTTGCCGCACGGCTCACTTCGATCCGTTTTGGATTGTTGAGGAATTTCTTCGCCAGCTTCTCGATCGGCGAAGGCATGGTGGCCGAAAACAGCATCGTTTGACGCGTTTCGGGCAATTTCGAACAGATAAACTCAATGTCCGGAATGAAGCCCATGTCCAGCATCCGGTCAGCTTCATCGATCACGAGCAGTTCGCAGCCGTTGAGCAGTATCTTGCCGCGCTCGAACAAATCCATCAGCCGGCCTGGTGTAGCGATCAAAACGTCGACGCCTTCATCAAGCGCTTTCAACTGATCGCCCATTTGAACACCGCCAATAAGCAGCGCCATTTTCAGGTCATGGTTCTTGCCGTATTTCTCAAAGTTCTCGGCAACTTGAGCGGCCAACTCTCGTGTTGGCTCAAGAATTAGAGAGCGCGGCATCAGCGCGCGCCGCCGGCCAGCCGCCATGACATCAATCATTGGGAGCACGAAACTGGCGGTCTTGCCCGTTCCAGTCTGCGCGATCCCGATCAAATCCTTCATCATCAGAATCGCAGGGATCGCTTCCGCCTGAATATCGGTCGGAGTGGTATAGCCAGCGGAATCAACCGCCTTGAGCAATTCAGGTGAAAGGCCGAGATCGGCGAAAGTCATACGTTTTTGAATGTCCGGATCTGGAAGCGTTAAGCGCTTCGTGGATTGTGCAGTTGCGAAAGGTGTTCGCAATGCGAGCCGCGCACTTGCTCAAAAACTGACAAAAGTCAAGAAATCGCGAAGCAGCAACGCCTCTGCTGAACCAGCACAAGTCGCATGATCAATTGTAGATGGGTGTTAGCTCGCGCATTCTGCTTAGCGCGCATTTTGCGCCTGCGCGCGATTGGAGCTTGTCACGATTAACGCAAATGTTTCCGTCTTCGCCCCGTTCCACGTAAAATCCCGAATAGAAATCGCGCGCGCGGCAACTCTTTTCCAGCCGTGCGCTGAGCATGCGCTGATCGCGCAGGTAGAGCACTAACCGATCACCACTGCCGGTCTGAACACCCGCAATGCTGTTGATCGAAACACACTCTGTGTTGTCGCCCTCTTCATGTCGAATGGGCTGCGGGAGCTCCTCCAGATCAGCGGCAAGATTTTGCCTAGGGCTAACTCTGCGAGGAGAGATACGCACAGTCACGCGGCGCTCGATACGGACTTGATAGGCGACATTTGGCGGCAAGCCAGTGAAACTGTTTGCGGTAGCTTCCAGTTTGCTTGACGGCCCGGACAATACCTCAACTTCGCGCGGATCGAGCCTTGCGCTCTTATCGATTTCGCCAACAATCGAACCGTCGGACACGCCGAACGGCAAGATAAGCGCTAGCGGCGCAAGATAGGCGAGCATGCTGGGCATGGTGGTTCAATCTTTTGGGCTAAATTTCACCCGATCTCTGACCCCTGTTTGGCTACTGTGCCACGCGATACCACAATGGGTTGAATAGCGGCTTAATGCGTTTGGGGTTATCTGCAAAGTCTGGAAACACTTGTTTGCCTGTGGCAATGGGCGGGCATGAGCGACGTCCAGACTTTTGTACGACAGGCCACAGACCTTCTGGGACCGCGCGGATTTTCATGCGATCCCGATCTGGTGGAGCCCTGGCTGACCGATTGGCGTGGCAGATTTCATGGCCGGACCATCGGGCTGGCATCACCCGCCTCAACGCAAGAAGTTGCTGAATTCGTCAAACTTTGCCGCAAACACCATATTCCGATTGTCCCCCAAGGCGGCAATAGCGGCATGGTTGGTGGTGCCACGCCTGACGAGAGCGGTCATTCTGTGCTGCTATCCTTACGGCGGATGGATGCGGTGCGGTCATTCGATGTCGACGCGCGCCAGATCGTCTGCGATGCCGGTGTCATCCTTCAGAATCTGCACGAAAAAGTCGAAGAAGAAGGGCTGCGCTTCCCACTGACTCTGGGCGGCAAGGGCTCAGCCACAGTTGGCGGGCTTATCGCGACCAATGCTGGCGGAACACAGGTACTACGCCACGGAACGATGCGTGCGCAGGTTTTGGGAATTGAAGCCGTTCTTGCAAATGGCGATATTTTTGAGAGCCTTACTGCTCTGAAGAAAGACAATCGCGGCTTTGACCTAAAGCAACTCTTGATCGGATCAGAGGGCACGCTAGGCATCGTAACGGCGGCAAACCTGCGCCTGCTTCCGCAAATTGGCGAACGTGTGGTCGCTTGGGTAGGTGTGGAGAGCATCCACATGGCGCGCGAACTTCTCCTACATTTCGAGGCATGCATGCCTGACGAATTGGAAGGCTTTGAGGTTGTGCCGAACCATTGCCTTGAAAGCGTAATTGCGCATCTTCCCGATGCCCGTGCACCGTTGGCTGAGCGCTATCCGTGGAACGCCTTGATTGAGCTTGTCGCCGCGCCGGCGCAAAGCGCCCTGCTGCGCGAGGCGACTGAGGCCGCCTTTGCTGGAGCGATGGAGAAGGATCTACTGCTCGATGCAGTCATTGCAGCCAATGAAACACAGGCTGACAACTTTTGGTTGCTGCGAGACTCCATAGCTCCGGCAGAGCGCGCGTTGGGCCCGGCGATGCAACACGATATTTCTGTCCCCGTCGAGCGCATGCCAGATTTCGTGGAAGCTGCCATTCTGCATGTTGAAGCGCAGTTCCCTGGCACGAAAGGTTTGGCATTCGGGCATTTGGGGGATGGCAATGTGCATTTCCACGTGCTTGCTCCAGACGGGGCAGTGCCGGGAGAATGGGAAAACACCCAAGGCAAGTTGGTAAGCCGTGTGATCTACGAAATGGTCACTGAATGGGGCGGTTCAATCAGCGCAGAACATGGTATCGGTCAGGTCAAACGTGACGAGCTGGAGCGGCTGGGTGACCCGGTAGCACTCAACATGATGCGTAGCGTTAAAGCCGCGCTCGATCCGGACGGGCTGCTCAACCCTGGTAAACTTGTCCCGGGCTCAGGTTAGAGCGGCTTGCTTATGAGAGCTTGAAGGCCTAAAGCGCGCATCGCGCGGCCCGCTGGCGATCCAGCGAGGCCTTTTTTGAATTTTGCACTATTTCTCGGAGACGTTTCATGGCCAGCGCGCCGAAGCCCAATCTGCCTATCTTTTTCAATGACTTGATGCCACTTAACAGCCGTGATCACTCCGGCTGGCACAGCAAACAGTTTCCGGATGTCAGCTTTTTAGGGAAGCATCACGCGATTCCTGTAACGGTTGACGAGTTCATCGACACACAGCGTCATTATCCGATCGTGTTTAGCGCAGGCGACAACCCTGTCCCGCTGGCATTGATGGGCCTTAACGAAGGCGTGAACACGTTTGTCGACGATGAAGGCAAGATTACTGACGACGTATACATCCCCGCCTATGTGCGTCGCTATCCATTCATGCTCGCAAAGTTGCAGCCCAATAGCGAAGAACTGTCGCTATGCTTTGACCCGAGCGCGGGCGTAGTTGGCGATCACAGCGACGGCAATGCGTTGTTTGACGACAAGAACGAACCGACCGATTACACCAAGGGCGTTCTCGACTTTTGCCAGAAGTTCGAAGAGTCGGGTGCTCGCACCAAGGGCTTTATGGAAGAGATCAAGAAGCATGGCCTTCTGATGGATGGCGAGATCGCTATCACGATGCAGGAAAACCCGGACAAACCGTTTGTTTATCGCGGTTTCCAGATGGTCGATGAAAACAAGCTTCGCGAGCTTAAGGGCGAAGTGCTCGAGAGCCTTGCTGGTAACGGCATGCTGATGTTGCTGCACGCGCATCTGTTCTCGCTCAACCTGATGCGCGTTATCTTCTCTCGCCAATCACGGCTGGGCAAGGTTCCGCAGCCAGAAGCGAGCACCTGAACTAGGTAATATTGTGGGCCGCGGGGCTTGAAAAAGCTCCGCAAAATCCCAAATCTGGATTGTTCAGGCGCGGCTCCCCTCATTGCCCGCCTGGATATCGCGCTGCTTTTATAACAGCGCGATCCTCCCTGAACCTTGGCCACCTCGTGCAGATTGCACGGGGTGGTTTTTTATTTTATTTTCCAATGCTTAATGGCCAATCTTGTCATTCAGCCGCATTTCGCAAATCGCCTCTGCCCATCATTCTGGCGGTCATCGCGCCGAGATCTTGAACCAAACCTGCAAGCATTTTGACGAGCGTTCGTGCCTTGGGTGAAAGTTGTTCTTGGCGGGCATCGAGATAGGTTGACCGGCAAACTTCAATCTGGATGGCATGGATTCCGTTTTGCACCGCACCATGAGTATCCAGGACATAACCGCCGGCATAGGGTCGGTTATGCGAAACGACCTGCCCCTTCTCTTCAAGAAAGCGATAGGCATGGTTAACCAGGCTCGCATCGCAACTTGTGCCAAATCGATCGCCCAGAACAAACTTGGGCATCTGGCTCTCTCCATTTGAAGGCTTGAGTGGCGGCATGGAATGCAGATCCAATAACAATGCCTGCCCCCATTGGTCGCGCACCCTTGCCAATTCGCGGCCCAATGCAGCGTGATATGGCTGATGGATGCCTTCAATTCGCGCTTCGAGTTCTTCGCGGGTGAGCGATTGCCGCCAAATCTCGCCAAATCCGGGCAAGCGCCGGGGGACTAGCCCCAGTCCGCTGCGGGCACGCCGGTTGGCCTGCGAATGCCGGATAGGATGCGGCCTTGCTCCCTTGATCATGCCCCAATCGACATCATCGCGCGATCTATTGAGGTCGAGCATCGCGCGCGGCGCGTGCGCTTCAAGCAATACAGCGCCAGTCAGCCTTGCGACCTCTACTCCGATCTCGTCAATCAACCGGTCTTCCAAACGCAAGCTGGAGAATTCGGAATCACGCATCGCGCGCAGCACGTGATCTGGATAGTCGCGCCCGCCATGTGGAACCGCGATCACAACGGGTACTGGCGAGGTAGCAGGTGCCTTGAGCGTAAATGAGGGGCAATCCAGACCAGGAATTGCGCCGCCGCGCTCTATCCGCCCGCCTACCGATTCGCGCTTGCTTGTTGTCATATCAAGTCTGCTGCCTGCTCTTGCGCAGGGTGTCAAAGCAGTTTGGCTTGTCAAATCGCAGCCAAATGATCCTCTTCTCGTCTGTCCCAAAGCAGGTCACCGCTTATGTTCAGTAAGATTTCTTAAGCCCTTGGCGCTATGAAAACGCCATGAACAACGGGTCTAAACTGCGAATCCTCTTGGCTGAGGACGAAGATGCCATGCGCACATACCTTGCGCGCGCGCTCGAAAATGCGGGATACGAAGTGGTCTCTGTCGACCGCGGGACGTCCGCAATACCTCATTTGGAAAACGAGCATTTCGACCTGCTGCTTTCGGACATCGTAATGCCGGAGATGGACGGGATCGAGCTCGCGCAACGCTGCGCAGAGATCGCCCCTCGAACCAAAGTTATGTTTATAACGGGTTTTGCTGCTGTTTCACTGCGAGCGAGCCGCGAACAACCTCACGCCAAGGTGCTGTCGAAGCCATTCCATTTGCGCGATCTCGTGCTTGAAGTGGAGCGAACATTCGGCGAAGCGCAAGAAGTCAGCCTTTAGTCCGCGCGAATCGCTTGCGTCTATGGCAGGTGCAGGTTAATGGCGCGCCCTGTCCTTAAGCGGACATGTTCGATAGCGTGGGCGTATAGCTCAGTGGTAGAGCACTGTATTGACATTGCAGGGGTCGGGAGTTCAACTCTCTCTACGCCCACCATCGAAACACAAACCCGCCCTCACCCGGCGGGTTTTTTGTTAGCATCTGTCTCACTTGCGCGCGCGCCCTCCTCTGCTAAAGCGCGGCAAAACCTATTCCGGACAAATTGCAGCACACAGGAACATCATGCAGAAAATTCAGGTCAAGAACCCGGTTGTCGAACTCGACGGCGACGAAATGACAAAAATCATCTGGCAGTGGATCCGCGAGCGATTGATCCTGCCCTACCTCGATGTTGACCTGAAGTATTACGATCTCTCGATCGAAAAGCGTGATGAAACCGATGACCAGATCACCATCGATGCGGCAAATGCAATCAAGGAACATGGCGTTGGCGTGAAATGCGCTACGATCACACCTGACGAAGCGCGCGTGGAAGAATTCAGCCTGAAGAAAATGTGGCGCTCGCCAAACGGCACGATCCGCAACATTCTGGGCGGTGTAGTTTTCCGTGAGCCCATCGTGATCGACAACGTACCGCGTCTTGTGCCTGGCTGGACCGATCCAATCGTTGTTGGTCGTCACGCTTTTGGTGACCAATATCGCGCAACCGATACGCTGATCCCGGGTGCAGGCAAGCTTCGCCTCGTATTCGAAGGCGCAGACGGACAGAATATTGATCTTGATGTGTTCGAGTTTGAATCTCCAGGCGTCGCAATGGCGATGTACAATTTGGACGATAGCATCCGTGACTTCGCGCGTGCATGCATGAACTATGGCCTCGATCGCGGCTGGCCGGTCTATCTTTCGACCAAGAACACCATTCTCAAAAAATATGACGGCCGCTTCAAGGACCTGTTCCAGGAAGTGTTCGACGAAGAATTCGCCGACCGCTTCAACGAAGCCGGCATTCACTACGAGCACCGTCTGATTGATGACATGGTCGCCGCGGCAATGAAATGGAGCGGCAAGTTCGTTTGGGCCTGCAAGAACTATGACGGTGACGTTCAGTCGGATGTCGTTGCGCAGGGCTTTGGCTCGCTTGGCCTGATGACTTCGGTCTTGATGACCCCTGATGGCAAGACAGTGGAAGCAGAAGCCGCACACGGCACTGTTACGCGCCATTATCGCCAACATCAGCAGGGCAAGGCGACCAGCACTAACCCGATCGCATCGATTTTCGCCTGGACACGCGGCCTGATCTATCGCGGCCGCTTCGACAACACCCCTGATGTTGTCCGGTTTGCTGAGACGCTTGAGCGCGTCTGCATCGAAACAGTCGAAAACGGCCAAATGACAAAGGATTTGGCATTGCTGATCGGCCCAGAGCAGAACTGGCTCACGACAGAACAGTTCTTTGAGGCGATTGTGACCAATCTAGAAGCAGAGATGCAAAGCTGGAGCTGATTGTCGGAACCAGCTCCCTTGCACAACGTACCAAAAGGGCGAACGGTCTTCCGGGCCGGTCGCCCTTTTTGATTCCGGAGATCAAATAAACGCCATGACTCAATCTCGCGCCAAGGCCCGTCTCGAAGTTCGCCAAGCCAAGTTGAGCGATGTCCGCGCGATAGCGGATCTGGTGCGGCGCGTGTACGACGACATGCCTGCCTATACGCATGGCGAAATCCGCGGACAGTTGAACAACTATCCCGAAGGCTGTTTTGTCGCAAAACTCGACGGCAAGCTGGTGGGCTATTGTGCGACCATGCGGCTGAGCAAACGGATCGCACTAGCGAACCATAGCTGGGATGAAGTGACGGGCAATGGATTTGGCAGTCGCCACAATCCCAAGGGCGAATGGCTGTATGGCTATGAAATGTGCGTTGATCCGAAAACACGTGGCACGCGCATCGGACGGCGACTCTACGAAGAACGTCGCGCTCTCGCAGAACGGCTAGATCTAACCGGCATTGTGTTCGGCGGGCGGATGCCCGGCTTTGCCAAGGCGACGCGCCGCAAGAACAACCGTGCGGAAACGCCGGAAGAGTATCTCGATCTCGTGCTCGAAGGCAAAGTGCACGATCCGGTCCTGCGCTTCCAACTCGCAAACGGGTTTGAGCCAGACGGGGTGCTTCACAACTATCTACCGGAAGACAAGCAGTCGAAGTCGAACGCTGTCAGGATGGTCTGGCGCAACCCCTATGTCGACGGAAACACACCCAAGAAACACCGCATCCCGCGCGACGTAGAGAGCGTACGGATCGCGACGTGCCAGCTACAAGCGCGCGCGGTTGCAGACTTTGACGAGTTCATGAAGCAGATCGAATACTTCGTCGATGTTGCGGCCGACTATGAAGCTGATTTCATTGTCTTTCCGGAACTGTTCACGCTGATGCTGCTTAGCGCGGAAGAGCAAGAGCTGAATCCGCAGGAATCGATCGAAGCGCTTAGCCGTTACACGCCCCGAATTCGCAAGGCGCTGAGCGAAATGGCGCTCAACTTCAACATCAATATCATCGGTGGTTCACACCCGACCCGAATGGATGATGGGGACATTCACAACGTTGCCCATGTCTGCCTGCGCGATGGATCGATCCATACTCAAGAGAAGATCCATCCCACCCCGAATGAGGATTACTGGTGGAACATCAAGGGCGGCGACAGCATCGATGCCATTCAGACCGATTGCGGGCCGATCGGCGTGCTGATCTGCTACGATAGCGAGTTCCCGGAATTGGCCCGCAGGCTGGTCGATGAAGGTGCGCGGATCATCTTTGTGCCCTTCTGCACCGATAGCCGCCAAGGCTATATGCGCGTGCGATACTGCGCTCAGGCACGGGCAATTGAGAACCAGTGTTACGTCGTGATGAGCGGAAATGTCGGCAATCTGCCTAATGTCGCCAATATGGACATTCAGTACGCCCAAAGCTGCATCCTGACACCGTGCGATTTTCCCTTTGCACGAGACGGAATTGCCGCTGAAGCGAGCGAGAATGTAGAGACACTGACCATCAGCGACGTTAATCTGGCGGACCTCAGCTGGGCCCGCGCAGAAGGCACTGTCCAGAACCTGGCCGACCGCCGTTTCGACCTTTACCGCATCGAATGGGACAAGCGCGTTGGACAGGTCAGCACTCCAATAGGCGAGGCCGGCGAAGGACGAACGACCGCTCCCGGTGGCAGACATGCTCCCGGCGGCGGTTAAGCCGTATTCTGTCAGTGACATGAGGCAAACGCCCAGCTAACCCAGAACCGTGGCTGGCGAACTGACCCTTTCTCCGATGTTATCTGACGCGCTGGTGATCCTTGGCGCAGCAGGCATCGTGATTCCGGTCTTTGCACGCTTCCGCATAACACCGATTATTGGTTTCATTCTGATCGGGATCGCAGTTGGGCCCTACGGTTTGGGTTCATTGGTGCCAGAGGTCCCGTGGCTCAGATACATAACGATCACCGAAGCGGATCGATTGACGCCCTTCGCAGACTTCGGAATCATACTTCTTCTGTTCGCGATTGGGTTGGAGCTCTCGTTCAACCGGCTGTGGCAGCTGCGAAAACTCGTTTTTGGCCTAGGTAGTCTTGAACTGCTGATCATAGGCTGTGTGGGGGCGGCATTTTTTGCTTATGTCAGCGGCATGGGCACCACCGCCGCAATTGCCCTGGGTTTCGCACTTGCATTCTCATCCACGGCCATCGTTCTGCCAATTTCCGGGACCAAGACGCCGGTTGGCCGGGCAGCACTGTCCATGCTGCTGTTCGAAGATATCATGATCGTGCCGATTATCTTCATTCTGGGCGCGCTTGCGCCAACCGCAGCGAACGAAGGCGTAGGAGGGCTAACCACCACACTGATTCAGGGCGGCCTTGTTGTTCTCGTTCTGCTGGTGGCCGGGCGGTTTTTGCTACCTAAGCTGTTCAGCCAGGCCGCGCGGACAAAGAATCCAGAGCTGTTTCTATCTGCTTCATTGTTGGTTGTTATCGGTGCCAGTCTGGCCACGTCCGCCGCTGGCCTGTCACCGATTGTTGGTGCGTTGATCGCAGGCCTGCTAATTGCCGAGACCGAGTATCACAGCGAAGTCGAAACGATCATGGAGCCTTTCAAAGGCCTCGCGCTCGGTGTGTTCCTTATCACCATCGGCATGAGCATTGATCTGATGGAGATATGGGCCAATCTGGGCGAGATCGCCTTCGCTGTTGTCGGCGTCCTCACATTCAAGGCCATCGTGACCGGCGTGTTGCTGCGCATGATGGGAGCGCGCCGCAGCACAGCGGCGGAAACAGGTGTATTGATGGCCAGCCCCAGTGAGACGACCTTGATCGTGCTGGCCGCAGCAACCACGGCATTGGTGATCGATGAGGATACGGCGCAGTTCTGGCAGATCGTCGCTGCGATAGGCCTGACCGTGACACCATTGCTTGCCAAACTGGGTCGCGTCATCGCTCGCCGGATAGAACCAATTCCTGAGCTGGATGAGGACGAAACTGACGAACCACGCACGATAATCATTGGTGCCGGTCGCGTCGGTCGTCTGGTAGCGGATATGCTCAAGGCACATGACAAACACTATGTCGCAATTGATTCAGACCCTGATTTGATTGAGCGCGCCGCGCGTGACGGATACCGCGCCATATTTGGCGATGCAGCACGTGGAGATGCCTTGTCCCGGTTAGGTGTCGAAACGGCACCGGCGGTCGTTTTGACCATGGACGAGCCCGTACTTGCGCAGCGTTTGGTCTCCAAGCTTCGCAAGGAGCATCCTGAGCTGCTGATCGTTGCACGCGCCCGCGACACAGACCATGCAGCGGAACTGTACCGTGCCGGCGCAAGTCATGCGGTGCCGGAAAACCTCGAAAGTTCGCTTCAACTTTCCGAAGCTGTGCTCGTTGATATTGGCGTGGCGATGGGGCCGGTTATTGCGTCAATCCATGAGAAACGTGACGAGTTTCGCGAAATGCTTGAGCGCGAAGGCCAACTTGAGCATCGCCCGAAACTTCGAACTTCAACGGGCGAAACTTAACCGGCGATGGCTGCACGTACCGCGGCAATCGCATCCTCGCCCTTGCTGCCGTCTGGACCGCCACCTTGCGCCATGTCCGGGCGGCCACCGCCGCCCTTCCCGCCCAAGGTCTCAACGCCTACACGGACCAGATCAACTGCACTGAAACGCTCGGTCAGGTCGTCAGTTACTGCAACGGCAAAAGCTGCCTTGCCATCATTCACTGCGACCGCCGCCGCAATGCCTGAGCCGAGACGCTGCTTTGCCTCATCAAGCAGCGGGCGCAGCTCCTTTGGGCTAAGGCCGTCAAGCACCTGACCGCTGAACTTCACGCCGGCAATTTCTTCGTCCGCAGTTTGGGCCGGGCCGCCGCCGCCTGCAAGCGCGAGGGCCTTTTTGGCGTCCGCGAGTTCCTTCTCCAATGCTTTGCGCTCGCTTAGTAGAGCGGCAATTCGTGCGGGCACCTCTTCCGGTATGGCGCGAATCTCGCTCGCGGCGGACTTGAGCGCTTCTTCGCGGGATACGAGCCATTCTCGCGCTGCTTCACCGGTCAGCGCTTCGATACGGCGTACGCCGGAGCTGACCGCGCCTTCTGACACAATCCGGAAGATACCGATGTCGCCCGTCGCTTTGACATGTGTGCCGCCGCACAGTTCGACTGAGTAGTTCCGATTGCCGTCGGCCTTGCGCCCCATGCTAAGCACGCGAACTTCATCGCCATACTTCTCGCCGAATAGCGCGAGGGCACCAGCTTCGACTGCATCATCCGGGCTCATAAGCCGTGTCTGAACAGCTTCGTTCGCGCGGATTTCTGCGTTTACTTCGGCCTCGACAGCCGCAATCTCTTCAGGCGTCAATGGCTTAAGGTGGGAAAAGTCGAAGCGGAATTTGTCATCCGCAACCAGCGATCCCTTCTGCGTGACATGGTCACCCAAGGTGTTCCGCAAAGCCGCATGGACAAGGTGCGTTGCCGAGTGGTTTGCACGAATGCGATCTCGACGCTCGACATCGACTTCCAGATGCACACTATCGCCCACCTTTATCGTGCCGGACGAAATCTTGGCGTGGTGTGCGTGCAATCGGCCCAGCGGCTTGGATGTATCCGTAACATCGGCCGAAAGACCCTCGACATTGGTGATTGAACCCACATCCCCGGTCTGGCCGCCACTCTCACCATAGAAAGGCGTCTGGTTGGTTAGGATAACAACCTCGTCACCTGGGGACGCAGCTTTGACTTCCGCACCGTCTTTGACGATTGCGACAACGGTTCCTTCACCACTGGTGGACGTGTAGCCAGTGAACTCCGTGCCGCCGTCACGCTCGGCAATATCAAACCAGACCTCGCCCGAAGCAGCGTCGCCGGAACCCTTCCAGGCCGCGCGTGCCGCCGCCTTCTGTTGCTCCATGGCGGCGTCGAAACCTGCGCGATCCACCCCAAGCCCACGCGCGCGTAGAGCGTCTTCGGTCAGATCATAAGGGAACCCGAACGTGTCATAGAGTTTGAATGCTGTCTCACCATCAAGCTCTCCCCCTTCGGCCATATCGCTGGTCGCGTCGTCGAGCAGCCGCAAGCCTTTCTCCAGTGTCCTGCGAAACTGCGATTCCTCGCGCTCAAGCACTTCTTCGATCAGCGCCTGCCCGCGAACCAATTCCGGATAGGCCTGCCCCATCTCGGCCACCAGCGCGGGTACAAGGCGATGCATCAAAGGCTCTGACGCGCCCAGCAAATGTGCGTGCCGCATTGCGCGACGCATTATCCGGCGCAGCACATAACCGCGACCTTCGTTGGAAGGCAGAACACCGTCCGCCATCAGGAAACTGGTCGACCGCAAATGGTCCGCGATAACACGGTGGCTCGCGGTATGATCCCCCTCCGCAGCCACACCAGTAAGCGACACAGAGGCACCGATCAGAGCTTTAAACGTGTCAGTATCGTAGTTGTTGTGCACACCCTGCATCACAGCTGCAATACGTTCGAGTCCCATGCCAGTATCGATAGATGGCTTGGGCAAATTGCTGCGCGAACCATCCGCAGCCTGATCGAACTGCATGAAGACCAGGTTCCAGATCTCCACGAAACGATCGCCATCTTCATTAGGGCTGCCCGGAGGCCCACCTTCGATGTGGTCGCCATGATCGAAGAAAATTTCCGAGCACGGGCCGCAAGGCCCAGTATCACCCATAGACCAGAAATTGTCATTGGTGGGGATACGAATAATCCGATCTTCCGGAAGACCGGAAATCTTGCGCCACAGTTCGAACGCTTCGTCATCCGTGTGATAAACAGTCGCAGTCAGCCTGTCGGGCGAAAGACCCCATTCCTTGGTGAGAAGTGTCCACGCATGATGGATCGCCTGTTCCTTGAAATAGTCACCGAAGGAAAAATTGCCGAGCATCTCGAAGAAGGTGTGATGTCGCGCGGTATAGCCAACATTGTCGAGATCATTGTGCTTGCCACCCGCCCGCACACATTTTTGCGAGCTTGCTGCACGCAATGCCGGAGGCGCTTCAAGCCCCGTGAATGCGTTCTTGAACGGCACCATGCCCGCATTGACGAACATCAGGGTCGGATCATTGTAAGGCACAAGCGGCGCGCTCGTGATCTCGGCGTGATCAGCAGCGGAGAAGTACTCAAGAAATGAGCGGCGGATATCATTGGTCGACGTCATGCTTGGGCAGTTAAAGGCTAAGCCAGCCAGCGACAAGCCAGATAAAGCATTCAATCGCGTGTGGCCGTGACGATCCAGGCCGCTGCACCAAGTGCAACCTCATCTGCAGAAAGATGCTCTATCACGAATCCCTCGAGTTTCATGCGGAATGATTGCTTTGCCATGTCATCCATCAGGGAGATCGCCCGTGCCGCCGGGCCGATCCTGCTGAAATAGCTTACCGCGTCGCTGACCGGATCTTCACCCGAACCAGCAATCATCTGGAAGTCAAACGGCACAGTCGATACATTGCACCAACCAGCATCAGACAAAATCCCATGCACGCGCTCAGCATGCGCAAATGCGAAAGGCCCCGGTGCGTGGGGATCGGGCAACGAAAACCCACCGTCAACCAGTTTGCCAACCAATCCGAAAAACGGATTCTCCTCCAACGAGCGAAAGCAGGAGAAGATCAAGCTGGCGCCAGGCGCAGATATTGCCCGCAGATTGGCGAAAGCGGCAACAGGATGATCGAAGAACATGACCCCGTGTCGTGAAACCTGAAGATCAAAAGCAACCCCGTCGCCAGGCCGCCAGCTGGCCGCGTCCGCGAGTTCAAACCGCACATTCGGTATACCGGCGGAGCGTAGCCGTGCGACATCGACAAGGTCAGGTGAAATATCAACGCCCGTCACCCGCGCTTCCGGACGCGCCTGCGCCGCTACAAGCGACAGCTCTCCGGCCCCGCAGCCGACATCGAGCAAATTCGCATATGGGCTTCCCGCAATTCTGCGCTCTAACTCGCTAGTTAGCATTCGGAAGCTTCGATCCGTGCGTTGCCACTCGCTTGCCCATGACTTGCCAACACGGCCTTGCCATTCTTGAGTGTCGGAACTTGCCATAGATGTCTCCCGTGTCAGTATCGGACCTGACTGCTTACCACGCTGCCGTATTGTCTCAACACGACAGAGCAACGCAAGGCATCCATAAGCAGCATACGGAAAAGCCGGTGTGGGCCGCTCGAGGGGATGAGCTACGCACACCGGCTTTCCGGGTTTCCGGGAACGCAATCATGTGAGTTGCTTCAACTCGGCGCGCCCGCTTGAAGATATGTGTCAGGCCTCCGCGTCAGGCCCTGCCATCATTTCCCCGGCGACTTCATCGGTGCGGCCGCGAATAGCAGCTTCCAACTTGTCGCAAATTTCCGGGTTTTCTTTCAGATAGGTCTTGGCGTTCTCGCGGCCCTGACCGATCCGGATACTGTCATAGGAGAACCAGCTACCTGACTTCTCGACTATACCGGCCTTCACACCAAGATCGAGAATCTCGCCAATCTTGGAGATGCCTTCGCCATACATGATGTCGAACTCCACCTGTTTGAACGGAGGCGCCACCTTGTTCTTGACCACTTTGACGCGGGTGGTGTTGCCAACCACTTCATCGCGATCCTTGATCTGGCCTGTGCGGCGAATGTCCAGGCGAACCGATGCGTAAAACTTCAGCGCATTGCCGCCAGTTGTGGTTTCAGGGTTACCGTACATCACACCGATCTTCATGCGCAGCTGGTTGATAAAGATCACCATGCATTTCGAACGGTTGATCGAACCAGTTAGCTTGCGCAGCGACTGCGACATCAGGCGCGCTTGCAAGCCGACGTGGGTGTCGCCCATTTCGCCTTCGATCTCAGCGCGCGGCACCAAAGCAGCCACCGAGTCCACCACTAATACGTCGATCGCGTTCGAGCGAACCAGCGTATCGGTGATCTCAAGTGCCTGCTCACCGGTGTCCGGCTGCGAAATAATCAGTTCGTCAATATCTACGCCCAAAGCCTTGGCATAAACCGGGTCCAGCGCATGCTCTGCGTCGACAAAGGCAACAGTACCGCCGTTCTTCTGCGCTTCTGCAAGAACATGGAGCGCCAGCGTGGTTTTGCCTGAACTTTCCGGACCGTAAACTTCGATGACACGGCCCTTAGGCAGGCCGCCAATACCAAGCGCGATATCCAGGCCCAACGAACCGGTCGAAATCGATTCGACGTTCATCGCTTCTTTGGAGCCCAGCTTCATTGCCGAACCTTTACCAAAAGCCCGATCAATCTGTGCAAGTGCAGCGTCTAACGCCTTCTGACGATCCACGGATGATTCCTTTTCAACCAGTTTCAGATTAGTCGCCATCGCATGGCCTCCCTTGCTTGCCTAGAGCTTTGAGTCGGTTATCGACCGCCCTGTTGGAACAGTATGTATCTGATTTGTTCTTGTGGAACAAGTAGGGAACGTAAATTTTTTGGACCTGGGTGTTTTCGGCCGAATTGCTGGGCTTTTGGCGCTTAGATATCTCTTACCCAGAGGACGAACTCGCGTTCCTCTCCGGCGCCAAGACTGGTCTCAATGACATGCTCCCCATTACGGAGTTTTAATCCCCGTGTGCGGCGCACTTCGAGACTTGCGGAACTGCCGATCCCGAGCCGAACCTGTGCGCTTTGCGAGCCGGAGTTCGTGACAACCGCGCGCAATTCGCGCCAGTCGGCCTGGCCTTCACCCGATCTTTCGATCTCGCCTGTTCGACCGCATTGGTAGAAGACTTTCGTACTTTCCGTCAGATTGATCTCGACTTCCTGTCCGATAGGATAATCGCGAATTTCATCTTCGCCGATCAGCAATTCACCAACAGGCGATGGCTCAAACACAGTCACTCCACCACTTGGGAGCGACACGCCAAGACCGTTCTTCTCTTCATTCTCGGTCTGGAAAATCAACTGCGCAGATTCAAAACTGTCTTCATCGAAATTACGATAGAGAAAGCATTGCGCTTCAAAGACAAGCTCGCCGCGCACGTTGTCTCTATCCAAAAATGCGACTTGCTTGAGCCCCTTGGCCCGCACATTGATCGGTTCCGGCACGCGAAACAGCTTCAAATCGCCCAAATTCTCTTCGCCTGCGAGCACTGCGACCGGCGATGCAGATTCGAACATCGCCTTTTCCATTCGAGCGCCTGTCACGACGATGGCATCTTCCATCATCGGTGAAGGCGGCGGCGGCGGTGATGGATAAGGGTATGATGGGCTTCCGGCGGCGGTATTTCCGCGCGGCCAGCAAGAAAGCCTGAGCGGTTCGCCCTGTGGCGGATCAGCAAGCTCTTCGAAATCGCTTTCCACATTGAGCGTGCCGGCCACCACCAACAGCTCGGCATTCGCAAAACTCTGGTCATTGTCGTTCACCAGCGTCAGCCAGCTGAGCATGCGGGCATTCTGGCGACCGCGCCGCCCGCCCTCCTTTAGAGTCGTGATATAATGCGCTTGCCAGTCAAAACCCCAGGACAGGTATGTCAAGGTGACTTCGTAAGTGCCGCCGGTTTCATCGCGCGTGTCGATCGAGAAGACCGGCCGCGCAGACAATCCATCGGGGACGGTGTCGAAGGTGAGCCGCTCTGGCAGTCCGGAACACCGCACCGCTTCATAGCCCTGTGAGGTCTGCAGCACGATCCCGCCGTCCGCACGGGTGCGGACAATTGCGCGCTCGCTTACTTCTTGGCCAGTTGCCGGATTGGTGCGCGTGATAGTGACCCGATTGCCAAGCGTGCCATCGACAAGGGCCGCCGGGGACAGCAAAGCTGCATTGCGGTTCTTCTCGATCGTTCCTCCCGGCAATCCGGAGACGATAGCAGACACCGCAATCATCCCCTCTGCAACACCTTCAAAACGGATTGTGGATTCGCCCGCAGGCAATGTGACACTGCGGGTTTCGCTGATCATGGCAAAGCCGCCCGGATTGTCGCGATCAAATCCGCCATATGGATCGCGATAGATCGTAACCGCAACGTCGCTTGGCTCGGATGCGTCAACCACGTCGCGCGCAGCCAATGGTGCGCTGATTACTGCCAACGCCAGACAGATTGATGCGCGAAGAGCGCTCATCAGGTCAGTACCGCGTGGCGTAGGTGACACGAACTTCGCGCTCGCCATTGGCCGGAACACGGATCACATATCTGCGCTTGTCCGCATTGATCTGTTCGCCTGGTACATCTTCGCTGACCACGCGGAAGTCTTGGCTCCACCAGCCCCAGTCGAGGCCCGCCTGGACCAGCTCTACATCCACCGCAGAGGATTTCGCATTTGTAAGTGTGTAGCGCATGGTTGTCTGCCAATAGGTGGTTGGCCGCTCGCGAACACCCGAATAGCTTTCGCCACCCGGCAAGGTAACCTTGAAGCGCTCGATCTGCTCCCACTGACTGGAAGAGATACGCTCGCGCTTTTCGACTTCGGATTTGACCATGATGTCGAACGCGTCACCGGTTCGCAGTGTAAGCTCACTGCCCATCGGTGTGTGCCCTATGAAACTTTCACCGATAAACTGCGGGCTGCCTTGCCGGTCTTTTTGGTAGAAACGCACAGTCCCCGCCGGCAGGGCATCACCCAGCCCGCCTTCGCGTGAAGAGCTGAAGGCGATCTGGCTGCTGACGTTTTGCGGTTCGTCGTAATTCTGCAGCCAGCCAACGGTGTGGCCATATACCTTGCGAGCAGCCACGCCTTGCACATCCAGAAAGCTGACCTGTTTGGTCTGCGCATTGGCAATCGTCGTGCGTCCGCTGATCGGATAGAGGTAGAAATCCCCCACCTGTTCACGATCCGCGCTTTGCGTTCCCGGCCTTACCTGCGGTGTACCGCGCGGTGTTGGCTGGTAGCTGCCACGATTGTACTGCGGCTGGCCACCTGCCGGATTGCCTGCGACTAAAAGTGTGTCTGCATTGTGAAAGGTGGTGCCTGTGTTGTTGGTCAGCGTGACCCACCCTTGCACATCGATGGTGCTGTTGCCTTCATCGAACAGCGCGACATAGTCCGCGCTCCACCCCAGCCCCGATGTCAGATAGCGAATCGAAGCGGGACGAGTGCCCGCCCGGTCGCTTTGTACATTCACAGACAGAGTCGGGCGGGCGCGCAAATTGGGCGGTACGCGATCAAACACCACACGAACTGGCAGCCCATCATCGCGCAACACTTCGATACGGTCGCCGACCTGAATGACGACACCACCAGCCGTCGACAGAACCTTGGCGCGCTCGCGAGTTTCGACACCTGTTGCCGGGTTGGTCCGCACCAGAGTGACAGTCTGTCCGATCGCCTTCTCCATCATCTTTTGTGGAGTGAGCAGATCGAAGTCGAAATTCTGCTCGACAATCGCGGCGCCATTGGCAGCAAAGCTGAGCGTTTCGGGGCGAATGCGCGCCGATACATCCGGAAATTCGATCCGGCTTCGGCCCGCACCTATCGCGATTTGGCGAATGTCCTGCACCAGCGCGACATCATTGTTGTAGATCGTAACCGAGACATCGCCTTGCGCGCTGTCATTGTCCTGCGAGAGCACCGCTGTGCTCGAAAGCAGCAGGGCACCGGCCAGTAATGCGCGGCCGCGAATTGTGAAGTTTTGCATGTGGTCCAGCTCTCCTCGCTCAGAATGGCCGTTATGCTACACCATTGTTATCTGAACGAAAGCTGGCTGTTGGAAATCACGCCTGTTCGACGACTATTTGCGCGCAGTTCCTCGCATGACATCGGCAACCTTGTCTACGATCTGTTGCACGCTGAATGGCTTTGGCAGAAAATACATCTTCGGGATGTCGATATCCTTGCGCAACTGCTCCTCGGCATAGCCCGACATGAACAGCACCGGGAGGTCCGGATGCGTTTCACGAATGGCGCGCGCCATAGTTGGCCCGTCCATCCCGGGCATCACAACGTCACTCACAATCAGATCGAACTCGCCGCCCGATGTGATCGCAGAAAGGCCGACCTCGCCGTCATCACATGCGGTCACATCATATCCGGCGCGCGTGAGCGCACGTTCCGCAACTGCGCGCACCATGTCTTCATCTTCGACCAGCAGGATGCGGCCGCCGCCGGACCACTCGCTCGATGGAACTTCGACCGGCGCTTCTGGCGCAGGCGCCACGGGCCCTTCGTGCACGGGCAGGTACATTGTGAAGCGCGCGCCGATCGTGCGCCCGCCAGTGCCTTTCACATTGTCCGCAAACAAGAACCCGCCTGACTGCTTCACGATACCGTAAGCTGTCGAAAGCCCAAGCCCTGTGCCCTTGCCTTGCTCTTTGGTTGTAAAGAACGGCTCGAACAGCTTGGGCATCACCTCTTCCGGAATGCCGCCACCAGTGTCCTCAACAACCAGAACGGTATAGTTGGCGGCAGGCAGGATTTCAGATCCCATCTGCTCGACCTCGCGCATGTCGACACGCTGCGTGGTCAGAGAGATCTTGCCGGTCCCTCCGCGGTGCATGTTGATCGCATCGCGCGCATTCACCGCCAGATTCATGATCACTTGCTCAAGTTGCTGCGGGTCAGCCCGCACCGCACCCAGATCGCGGTCATGTTTGATGCTATACTCGATCTTTTCGCCTAACAGCCGGGTAATCAGCGGACCAACTTCGCTCACCACATCGGGCAATTGCAGTATCTCGGGGCGAAGGGTTTGCTGGCGAGAGAAGGCGAGCAACTGGCGCGTCAGGGAAGCTGCACGGTTGGAGTTTTGCTGGATCTGCTGGATATCATCGTAATCGCTGTCGCCCGGCGTGTGGCGCAGCAGCATCAGATCACAGGTACCAATGATTGCGGTGAGTACATTGTTAAAGTCGTGCGCAACGCCGCCAGCGAGCTGACCCACCGCTTGCATCTTTGTCGCTTGCGCAACTTGCCGCTTGAGCTGTGTTTCCTGACTGGAATCGGTCAGGCTCAACAAGACTGACGCATCACCCATCCCGCGAACACCAGCCAGTCCCAATGAGACCGTCTCGTCAGGCGCGCTGGCGAGCCTGATTGCCATGTTCCCACTGGTTGATGGGCCTCGCCCATGGCGGCGCACCGCATCAGACAATGCCGCTTTGTCGTCACGCACAACCAGATCGGTCGGGAATGCGGGCAGTCCCAGTTCATCGCGGTTGACGGCCCTTAGGAATGCCTGATTGCAGAACAGGAAACGGCCATCACGATCCGTCATCGCCAAGCCTAGCGGCAATTGCCCAAGCAACCCTTCCAGCTGCGCTGTACCTTGGGAAGAATTTTCCCATCCGCCGCCAATCCCGACTCCTGCATCGATGAGCAGCATCAGCGAGGGTACTTCGTCAGGACCCAGGGCTCGATCGTCATTGGGATCGTCCAGCGGAATGTGAATGAGGGTCTGCGGCGTGCCGCTGCGCCCCTCTCGAGAGAAGAATATCCGGTCACGATCATCCGAGCGCAGGAACGAAACGAAGTCTTGTCCAGCCAACGTAGTCTTCTCGTCCCCGGCTGCGCGGCGTGCAAAGCCGGCACTTGCATTTTTGATCGTCCCGTCTGGCGCGGTGATCGCCGCTTCAATCCCGGCCTTTGCCAGCATTCGCCCGAACGCACCGGTTACGTCATAACTTGCCAGCGGGTCGGCAATCTCCGTCTCGATCTTTCGGAAACGCCAAATCAGATGATCATCGCCGCGCCCGGCGCGTTGGGCTGTCGCTTTCCATTGCCGGTCGATATCCAGCCCTTCCAGCCGATCTGATTGGGCAGATCCATCGCGCCATGCTTGACGGATCAAACGCAGCATTTCCTCTTGGCTTGCACGTGTCAGAGCGAGGTTTGGGGGTGCCGAATCCAACCCGAACCATTCGATGTAAGCCGAATTGGCACAAGTAAGACGATTGGCGCGGTCCGTTATCGCAACAGCTTCGCCTGGCTGTTCAATAGCAGCCACGGTGACCGACCAGTCGGGAATCCCAAGCGCTTCAGTTTCGGGCGCAGCTTGCATCCTCTGAAAGGCCAATCCGCCGGCAAGCAGGACCGCAAGCCCCAGCGCATAGGCCAGAACCAACAGTAATTCACCCGTGGCGAGCCATAGCACGGCAGTGCTCGCGATGAGCGCGAGAGTCAGGCCCAAGAACAGCTTCAAACGCTGATCCCCAACCTGTTTCGAAAGCGCCCCCCACGCGCCCTCCAGATATGTCATCCCTGTTGCGCTCCCAGCCGCTCATCCAGCCGTGCTTCCATCCGGCGCAATCGCTTCGTGCGACGACGCGCAACCATCACGCGCCAAGTGCCGCCTGCGATCAGATAACCCATCGCAGCCGACACGACTGCAAGCACCACAAATCCGAATGCCGTTACACCCGCGAGCTGCCAGAACTCCGCAAGCCATGCGAATTGGCCGGCGGCCATACCTTCGGTTGCAACCCCGGTGGTCGCAGCATCAATCGCGAGCGTAAAATTGCCAACCCGATTGGCAATTACCAGCCAGAACGGGAGAGTGAACGGGTTGGTGACAAATGTGACCGCGGCCGCAAGCGGCATGTTTGCTCTGACAGGCAACGCCAGAAATGCAGCCAGGAAGATTTGTCCGATGGGCACGATAAATGCGGCAAACAGCCCAAGCGCGACGCCGCGCGGCACAGAACGGCGCGTGAAGCGCCACAACTCAGGCGACAAAAACCGATGCGCTATAGGAGCCAGATAGCGATTGCTGGCCAATTCTTCCCGATTTGGGAAGTATGACTTCAGCTTATCTGCCAACCAGGTTTTTGAACGTGTCGCCATTTCGATTCCGTGTTCGCCTTGCGCTTCTGATCGCGTGTCCGCAAGTGCAGCGAGCCACGTAATTCGGCAAAGCGTTTACTCTTGTCGATATGGGTAGCAGAAACAGTCTGACAATATTGTGAATTCGCGACACAACGCGCTTAGCTGTCTGCTCAGCCTTTTTCGCGCATCAATCGCGCCTTGTCGCGCTTCCAATCGCGGTCCTTGATATAGTCACGCTTGTCCTGCGCCTTGCGCCCTTTGCCCAGCGCCAGCTCTACCTTCGCGCGGCCAGTCTTGTTGAAGTAGATCGACATCGGGATCAGTGTCATGCCCTTGCGTTCGACCGCACCGAACAATTTGTTGATCTCACGCGTCGATAGCAGCAGCTTTCGCGGACGCTTCGGCTCGTGGTTGAGGCGATTGCCGTGGCTGTATTCGGGAATGTTGGCGTTGATCAGCCAAACCTCACCATCGCGAACCTCAGCGTAGCTTTCAGCGATCGTCGCCTGACCCGCACGCAGAGCCTTCACTTCCGTGCCTTGAAGCGCCAAACCGGCTTCAAACTTGTCCTCGATGGCATAGTCAAACTTCGCTCGACGATTGTCAGCGACGATATTGTGCTTGTCGAAGGTTTCAGGTTTCGGGCGAGCCATTGTGACGCCCATGTAGGCATTTGTGAGCAAATGCGAAAGGGCTGAGAGATAACCGATTATTCTTGCTTTGACGCGGGCTTCAGGGAAAGCGCTGCAAGAGAGGAGTCGACGGGTAATGAGCGAAGCAATTCAGAACGAGTTCGAGATTGGCGGGCATCAAGTCCCGGCATGTAGCTCCTCTGACATTTCCATACCGATCACTACCTTGGCGACTGGATATTCATCGATGTTGTCCGTTCGCGTTTTTCATGGCGCGGAGCCTGGTCCGACCGTATTCGTCAGCGGCGCGGTTCATGGTGACGAGATTGTCGGCACGGCTGTGATCCAGCATCTGGCGCAACAGATTGATCCCAGCATGCTTTCCGGAACCGTTCTGCTCGTGCCGGTCACGAATATCTTCGGATTTCTCAATCGGTCACGCTACCTGCCTGACAGGCGCGATCTCAACCGCTCGTTCCCGGGCAGCACCAGCGGCTCGCTCGCTTCGCAATTGGCTCAGGTTTTCTTCTCGGAAGTGGTACAACGCGCATCGCTCGGGATCGACATACATACCGCCGCTGTACACCGGTATAATCTGCCACAGATCCGTATCGACAAAGGAAACCCCCGCCTGGTCGAGCTGGCGATGGCGTTTGGTGCGCCGGTAATCATCGAGAGCCCGCTGCGCGAAGGTTCCTTGCGATCCAAGGCCAAGGAAGAAGGCGTGGATATGCTTCTGCTGGAGGCGGGTGAAGCGCTGAGGTTTGACAATCTATCAATCGAAACGGGGGTAGCCGGAGTTTTGAGGGTTCTGGCCCATCTGGGAATGATCGACGCCGATGATGGGCTCGCAGGGGTCAGTGTGCCCGCCCGTTCGAACAAGTCTACCTGGGTCCGGTCGACACGGGGCGGCGTGGCGCATCCCGCGAAAACTTCAGGCGATCCGGTGCGCAAGGGGGACTTGCTCGCAACTGTCGCAGGGCTGTTGGGAGAAGAGCCAGAGGCCGTCACAAGCCCGATCGACGGAATCATTATCGGACACGCGACGCTGCCAGTGGTGCATCAGGGAGACGCGTTGTTCCATATCGCAGAAGTGTCCCACCCTGAGCGTGTCGGTGCTCAGATAGACTCGATCAAAGAAGCGATCCGCGCGAGCGAACCGGAAGGTCTGGCTGAAGTTCTGCTCGACGAAGACGAAGTGCTCTAGATCAATCCGGCGATTTCCAGCGCTTCATCGACCTGCCGCTTGGCCTCATCCGAGCATTCCACCAATGGCAGGCGCACGGTCGGCTCAACCCAGTCGTGCACGCGGCTAAGTGCATACTTCACCGGCGCAGGCGAAGCATCGCTGAACATTGCATAATGCAGCGGGAACAGCTTGTCGTTGAGCTCGCGCGCGCGCTTCAATTCATTGGCTGCGATCGCCTCATGAAACTCCGCGCACAGCGCCGGGGCAACATTGGCGGTCACCGAAATCGCACCTTTGCCGCCAGCAGCCGAATGCGGTAGCCACAGTTCGTCATTGCCTGAAAGCTGACAGAAATCGCGCCCGATGCCCATGCGGTGATCAGCGACTCGAGACAGGTCTCCACTCGCATCCTTGATCGCCACGATCCGCTCCGGATATTTGCGCACCAGTTCGACCACCGTTTCATCTTCGATATCTGTCACGGTGCGGCTCGGAACATTGTAAAGAACAATCGGCAAGTCGCTGTTTTCCGAGAGAAAGCTGAAATGGGCAATCAGCCCGCGTTGGCTCGGGCGATTATAGTAAGGCGCAACGCAAAGCCCCGCGGCAGCCCCGGCCTTCTTGGAAAAATTCATATGCAGCAACGCGTTGCGCGTATCATTCGATCCGCAGCCGGCGATAATCGGAACACGGCCCGCTGCTTGCTCTATGCAAACTTCGATCACCCGGTGATGCTCTGCATTCGAAAGAGTCGATGCTTCACCGGTTGTTCCGCATGGCACCAATGCCGAGCTGCCGTGCTCGATTTGCCAATCGACCAGGCGGCGAAAGGCCCCTTCATCAAATTGTCCACCGCGAAATGGTGTAACCAGAGCCGGTATTGAGCCAGAGAACATTGATTTCAGACCTTTCTTGATGGCATAATGCATTTGAGGGGAAATCTTAGCGCCGTGAGCTTTTCCAAGCCGTTCACGGCCTGATAAGGAGCGCACTGGCAGGATGTCCAGCATGCAAAACACCTCGAGCCGAAAATTCGGTATGAAATACCTTGTCGCGACAGTCCTTCTCGGCACGACCGGGCTGGCCATGGGGGCGCCTGCAGCAACGCAGAACGCCAGCGCATCAGACATGGCACGCGCGCAAATGGTGGCGCAGCAGCCAACCCGCATGGAACAAGTCATCAACCGTTGGGAATATCTCAACGAGAATGATGATCTGGATTTTGATGCCTATTCCGGCTTTCTGCTTGCCTATCCCGATTTTCCGCGCACATCGCGCTTGCAAATTCGCGCCGAGAATGCGCTGGACAGCACAGCCGCGTCTTCGGAACAGCTGGTCGCCTATTTCGATGCGCACCCACCGCTAACCAATACCGGGCGTGCGCGCTACGCTCTGGCGCTCAACACTCTACGACGCCCTGAAGCCGCCGAAATGGCGCGCGCTGCCTGGCGCGGTGGGCCAATGAAGGAAACCACCGAAGCCTACCTTCTCGGCCTGTTTGCAGGGCAATTTACACAGGCCGACAACGACGCTCGGATGGAAGCGCTGCTGTGGGAAGGTGATGCTGATGGCGCAGTTCGCCATATGCTCATGACGTCTCTCGACAAGCGTGACCTGTTTGGCAAACGCCTCGCCTTGGTGCAGGATAAACTTCCGCAAGACGAAGGGCTGGCAATTCCGCGCATAGCGCTCGACAATCCGGGCACGGTGTACAACCTTGTGCGCTACTACCGTGAAAACCGGCAGATGAACCAGGCGATCAATATTCTGACTAATCGCCCGCAAGCGACTTCATTGCCGTTTGAAGCATCTGACATGATCAATGAGATGCTGATTGCCGCAAAGGGCGCCGGTGCTCGCCGTGCGGTCCAGATTGCCGCATCGGCGGATGACCTTTTTGCCCCAAACACCGACATTAGCGAGGGGTCGTTCCGTCTTCGTGACAAATACACCGATCTGATGTGGCTGGGTGGCACAGAAGCTCTATGGGATTTGGGTGACGGCGCAGCCGCTGCCCCTCTGTTCTATCGGTATGGCGCAGCAGCAAAGACTCCGCTGACGCGGGCCAAGGGATTCTACTGGGCAGGCAGAGCGTCGAGCCAGGCAGGCAACGCAGGCGAAGCAACCCGCTACTACGAAATGGCCGGGCAATATGCTGATCAGTATTATGGCCAGCTCGCGCTGAGCGCTTTGAACAAGCCGGTGCCGGAATTCGCGCAGCTTCCCGAACTTGAAGTCAGCGACGAGCAGCGACGTCAGTTTCGTGCGAAACCGCTTGCGCAGGCGCTGCGTACACTTGCTTCCTCACGCCGCGACTGGCGCACGGAACGCGCATTCTTTGAAGCGCTGGCCGACAAGGCGAGAACTCCCGAAGATATGGTCTTGTTGTCCGAGCTATCGCAAGAGCTGTTGATGGATGAATTCGCTGTCGTGGCTGGCGCAACAGCGCCGGAGCATGGCCTGACAGGATTTGAAAGGTTCGCGCATCCGACAGTGCGCGTGCCATCAACTTCAAACTGGACTATGGCACATGCGATCATGCGCCAGGAAAGCGAGTTCGACCAGAACCGCGTCAGCCATGCCGGCGCACGCGGGATGATGCAGCTGATGCCGGGCACCGCGCGTGAACAGGCGGGCAAGCTGGGCGTCAATTACATGTCAGCCAGCCTGACCGATGACACACAATACAACATCCGCCTGGGCGATGCATATTTCCGCCGGATGCTGGACTATTACGGCGGGTCATACCCGCTTGCGCTGGGTGCCTACAATGCGGGCCCGGGTCGCGTAAACCAGTGGCTGCGCCTGAACGGTGATCCGCGAACCGGGGCTATCGATTACGTCACCTGGATCGAGAAGATCCCGGCCAATTTCGAAACACGCTATTACATTATGCGCGTTCTCGGTAACGCAGTGGCATATGACAATATGCACCCCGATCGCGCGCCTGGCGGCCGTCCGCGGCACATCGATTACTTCCTTCGTAGCTAGCGACCGATGAAACCAATCGGTGATCCGATCACGCCGTCAGGGATGGCGGCGCTAAAAGAGCGATATCACCATCTGCTGGGGATTGAACGCCCTGAAATCGTAGAGATCGTCAGCTGGGCGGCGGGCAATGGTGACCGCAGCGAAAACGGCGATTATCTCTATGGCCGCAAACGCATGCGCGAGATCGACCGCGAACTGAGCCATCTCTCGCGCCGTATGAAAAAGCTGCGTGTTGTCGATCCCAGCGAGCAGCCCGATCAATCGCGGGTGTTTTTTGGTGCCACTGTCGAGCTGGCCGATGAAAACGACAATCGCAAAACCGTTACACTGGTCGGCGATGACGAGCAGGATGCGGGCAAAGGCCGGATTGGCTGGAATTCGCCCATGGCCAAGGCCTTGCGCGGCGCATCAATCGGGGATTTGCGAACAGTCAGGCTTCCCACTGGGCTGAAGGAATGGGAAGTATTGGCGATTAGCTATGATTAGATCGCTCGCTCCTGTTCTGGCCATTCTGGCCGTTGCCTCGCCACTCGCTGCCAAAGACAGCCTCGGCGTGTTCTCTGATTGGGCAGCGTTTCGCGATCTCGAGGCACCAAGATGCTATGCGATCACCGCAGCCGAACCGGTTGGCCCACGTACAGATGCCGCGCGCGACTATGAGCCCTATGCAAGTGTCGGCACCTGGCCCCTGCGCAAGGTCCGCAATCAACTGCATATACGGCTATCTCGCGAGATGGCGCAGGGCGCTTCGATCAGCCTCCGCGTCGGCGGGCGCAGTTTCGCTTTAACCGGCGGTGGCGGCGATGCATGGGCCGCGGATGCAGCAATGGATGCGGCGATCATTGCTGCCATGCGTTCCGCCGACACCATGCGTGTTACGTCGACTTCCAAGTCAGGCCGGCGTTTCACAGACACCTATCAGCTGTCTGGCGCAGCGACCGCAATTGATGCCGCCACGCTAGGCTGCGCGCCTGCGGCCTTGAACGAAGCGCGCCGCAGCTAGCCAAACGGTCAAACCGGCCCTATATGCGCGGCCTCCATGGCAGACACTGCACTCATGAGTATACCGGGACAGATTGATCCCGTGCCCGCGCCGCGTGACGTCACGCCGCGCGCCGACGGTCGTATCGATCTGATGGGTTTGCCAAAAGAACGCATTCAGGAACTGTTCGCGGAAGCTGGCTTGGACGCCAAGCAGGCCAAACTGCGCAGCAAGCAGGTGTTCCACTGGATCTATCACCGCGGCGTTGGCGAGTTCGCGGATATGACCGATATCGCGAAAACCATGCGCCCGTGGCTGACAGAGCGGTTTGTGATCGCCCGGCCCGATGTGGTCGAGGCGCAGCATTCGACCGACGGCACGCGCAAATGGCTGCTCAAGACCGCTGATGGTCACGAATACGAGATGGTCTTCATCCCTGATGCCGATCGCGGAACACTGTGTGTTTCCAGCCAGGTTGGTTGCACCTTGAATTGCACTTTCTGCCACACGGGTACGATGAAGCTGGTTCGCAATCTGACGCCGGGCGAAATCGTAGGGCAAGTGATGCTCGCACGCGACGCGTTGGGGGAATGGCCCAAAGGCTCGATGGCCGGCCTTGATGGCGCTGAAGACAGCAGCGAATATCGCGCCGATGGCCGCCTGCTGACCAACATCGTGATGATGGGCATGGGCGAACCGCTGTATAATTTCGACAATGTCAAAGCTGCACTGAAGCTGGTGATGGATGGCGCAGGTCTTGCGCTGTCACGCCGGCGGATCACGCTTTCCACAAGCGGCGTTGTGCCGATGATGGAGAAATGCGGCGAAGAGATCGGCGTGAACCTGGCGGTTTCGCTTCACGCGGTGACCAAGGAAATCCGCGACGAAATCGTGCCGCTCAACAAGAAATACGGCATTGAAGAGCTGCTCGCGGCTTGTGCCGCCTATCCGGGTGCCAGCAATGCACGCCGCATTACATTCGAATATGTGATGCTGAAGGACAAGAATGACAGCGACGAGCACGCGCATGAGCTTGTCCGGCTGATCAAGGAATATGACCTTCCCGCCAAAGTGAACCTGATCCCGTTCAATCCATGGCCGGGATCAGCCTATGAATGCTCTACGCCGGAACGGATCAAGAGCTTCTCCAATATCGTGTTCGAGGCCGGGATCAGCGCGCCAGTGCGCACACCGCGTGGCCGCGATATCGATGCGGCCTGCGGTCAGCTCAAAACGGCTGCGGAAAAGAAGAGCCGCGCCGAGCGTGACCGCGAAGCTGCCGCGGCCGCTGCGCAAGCGTGAGTTTCAACTACACTGAATTTCGTCGCAATTGAGGCTCGCTTAATCCCTAATAGCGCGGAAACCACCCGCGTTCATGCAAGGTTTTGATCGCGATCTGCATATGCTGAGCATGAAATTATCTTGGGAGGAACCCAAATGAAAAAGCTCGCTTTGGCAATCGCCGCCGCCACTTTGACAATTCCTGCGGCACCAGCGCTGGCTGAACCGCCCGCGCATGCCCCCGCGCATGGCAAGCGCGCGAAAGACCGTGCCGCCATCTACGATGCCGATGGTTATTACATCTCGCCGCGCCGGATCTCTCGGGATTCACGCATATGGCGCGGCCGCGACGGGAAATATTACTGCAAGCGGGATAACGGCACGACCGGCCTGGTGATCGGTGCTGGTGTTGGCGCATTGGCTGGACACGAGCTTGCCGGTGACGGTGACAAGACGCTGGGAGTTTTGCTCGGCGCGGCGCTTGGTGGCGTGCTAGGCCGCGCCATTGATCGCGGCGATCTGCAGTGCCGCTGATCCGAAGATAAGATTGCTACAGGTTCGGTACCGGGCCGTCTCTCATCTTAAGAGGCGGCCCTTTTCTTCACCTAAGCGATCGGTTGCAGCGCCCCACCCTGTGCAACCATCGCACAGCGCCCCCCTATCCAGACACTTCCATCTGTTTCCTGCCAGCAATCGACCAGACCGTCCGCACCGGTCTTGCGCCCCTGCGCGGCGCGGTAATTGCCTCGTGCCAGCCCGCTGCCGAACAAATGCATCGCCACGCCCGCGTTGAAACTGCCGGTCACGGGGTCCTCTACAAAACGACCCGCGGCGTTGGCGAAGAATGCGCGCAATTCCCAATCCGCATCCGCACCTTCCTCGCATGGCCCGGCTAGCCCGATGTCGGTTCCCAAGGGCGCTTTCGATGCCGGATCCGCTGCCAAAACATCTGCCGCGCTTGAGAGCCTGAGCAATTGCCATTGCGGGCCATTTTGAACATGCACCGCTTCGACCACAGCATCTGGGTCGACCCCTGTCAGCTTGATCGCATTGTCGCGCTCTTCGGCAGTCAGATCGCCTTGCTTGGTAAACGGCGGCGCCTTGAATGCCAGCTGAGTTCCGTTTCGACGAACTTCGACCAGCCCCACCCCGCATTCCTGTATCACCACCCCGTCTTGCTGCGGCGATCCGCCCGCCTCGAGCCAAGCGCAGCAGCTCCCCAATGTGGGGTGTCCGGCAAAGGGCAGTTCGCCGCCCGGATAGAATATCCGCACACGATAATCGGCCGCAGAATCGCTAGGCGGCAACAGAAAGGTCGTCTCGGAAAACCCCAACCATTGGGTGAGCGCCAGCATCTGATCTGCTGACAACTCGCCCGCACCATGAACCACCGCCAACGGATTGCCGCTGAGCGGGCCGGATCCGAATACATCCACCAGATCAATTTTCATCGCGTTTCTCCAACATTCGCACGCTCTCTAGCCAAGTTGACGCATTTCTGCTGAATAGATTTGATGTCCAGGCCAGCAATTCTCGTTACCGGCGGAGCAGCGCGTATCGGCGCAAGCATCGTTCAGGCATTTGCGAATGCAGGCTGGCACTGTGTGATCCATTATCGCGGCTCTGACGAGGAAGCGCGCGCACTGGCAAATACATTGTCCTCAGCCGAGATTGTCCAATGCGATCTGCTAGACGGGGATGCGGCAGTCGCAATGGTGCACGAGCTTGCGGGCAAGCTCACCGACTGGCGCGTGCTGGTCAACAATGCTTCGGTGTTTTCTTATGACGATGCAACCAAACTTGATCCCGCAACGAACAAGTACGCGATGCAGGTCAACGCAGAAACTCCTACGCGCATGGCGCAAGCATTCCTGGCGGCAGCGCGAAGCGGCGCCGGGCGCACTGTAATCCACGTCACAGATCAGAAGCTCGAGAATACCAATCCCGACTTCTTCAGCTACACCATGAGCAAACATGCGCTCGCATCGACGATCAAGATGCTGGCAAAGGGCGCGACCGATCCCGATGACCGCGTGTACGGCATTGCTCCAGGTGCGATACTGCCTAGTCACGACCAATCACCCGACGAGATCGAAATCTCGCACCGTTTGAATCCTCTTGGCCGCAAGACGAGCCCGGATGAAATTGCCGATGCTGCACTTATGCTGTCACGCGGCCATGTTCGCAGCGGCGAGTCCATCTTTGTCGATAGCGGGCAGCATCTGCTCGATCAGGATCGCGATGTGATCTATCTCGCGCGCGAAATGGCCGAGGGAACCACGCGATGAAAGAGAAGCACTCCCTGCTCACGCGTATCTGGCACTGGCTCAATGCGCTGTGTGTGATTGTGCTTTTCATGAGCGGTCTCGGCATCTCCAACGCGCACAGATACCTCTATTGGGGTGATGCGGGGTCGCAGCCGTCAGAGGCGTGGACCGCAGTCATCCGGTTCCCGGATTGGGCGACACTTCCGCAGCGCTATGATCTGGCGGAATCGCGCGATTGGCACGTGCTGTTTTCATGGCCTTTTGCCGTCGGATTGCTGGTGTTCTGGATCGCGATGCTGAT
>FYBJ01001434.1_pt1 | contig 43601 bp, 43 predicted proteins | sample 1134611 | NCBI WGS metagenome assembly FYBJ01 (sample SAMEA104116008, study PRJEB20421) | marine metagenome | isolation source: marine
GATAGCGCTGATGGTTATAGTGCCCGACGAAGGCCGCGATGTGCGCTTCAAGATCGCCGGGCAGGAAGTAGTTCTCCAGCAAGATGCGGTTCTTCGTAACCGGTGTTCTGACCCCACCTTCCTTGTGAGCGTCTGATCTGCGAGTCCCTGCGTGGTGTAGTTTTGCAGGGATTTTCTCCATGGAGCGCTCAACGGAGTTCCTCACGGACATTGATGCGATTGTCGGACCTCGGGGTCACCGGCGGTGGCCGGATGCGCTGAAGGCGCGGATCGTTGCTGAGACGTTGGTCGAGGGAGCAACGGTTCGGGATGTGGCGGCGCGGTATGATGTCAGGGCCAATCATCTGTCGTCGTGGCGGCGGTTGGCGAAAGAGGGCAAGCTGGTGCTTGCGGCCTTGCCCCAGCCGGAGCCTGCATTTGCGCCAATGGTTGTCGAAGAGTTAACCGACCGTACGGTGGCCGCCGGGAACGCAACGCTTGAGATCGTCTGCGGCGATGTGGTGATCCGGCTGGACGCGACGACACCGGCGGCGCGGATCGTTGAGATTGTTCGGGCTCTTGGTACATGATCTTCCCGTCGAACCGGGTGCGGATCGTGGTGGCGACGAAGCCGGTGGACTTCCGCAAAGGGCGTGACGGGCTGGCGGCGCTGGTGAAGAATGAGCTGCGCAAGGAGCCGTTCACAGGCACGGTATTTGTGTTCCGGGCCAGGCGGGCGGACCGGCTGAAGCTCTTGTACTGGGATGGCACCGGGCTGGTGATGACGTACAAGCGGCTTGAGGAAACGACGTTCACATGGCCTGCGATCCGGGATGGTCTGATGTCGCTGAACCATGCCCAGTTTGAGGCGCTGTTTGCCGGGCTGGACTGGCGCAAGGTAAAGGCTCTGGCCGCACGTCCACCGACTGCGGCAGAGTGAATCAGGGGCTTGTTTGTGCGGGTGTCTGGTGCCCGGATTTGGTAGATCAGCGCCATGATAGCGACAGACGATCTTCCTGATGACATTGATGCCCTGAAGGCCATCATCCTGGCCCAGCAGGAGCAGCATGCCGTCCAGGAGGGCGTGATTACCCGCAAGGAAACCCGTATCGTCCAACTGGAAAAGCTGGTCGCCGATTACAAACGCGCCATGTTTGGTGCGCGGTCTGAGAAGACCTGCACGGAGCAATACGAGCTGGCCTTGGAGGATATCGAGGCAGCCCAGGAAGCCGTGCATGCCGAAGATGAGACCGACGACCGTCAGATCGGCGGCAAGCCCCGCCCGCGCAACGTCAACCGGGGGGCGCTGCCGAAACATCTGCCGCGCATCGAAGAAGTGATCGAGCCCGAGAGCACGATCTGCGCCTGCGGTTGTGAACGCCATGTGATCGGCGAGGATGTCAGCGAACGGCTGGATATCGTTCCCGCGCAGTTCCGCGTGATCGTCACCCGCCGTCCGAAGTATGCCTGCCGCTCTTGCGAGAGTGGCATTATCCAAGCGTCTGCGCCAGCGCACTTGATCCCCGGCGGCATGCCGACCGAGGCGACACTGGCGCATGTGATCGTCAGCAAATACGCCGATCACCTTCCTTTGTATCGCCAGGCGCAGATATATAGCCGCCAGGGCATCGATCTGGACCGGTCGACCTTGGCCGCCTGGGTCGGCCGTGCCGCGTTCGAACTCAGACCCGTCTATGACGCGCTTCTGGCGAACCTGAAGACGTCTACCAAGCTCTTCATGGATGAAACCACCGCGCCGGTCCTCGATCCCGGCAGGCGCAAGACGAAAACGGGATACTTCTGGGCTTTGGGCCGTGATGATCGACCATGGGGCGGTGATGACCCACCCGGCGTTGCCTTCACCCATCGACCGGCAGTGCATTGCGCAGCAATGTCATGAGAGGGAATGCGCCGGGACGATCCGGGCAATATGCCGAGATCATTCTGAAAGGCTTCAGCGGCATCCTGCAGGTGGATGGCTGTGCCGGCTACAATCGGTTGCTGAAGCGCCCCGGTGACGGCATCCAATTGGCTTACTGTTGGGCGCATGCGCGCCGGAAACTGCACGAAGTCTCCCAGACCGGGACCACGCCGATTGCTGATGAGGGGCTCAAACAAATCGGCAAGCTGTACCGCGTTGAAACGGACATTCGCGGCCTGAGCTCGGATGCGCGCCGAACCGCGCGGCGGGAACGCTCAAAGCCGATCATCGAGGCATTTGAGGTCTGGCTCACGCTCAATCGTGCCCGCGTGTCGGCCAAATCCCCGCTCGGCGAGGCCCTGAAATATATCGCCAAATACTGGGATGGGCTAGTCCTGTTCCTCGAAGACGGTCGGATCGAGCGGGACTCCAACGCCGTGGAATGCGCAATCCGCCCGATTGCGCTGAACCGCAAGAACGCGCTCTTTGCCGGTCACGATGCCGGGACGCAGAACTGGGCGATGATCGCCTCGCTCATCGAGACCTGCAAACTCAACGCTGTCGATCCCCATGCCTGGCTCGCGGCGACACTGACCGCCATTGCGCAAGGCCACATGCAATCCGATATCGACGCCCTCCTGCCTTGGAATTACAAAGGGCTGACAGGGGGACAGGGCCATGAACATCATCGAGTTGAAGGTCACGCTTGAATATATTGAGCCTGCCGTGACCCGCACCTTACAGGTGCCAGCCAACATCCGCCTTGATCACCTCCACCTGACCATCCAGGCCGCCATGGGATGGCGGAATGCCCATCTCTATCAGTTCTGTATCGGGGAGCCTTATCAATGGGAGGCTGAACGGTGGGTCGCACCGGACTTCGTCGACAGCCCGGAAGACTTGCCCGCTGACAAAACCATGCTGGATCAGGCCGTCTCGAAGGCTGGCGAGGCCGGTTTGACCTATCTTTACGACTTCGGCGACGATTGGGAACACCGCCTTGAACTGGGCGAAACCAGCAAACCTGAGCCCGGCCAACTCTATCCGAGATTGACCGATATCACCGGCACATGCCCGCCGGAAGACATCGGAGGACCGCCGGGCTACGAGATGTTTGTCGCTGCCATAGCAGACCCAAAGCATCCCGAACACGCTGATCTCAAAGCCTGGTATGGCGGCACATTCGATCCAAATACCCCTGCCAGAGACGAACTCAACCTCGAAGTTCTGAAGCTCGCAAAGCGCTGGAAACCGAAAGGCAAGCGCCTCAGCTGATCAACGTGGGGTCAAAGCAGCGCTTACCCCGATCCGCGATGACCCGGTCCAGTTCCCGCGTCACCCGCAGGCCGGACAGGGATGTGTCGGCAAGCAAAGCCAAGTTCTCGCGGGTGTGAACGTCCACCACCGCGAGAACGCGGAAACGGCGGCCATCGGTGAGGGCGTCCGAGACGAAGTCCAGGCTCCACCGCTGGTTTGGGCCGTCCGGCATCACCATGGGCTTGCGTGTGCCCAGGGCGCGCTTCCGGCCACCCCTGCGGCGCACCTGGAGCCTTTCCTCGCGATAGATGCGCCTGAGCTTCTTGTGGTTCACCTCGAACCCCACGCGCCGGACCATCACGTGGATGCGGCGATAGCCGAACCGCCGCCGTTCCTTTGAAACGCGCTTGATCGCATCGCGCAGGACCTCGTCGTCGGCCCGGCGGCTTTGATACCGCACCATGGACCGATCCACATTCAAAGCGGCGCAGGCCCGACGCTGGCTCACCTGGTGGACTTCCATCAGATGCGCCACCGCTTTGCGCTTGGCGCCGGGCGTCACCACTTTTTTGCGTTCACGTCCCGTAGCATCGCATTGTCGAGCATCTGTTCGGCCAGCAGCTTCTTGAGCTTCGCGTTCTCGGCTTCCAGAGCACGCAGCCGCTTGGCATCCGACGGCTCCATGCCGCCATGCCTCGATTTGTATTTGTAGAACGTGCCCTGGCTGATCCCATAGCGCCTGCACACATCCACTGTCTTCTCGCCAGCTTCCTGTTCCTTGATCATCTGAAGGATCTGTTCGTCGGTGAATCTCGTCTTCATTTGTCCGTCCTTTTGTTGGCCGGACTCTACACAAATCTGGAGGAGTTTCAGGGGAGCAGAGCAAAGTCGATCGCACCCGGCGTCGTGGTCTCTGCTCGTACTGTCTGGCCTACGTCCACTATCTCGGGCGGAGCGTTGAATCGGACGCTGTGAACAGCCAGATTCCATGCCAGAGCGACAAGTCGCCAAGTCTTTTGACCATCGAGCAATCTTGCAGCAGACTGCTCTCATGGTGTCGTTGACTCAAATCGAGATTTTGCTGCCCGAGCTCAGGGCTTATGCGACTGCGATATGTGCGTCGGATGAGGGTGCGGAAGACCTCGTTCATGATGCCATCGAACGCGCACTGAGGACCGATCGCCGACCTGCGAGCCTTGCCGAACTGCGCCCCTGGATGTTCCGCGTCATTCGGAATCTGCATTACGATGAACTCAGAAAAAGACGGGTGCGCCGGGAATATTTGGCTGCCGAAAGACGTTTATCCAGTGACTCGGGTGGTTCTGACACGGCACGGGACATTCTGATCCGTATCGCCTTTGAAAAGTTGCCGCCGGAGACCCGGGAGGTTCTGTGTCTTGTTGATATCATGGGTTTGAAATATGCCGAGGCGGCGAAAGTGATGAATGTCCCCAACGGCACGGTGATGAGCCGGATCAGCCGGGCCAGAAAGGCGCTTCTGAACCTCGTGGATGGTACGGAGGCGACAGAGAAGAAAGTGACGCGTGGACAATGAGCGAGCTGAACGAAAGGGATTGGGAACTGGTCAATGCCTATCACGACGGCGAGTTGGAGCCGGCTGAGGCACACCGTCTTGAGGGCCGGCTTGCATCCGAGCCCGCGCTTTCCGAGGCGCTCGGAAGCTTGAGGGATGTGTCGGCCAGTCTCGGTGCGCTGCGGCCCGCCCCGTTGGCGGCACCGGCACCTGCGCCGCCGTCGGAGGCGGGAAATAACAATTGGCGGCCGGCACGATGGCTGGCGGGCGGGGCCGCGGCGGCGGCCCTGGCCTTTGCCGTTGTTCTGGGCCCCGGCCTGGTTGCGAAACCGTCCGTGTTCGACATTCACGCTGATCTGGTTGGCCAGAGCTTTTCGGTGGACAACACCGACCTTCGCCTGACGGCGACCGAAACCGCCCTGGCCGCGCCCGATCTGGCAAGCGCCAATCTGACGCCGGTATCCTACAGGACGATCAAGGGCGGTAGCGTGACCCACTATGCCGGACGAAACGGGTGCCGCCTGTCCTACTTCCGCGGCGCTTTCCCGGTCAGTGACGAGGTCCTGTCCGAAGGCAACCAGCTGGCAACCTGGACAACCAGCAGTGATTTGCGGCACATGATCGTTGCCACGCGCATGGATCCGGCCAAGTTCGACGCCATCGCCGCTTATCTGAAGCTGGTCACCAGACAGCAAGCCAGTGAAGCGATCATGGCGTCGCTTTCGGCGACCACCGCAACCGCCGCCCGATGTGGGGTCGGGTGACGGCTGCCTGAAACCGGAAATTCAATTGTCAACCGGGCTGGGAAAGTTCGGGCGGTCCTCGTTGTAATGCGCGGCAAGATAGTCAAGGATCGCGCTTCGGTCGGGCTCGTCGATCTCGGACATGCCGTGTTCGTCGGCCATCCATTCAAGCACCTCATCCCAGCCGCCGCGGGTCAGCCCCTGCTGGGCGACAATCCTTTCCGAATGGCAGGCGGTGCAGGTGTAGAAGGTCTCTTCGACGCCGGGCGCATCGAAAAGGATACCGAATTCGTATTCTTCTTCGGCTTCTTCCACGGGAGCCGCGGCACCCGTTGCCCCGAAGTTTAGCGGGTTGTCCGAAAACGTGTTAAGGTAGGCGATCAGATCAGCGCGGTCCGTGGCTTTTTTCAGACCTGGAAAGCCCATTCTGGTGCCTTTGACCTCGGCCCTGGGCCGGGTCAGGAAAGCGTCGAGCCGTTCCGGTGTCCATTCACCGCCATAGGCGGTCAGGGCCTGCGAATATCTGAAACCGTCGGCGGCGCCGACCGGGCCGCCGACAATGCCATAGAGGTTCGGGCCAACCCTGGTTTTTTCGCCCTGTTCGACGGTGTGGCACGCCGCGCATTTCCTAAAGACCCGCTCTCCTTCAGCGGGGTCGGCGGCGGCCAGGGTGGCGTCGAGATCGGCCAGAGCCGGCGATGCCATGCCAAGTCCGAATGTCGCGATGAATAGGGTTCGCAAAGCTGCGAAACGCATGAGTCTGCTCCGGTTTGGGGAAAGTGCGGGGCGGCACGGCTGCCGCCCCAATCTGGTCAGCTGACGCGCAGGCCGACGCGGTGCATGGTGTTGTTGAGATACCCTTTGGGGTTCCAGTCGATTGCGAAGGGCTGCATCACGCCCGCGCTGTCAGTGGCGCGCGCCCAGATTTCGTAATAGCCCGCCTGCGGGAAGGTGACGTTTGCCCGCCAGTTTTGCCAGGCACCGTCATTCACCGGCGCATCAAGCTCGGCCGCCATCCAGGTTGCGCCGAAATCCATCGAGATCTCGACCTTGTCGATCGACCGGTCGCCCGACCAGGCATGGCCGCGCACATCGGTCGCCATTCCGGTGTCGGTATCGTTGGCCGGGAAGGTGACAAGCGATTTCACCGGCATCCGTTCGATAACGACGAAATCCTCGGTCGGCACGTCCTGACCCGCCGCGACCTTGTAGGCGGGCACGCGGTAGGACTTGCCGGTCATTTTCGGCCCGTCATGCACCTGATCGCGAAGCTGGATCCGGGTGAGCCATTTTTGCGAGCACGATCCGGGCCAGCCGGGTATGACCAGCCGCAGCGGCGCGCCGTTCATCGGGTGCAACGCCTCGCCGTTCATTTCGAATGCGATCAGAATGTTGTCGGTCATCGCCTTTTCGATTGGCACGCCTCGCGAAATCGGAATCTTCGTGGGATCGCCCGACAAATGCGTATCGGCACCGTAATGCGCCGTGTAGACGACATTCGATTGTACGCCCGCCTTTTCAAGAACGTCTTTCAGCCGCACGCCTGTCCATTCCGAACAGCCGATGGCGCCATAGGTCCACTGGTTGCCGCGGGCGGGCGGGTCGAAGAAGGCGCGGCCGTTGCCGCCGCATTCGACCGCAAGTGCCATGGTCACGACCTCGAACTGCGCGCGCAGATCGGCGATGCTGAGCTCCATCGGGTTATCGACAAAGCCGTCGATGGTCAGTGTCCAAGCTTCGGGATCCACGTCTTCGGGCGGGATGCCGTTGTTGCGGATGAAGTGCCGGTTTGTCGGCGTGATCAGGTCGTCCAGAAGTTCAGGCGGTGTTTCGGCATTGACCGGGCGGTCGTTCAGAAGCGTAAGCCCGTCCTTGCCCACAAGCACGTTTTCCTGCGCCATGGCCGCGGGGACAAACCCGATGGGCATGTTGCGGTGAAACGGGATGGAGGTTCCGACCATCGCGGCCATCGTCGCCAGCCCGGTGCGCTTCAGGAACCCGCGCCGGTCGGGATTTGCCACCCGGCCGAAGAATTCACGATCCGCTTTTTCGGGGTCGTCTGCGAAAAACTCCTGAACGGAGTATGTCTTGTCCTTGTCGAGCGCCATGTTGTCCTCCCTTGGCTGCTGGTGCGGCGTGGCGTCGCACACCGTCATTTGAAAAAGAGACGTGCGGCGCGCGCGGAATATTCCACGCGTGGAGGATTTCTTGCAAATTGATGCAGTCCAGCGAAGCTTGAGTTGCTTGGTCCAATTCGCAACGCGAGTGCATCGCACTTGGTCACCCCATCGCGAGCGACCCTTCTCAGTTTTTCGCTGCTACAGCAATGCGCAGATGGCGGTCATTGGCGCTGATGCGGCAAATGCCAAGTTCGTCCCGCGTCTTGTTTTTCTGCCCCGGCTGCGGCGAAAGTAGGGTTTCGGATTCTGTCAAATCAACGCCCGTGAACGACCGGATAGGGGAGATGCGCCGCATGGCAACAGAACACGTGCCGCAACAGCGAACGGATGCTGCGTCAGCGAAGTCAGAAAATCGAAGGTCCGCTTCGTTCGTAAGACTGACATAGGAAGCGTAGTATCCGCCGGAATAGCCAATCAGCGATACATCGAGCTCAAACGCCCATTCGCCGCCGTATGCAAAGGTGTCTTGCCCTTCTGATCCATCTGCGATCAGGTTCACCAGCAGGGCATGGTTGGCGGGCGAAAAACCGATGCCAACGACGTCATCACCGGCTCCGGAGTTAACCACGCTTCGCAGTTCCCCATCCAGAGTGATTGCGCCATCGCCGCTATCGTCGTAAACCGTGCCGACTGTATAAGTGGCATCTGGAAACACCGCACCAATATTGGCGAAAATCAAAGACCCGCCGGGATTTTTGATGGCGACCTCGTTATCCGTCAGCCCATAGAATTCCTTGAAGTAATCGTTGGTGATGGCCTCATAATGGGCGACGTTAATGTCAGGCGTTCCTGTGGTCACGTTCTGCCAAAGCAACTCACCGATGTTTTCCAGCGTTGCGAGCCTTCCGATCACAATGGCCGAGACGAGGTCATAGCTGCCAGGTTCATGCTTTGAAATCGTGTTCGGATTGTATCCGGGTTCGCCTGGCAGGTTGAACGGGTCGCTGGTGAGCAGAAGCTATTCAAAGAAATAGGGTTCTTCAAGATAAGGAAAGAGCAGCGTGCCCGCCCAGGAAGCATAGTCCCCCTCAAATACCACCGAAGCCGCCGCACCGGCATCCGCCTCGCCAATCGTTCGGATCGATGGGAGCTGCCACTTGGTCGGGTCGGTGTCGCTTAAGTTGTTCCTTAGTTCTATGAAGAAATTGGCGGAGACATTGTTTGACGCATTTTGCATCTCGCCGGTCGCCATCGACGTGCCATAGCGAGCCTGATGCTGCAATTCGGTGTAGCTGCGAATAAAGGCGGCAAATCCGCCCGTATCCGAGTTGACGTCCTGCGCGCCGTTGATCCAGGCCCAGACATTCGCGGCTACATCGTCGGCGGGGCTGGAACACCCCACGAGTCCCTCCTCGGAAATCATGCCCAGCAGCGCATCATAGACTTCTGAGAATAAACCGGTGCCACTAGGATTAGCGTCAAACGCTGCGAGTGCCTGATCTATTAGAGTGTCAAGTTCGTCTTTCTGGTCTTGGGAAAATGTAAACGGCATCACTCTTTCTCAACAATCCAGTTCAAAATCGCTGACCGCGCATAACGGTCAATTGCAATCCAATCTGGTATGGCGTTCTCGTCGTCTAGCAGTATTTCATAAGTCATGCTCAAATTGCGAAAGAGACGATATCGAATTTTGCAGGTTGGAGTACAGCTCATGTAGATTTTCGTACCAATCGGGCTCTGATAAGCCTCGGGGAACACCCAACCGCCACCGGTGGCGGTCGTGTTTTGACCTTTACGGCGATAGAAGCCGGTTTCTGTAAGTACGCCTTCATCGATATTTGTCGAAATATGAAACTGCTCGCTCCGTTCTACAGATTTGGCGTCGACGTCAGATAGTCTGATCCATCTGATCCGCACGCCCTCAGCGCCCGGAATTCCGAATGTGCCATGCCCCAGCCTTGCGTCAATAAACCCACCCCAAACTTTACTCACCTCTATCGGTTCGTCTTGACAGGGCACATCGTGCAGATGTCCACCGCCTTTGAGCGTTACTAACCATGCATTTGGTGAAGGTAGCGCAAAAACGGTTCTTTCTTGGATTTCGCCGTCATCATCAAATAACGTGAGCAGCGAGACCTCCAGGGTTTCGCCATAACAGGCGGCCTGATCGGTGTCGGCCACTGCGGGCGAACCACCCAAAAGCACCAGACTTAAAAAGACAGCCGCTAGATGCATGAAGGACTTTCCAGCGAAATTTTCGGGAACCCCAGATGCTCTGCCCTGGGCGGGACTATCATCCCCTTTCGACCGTGCCGCGCCTGCGCTTGAAGAGCCTGAAATTCCAATGGAAACCAGCGTACAGGCCGCGAGAGCATCTTTTACTGAAATCATCGGCGAATTACTCTACGTGAATGCCCCTACACCGGCATACGGATCAATTATTGGTTGAGAAAGCAAGAGGCAAAGCCACAGTATTTGTGGACGCGGCAATCTCAACATACTTCGTGAACAATATTCGGCCACTGCATAAGTTTGTCGGAAAATCTAGTCCTGTTTGCTTGCTGAGCAATGGCAATTTTCTGCACGCCGCCGCCATTCAAATCAATGCGACGAACGGCAGAAACGTCCCGCACCTTACCAGTTCATGCATGGCGCAGCGAAGGTCCGCATTTGCTATTTGGCAACGTTCGCCGCGCCGGGTCGCCAGTCTTGAGAACGGCATTCAGGGCCACGATCAGCTTGCGCAGGATTGCTGTGATCGCGACCTTTGCGGGTTTTCCGCGCCCCTTGAGACGGCGGAAGAACGCCTGCATCCTGGGGTCGAGGCGCAGGGCTGTCAGAGCCGCCATGTAGAGACTTGATCTGACCTCGCGCCTGCCGCCCGAAATGCGTCGGTGTCCTTGTCAAGGTTCCTGACTCTTGGGCGTGTGGTGCCAGACCAGCGATGAAACCGACCGCCTCAACCCTCGCAGAGATGAGAACACTGGAAATACCTCATGCAAAATCCCTGGGGAGGTGTGCGGTCTCGCAGACAACGCGGACCGGGGGGCAAAGCCCCCTACCGTCTCTGCCGGTTTTCCCAGCCATCGACCCATGTGCGATACCAGAGATCCGCCGCGCGGAGAAAATGCGGTTTGCGCGTGGGATGCAGCCAGTGGCGTTTGAGGGGAGTGCGGGCGTAGGCGGTGTCGCCGCGTTCGTCACCCAGCGCGCGGAAGGCGGCCTTGGCGCCCAGATACGGGGCCAGCACGGTGCCGGAGCCGGAAAAGCCCATGGCGTAGTGCAGGCCGTCCATTTCGCCCACATGCGGGATATGGGTGAAGCTGTAGCCGGTGTTGCCGGTCCAGACATGGCTGAGCCGCGCATTCGCAAGTTCGGGCCAGACCTCGCACATGGTGGTGTGCTGGCGTTTCGCGGCCAGATCAAGGGGGATGTCGCGCAGCGAGGCGCGGCCGCCAAACAGGATGCGCCTGCCGTCCGGGGACAGGCGGAAATAGCTGTGGCGGGTGCGGGTTTCGACCATCATGCGGCGGCCGGGCGCGAGGTGGCCCAGCAGGTTCGAGGGCAGCTCTTCGGTTGCGATGATGAAGGACGGCACGGGAAAGATGCGGGCCATGTGCCAGCGGAAGGGGGATCGCGTGTAGCCGTTGGTGGCAAGGACCACCCTGGCGGCCTTGATGGGGCCCTTGGGGGTGGAGGCGGTGAACCCGGCACCGCTGCGGGTGAGCGCCGTGACGGGGGCATTTGCGGTGACGCCGGCACCGGCGCCGAGGGCCGCCTGCCAGAGGCCGCGATGGAACTTGGCGGGATGCAGGGCGGCGTGATCCTCGAAGATGATGCCGCCGAAATAGCGCTCGGTCGTGATCTCGCCCGCGAGGGCGGCGCGATCCAGCGTCCGGACCCGGACCGGGCTTTTGCTGCGCAGGTCTCTGGCGAGGCGGTGCTGTCCTTTGAGGTGGCTTTGGGTCCAGGCAAGCTGAATGCGGCCGGTCTGCTGGAAGTCGCAGCCGATCCGGTGGGTGTCGATGAGGCCGCGCACGAAATCCTGCGCAGGCACCGCTTCGGCAAAGAGGGCGTCGGCCACATCCGGGCCGAACCAGGCGGCCAGCCTGAGCCAGCTCAGCCGGGGATGCGCGCCGAACATGCCGCCATTGCGGGTGGAGGCACCGATGCCGGGGGTTTCGGCATCCACCACCGCGACGGAGGCGCCGCAGTCGCGGGCGGCGAGCGCCGCAGAAAGGCCGGTATAGCCTGCGCCGATCACCAGCAGGTCCACGGCGGCCTCGGGCAGGGGAGTGTCGTCGGGGTCGGGTGTGTCCTTCAGGGCCTCCCACCAGAAGGGGAACCCTGTTTCAGCCTCGCCTGTCCAAGTGACCATGCCGCTCTCCGGGCGCGGTCTTCAGGTGACGTTGTGGAAAGACGTCTCGACCGCGTGCAGGAACGATCCTGCCGAGGATGTGGCGGAGAGCAAGAGGAAAGTATCGGCATCCGTGCGGATGATCAGCGTGCCCAGATGTTCCATCGTCGTGCGCGCGACCGCGTTCACGGCAAAGGCGTCCGGGTGGATGTCGATCGGGCAGATACGTTCCAGGGCCACGCGGCAGTCGGGTCCCGAAACTTCGAGCCCGCACCACACATCGGTCTGGTCGGTGGTGTAGGCGCGGCCCTTGATCGCGGTGCTGACCGTCTTCTCGGCGTCGGGTGTGGCATGGGCGAAGATCACGAAGCCCTGTTCGGAGGAGACGCGCGCGAGCCGGGCCGAGCCGTCCCTGGACAGCGCGGACTGCCCCACCTCGGGCACGGCCACGCCATAGACGGATTTGAGCGCCGTTTTCGCGGGTCCTTCACCGCCCAGCGGCAGGGCGAAGGAGACGATGGCGAGATCGGCGGGGGCAACCACGCGGCAGGTGCCGAACTTGAGATCGGTGCCGGCGAGCGGCGGGGCGGAGATGAGGCTGTACTCAGGCACGGAGGCGTTCTCCTTCGGGGTCGATGAAATGGGCCGAGACGATCTCGACATCCATTTCGGTGTCGTGGACGGGGCTGACGGCGCGGACCACTTCGCCCATGCGCTCGTGGCCGCGCCGGATGAAGCCGAGACCGATGGAATGGCCAAGGATCGGCGAGTAGGCCACCGAGGTCATCCAGCCCTGGTCGTTGGCCATGGTGGCCTCGTCCCCATGGGTGATGAAATGCGAGCCCGCGATGAGCTTCACGCTGCGATCCACCGGGCGGAAGCCCACCAGGCGGATGGCGTCGTCGCGGTTCATTTCCGGGCGCTGGGAGAGGGTCTGGCCGATGCAGTCCTTTTTCTGGCTGACCATGCCACCCAGCCCGAGATTCAGCGCTGTGGTCTGGCCGTTCAATTCGTTGCCCGCGGCGTGGCCTTTCTCGATGCGCATGACGCCGAGCGCCTCGGTGCCATAGGGGCAGGCATCGAATTCGCGGCCGGCCTCCATCAGCACGCCCATCATGGAGTTGCCATAGCGGGCGGGGACGGCGATCTCGAAGGCCAGTTCGCCCGAAAACGAGATGCGGAAGAGCCGGGCAGGGCTCCCGCCGCAGACGGTGACCTCGCCGCAGGCCATGAAGGGGAAGGCCTCGTTGGAGATGTCGTGCTCCTTGTCGACCACCTTTTGCAGGAGGTTGCGGGCATTGGGGCCAGCCACTGCGAATTGCGCCCAGCCGTCGGTGGTGGAGATCATATGCACATCCAGACCCGGCCAGAGGCATTGGCGGGCGAATTCAAGGCGGCGGAACACGAGGACCGCATTAGCTGTGGTCGTGGTCATGACGAAGTGGTTTTCGGCCATGCGCGCGGTGGTGCCGTCGTCATAGCAGATGCCATCCTCGCGCAGCATCAGGCCATAGCGGACCTTGCCCACCGGCAGCTTGAGGAAGGCGTTGGCATAGACCTTGTTGAGAAATTCGGCGGCGTCCTTGCCCTGGATGTCGATCTTGCCCAGCGTGGTCACGTCGCAGATGCCGACCGAGCCACGGGTCATTTCGACCTCGCGATCCACCGAATCGCGCCAGCCTTTTTCGCCCGGTCGCGCGAACCATTGCGCGCGGAGCCAGTTGCCGACCTCCACGAAGGTCGCGCCGTTGGCCCTGGCCCATTCATGGGAGGGTGTGAGGCGGTAGGGGCGGAAATCCTTGCCCCGGCAGCGCCCCCCCAGCGCGCCCATGGGAACGGGCGTGTAGGGCGGGCGGAAAATGGTGGTGCCGACCTCGGGGATCGTTTTGCCGGCCTGTTCGGCGAGGATGGCCAGCCCCGAGATGTTCGACGTCTTGCCCTGGTCGGTGGCCATGCCCATCGTGGTATAGCGCTTGAGCAGTTCGACCGAGCGGAAGCCTTCGGTACTGGCCTGTTTGATGTCCTTGACGGTCACGTCGTTCTGGAAATCCACCCATGCGCGTTTGCGGCCTTCTCCGACATGCCAGAAGGCGGCGCCTTGGCGGGGCTCATCCTCGGCGCCGGGCGCGTCGCCCCTGGGCTTGAAACCCAGAGCGTCGAGCTGGGCGGAGGCCTGGGAGTGGCCTTCAGCGAGGGCCGAGGCGAGGCCGAGCGCGCCGTTGGCGGCACCGCAGACGGCCATGCCCACGGGCAGTTCGCCGCCGGGGACAAAAGCGTTGATGCCGTCGTTCCAGGCCGGTCTCCCGCGCTGGTGGCAGGTGAGATGCACATTGGGGTTCCAGCCGCCCGAAACGGCGAGGCAATCGCAGGGCACAACCTGACCCGAGGTGAGGGTGACGGATTTGAGCCCCTTGCGGCCGACCGTATCCATCACGGCGGCGCTCCGGATATGGCGCGCGCCGGGCACGTCCATGACGGCGGGGGCGTCGCGGCTGTCGATGATGGCGGCGACGTTGATGCCCCTGGCGGCGAGGTCAGCGGCGGTGCGCCAGCCGTCGTCGTTATTGGTGAAGACGGCCACGTCCTTGCCCGGGGCCACGCCAAAGCGGTTGGCGTAGGTCCGCACGGCCGAGGCCATCATGATGCCGGGACGGTCGTTGTTGCCGAAGGCGATGGGGCGTTCGGTGGCACCGGCGGCCAGAACCGCGCGCCTGGAATAGATGCGCCACAGGACCTGACGCGGCTTTCCGGCGCTGTCGGCGAGGTGGTCGGTGCACCGCTCCAGCGCGCCATAGATGCCGTGATCATAGGCGCCGTAGACGGTGGTGCGGGTCATCAGGCGCACATTGGGCATGGCGGCCAGTTCCGCGGCGGTCATGCGGGCCCAGTCGGAGCCGGCCATGTTCTCGACGCTCAGCGTTTCGGAATTGAGCCGTCCGCCGGGGGTGAAATCCTCGTCCGCGAGGATCACGCGCGCGCCGGAACGGGCGGCGGTCAGCGCCGCCGAGAGGCCCGAGGGGCCCGCACCGATGACCAGCAGGTCGCAATGCAGGAAGCCCTTGTCGTAACTGTCCGGATCGTCCTTCATCGAGAGCCGCCCGAGACCGGCGGAGGCGCGGATGGCCGGCTCGTAGACGCGCTCCCAGAACGCCTTGGGCCACATGAAGGTCTTGTAGTAGAAGCCGGCGGACAAAAACGGCGCCGCGAGGTCGGTCACGGCCATGAGGTCCCATTCGAGCGAACCGCGATGGTTCTGGCTGGTGGCGGAGAGACCGTCGAAAAGCTCGGTGACGGTGGCCCGGGTGTTGGGCTCCTGATGGGCACCCGAGCGCAGTTGCACCAGCGCGTTGGGCTCTTCGGAGCCTGCGGTGAGGATGCCGCGCGGGCGGTGGTATTTGAACGAGCGGCCCACGAGGATCTGACCGTTGGCCAGAAGCGCCGAGGCGAGCGTGTCGCCGGGATGGCCGGTCATCGCCTTGCCGTTGAAGGTGAAGTTCAGGAGGGTCTTGCGGTCGATCTGGCCGCCGTCGATACGGTTTACCTGGCTCATCTGTCGCGCCCCCGGGCCCTGGCCACGTCGCGGGCCATTTCAACATTGGCGATTTCGTGGGTGAGGGTGTCGCGCGTGACCACGAGCCACGAGCGGTCGCCCTGTTCGTGATACCACAGCTCCTGCATCTGACCTGCCACGTTGTCGCGCAGGTAGCCGTATTCAAAGAATTTCCGCGACGCGTCCGGGTCCTCCCAATCGGGGCGGTCGATGAGACAGGCATCGCCCAGATAGACGAATTCGGCGGCGTCACGGGGGCCGAGAAGGGGGTGGTTGATGATCATCTTTGGTGTCTCCCAAACGCGCCCCGGACCTGATCCGGGGCCTCTTGGCTGGCACAGAGGTCCCGGGTCAGGCCCGGGACGGGTGTTGTCTGGTGGCGGAGGGATGCAAAGGACATGGTGCGTCTCCTCAATGCAGGTTGGGCTGATTGCCCTGACCTTTTTCATCGATCAGGTGGCCGCGCTGGAACCGATCCAGCCGCATTTCGGTGGCAACCGCGTGCGGGCGGTCAGTGGCCAGCAAATGGGCGTAGCAGAACCCGCTCGCGGGTGTCGCCTTGAAGCCGCCATAGCACCAGCCGCCGTTGAAATAGAGCCCCTCGACATGGGTCCTGTCGATGAAGGGCGAGCCGTCCATCGACATATCCATGAGCCCGCCCCAGGAGCGCAGCAGGCGCGCACGTCCGATGATGGGCATGATCGCCATGCCGCCCTCGGCCACGTCCTCGACGACCGGAAGGTTGCCGCGTTGGGCATAGGTGTTGTAGCCGTCGATGTCGCCGCCGAAGACCAGCCCGCCCTTGTCGGACTGGGAGACATAAAAATGGCCCGCGCCGAAGGTTATCACCCCAGGGAGAACAGGCTTTAACCCTTCGCTGACGAAGGCCTGAAGAACGTGACTTTCGATGGGCAGCCGCATTCCTGCCAGAGCCGCCACCCGGCCCGAGGAGCCGGCGGCGCACATCGCCACCTTGCGCGCCCGGATGGGTCCGCGAGAGGTCTGAACACCGCGCACCTTGCCGCCTTCGATGTCGATGCCGGTGACCTCGCAATTCTGGATGATGTCCACGCCGCGGCTGTCCGCCCCGCGGGCATAGCCCCAGGCCACCGCGTCATGGCGCACGGTGCCGCCGCGGCGCTGGTAGAGGCCGCCCTTGATCGGAAAGCGTGCATTGTCGAAGTCGAGGAAGGGCAGTTCGCGACGCAGTTGCGCCTCGTCGGCCAGTTCGGCATCGGCCCCGGCAAGGAACATCGCATTGCCGCGCCGCACGAAGGCATCGCGCTGGGCATCCGAGTGGAAGAGGTTCAGGATGGAGCGCTGGCTGACCATCGCGTTGTAGTTGAAATCCTGCTCGAGGTTTTCCCACAGCTTCATCGACATCTCGTAGAAGGGCTCGTTGCCCGGAAGCATGTAGTTGGAGCGGATGATCGTGGTGTTGCGCCCGATATTGCCCGACCCGAGCCAGCCCTTTTCCAGCACAGCAACATTGCGCAGCCCGTGCTCCTTGGCGAGGTAGTAGGCGGTGGCAAGCCCGTGGCCGCCGCCGCCGATGATGATGATGTCATATTCGGGTTTGGGATCGGGCTCGCGCCAGACCGGTTTCCAGCCCTTGTTGCCGGTCAGGCCCTGACGGAACACCTTGAACGCAGAATAGCGCATGACACACCTCTCCCAAGTCGCGAGTCGCCTCATGATGACGCGTGGCACGGGTCTCGACTTTTCCAAAATGGACGCTTACATGTCTGATATGGACGAAATTGGTATAGAGCCTTTGCGCACGCGGCGGATCGGGGTGCTGCCCCTGCCGGGATTCGCCGTGCTGTCCTATGCCTCGACGGTCGAGATGCTGCGCGCGGCGAACCTGCTGAGCCGGCAGAGGCTCTACGAAGTGGTCAATATCGGGCTGGACGCGCTGCCGGTGGCCAGTTCGGGCGCGGCGCAGGTGCGGGTGGACGCGCGGGTCGGGGATGATCTGAGCCTGGATTACCTTTTTGTCGTCGCGGGGGGCGATCCGATGGCGTTCGAGCATCCGCGCATGATGGCCTGGCTGGGGCGGATGGCGCGCAAGGGTGTGCAGATGGGCGGCGTATCGGGCGGGCCGGTTATCCTGGCCAAGGCGGGGCTGATGGCGGGGCGGCGCATGACGGTGCATTGGGAACATGCCGCCGCATTGGCCGAATTGTCGCCGCAGCTTCTGATCGAGCGGTCGCTTTATGTGATCGACCGGGATCGGGTGACCTGTGCGGGGGGCACGGCGCCCATCGACCTGATGCACGCGCTGATCACACGCCACCACGGCGCGCCCTTTGCGCGGCTGGTCAGCGACTGGTTCATGCACACGGAAGTGCGACCCAGTGCCGGGCCTCAGCGCGCCGGGCTGGTGGAGCGGGTGGGCTGCAACGTACCGGCCATTCTGGATGTGGTGGAGATGATGGAGAGCCACGTGGCCGACCCGGTGACGCTGACCGATCTGGCCGAGGTCGCGGGCGTGTCGCCGCGGCAGCTCAACCGGCTTTTCTCAGAGCGGTTGGGGCGCACGACGATGCGCTATTACCGCGACCTGAGGCTTGAGATGGCGCGGGGGCTCTTGCGCAATGCGCCGCTGAGCGTGACCGAGATTGCGCTGGCCACGGGATTCGCCAATTCGGCGCATTTCAGCCGTGTCTATACGCGGGCGTATGGTGCGCCGCCTTCGACGTACCGCTAGGATCGGAAAATCCGCATTTTCCGGAGTATTTTCTGTGCAGAAAATATCGGCTAGCGGCTAAGGGGTCCCGCTATGTCGAAGCTGTGCGGCAGCAGGCCCGACAGGAAGCGGTAGGTCACGCGGCGGACCAGTGTGCGGTCGAAATTGTCGGGGTGCAGCATGAAATCGGCCCAGATACCTTCGAGCAATGAGACCAGTCCGATTGTGGCCTCCTTGGCAAAGGTGTCCGGGTCGGGCTGGCCTTCGTCGCGTGCGATACGGGCCAGAAGGGTGTGGATCAAGTCGCGCAGCCTGCCGTCGCGGGTGTCGCTGTAGGTGGCGATCTCGGGGTCGGTACGTGCCGCGCCGCGCAGTTCGTACCAGATCGCCACGGCGCGCCGGTTCAGCCCGACGGGGCCCAGGTCGTGATCCAGATAGGCGGCGAGTTGAAACGCAGGGTCAGGCGGCGCGGCGGCCATCATGCGCTCGATCCCGGCATAGTAGGTCTCGCTCTCATGCCGGGCCGCGGCGACAATCAGCGGGCCCTTGCCGCCGAAATGCAGGTGGATCATGCCGCGCGAGAGACCCGCGCGGGTGATGATCTCGGACACGGATGTGCGACTCAGCCCGATCTCGACAATCGCGGCGAGTGTCGCGTCGATCAGTGCCTGCCGGTTGGGTCGGTCGTCCTTGGCCATGCCCCATGGTGTGGGCAATTGCGTCAGCAGAGCAAGGGCGCGATTGACATTCTCCGGCGCCTGTGACAAAAAATGGACAATCGTCCATTTCCCTATGCAGCCAGGTGCGCCATGACTGACCCCCGCTATTCCGTCTTGTTCGAGCCGGTCAGGATCGGCCCTGTCACGGCGCGCAACCGTTTCTATCAGGTGCCCCATTGCACGGGGCTGGGCCATATCCGTCCACGCGCCGATGCGGCCACCCGGGCGGTCAAGGCCGAGGGCGGCTGGGCGGTTCTGTGCAATCAGGAGACGGAAATTCATCCCACCTCGGACCTGGTGCCGGCCGCCGAGGGGCGGCTGTGGGATGACCGGGACATTCCCGCGCTGCGGCTGATGACCGAGCAGGTGCATGAGCATGGATCGCTGGCGGCGGTCGAGCTGGTCCATAACGGCAATCACGCGTTCAACAACATGACCCGCGCGCCGATCCTGTCGCCGTCGGACGCGGTGGCGGATGTGTTCGGCCCACAGCAGGCCCGCGCGCTGGACCTTGAGGACATCGCCACGGTGCGGGGCTGGTACCGTGCTGCGACGCAGCGGTCGCTGGCGGCGGGGTTCGACATCGTCTATGTCTATGCGGGCCATCGGATGTCCCTGCTGCAGCAATTCCTGTTGCCGCAGATCAATAGCCGTACGGATGCGTATGGTGGCAGCCTCGAAAACCGTGCCCGCCTGTTGCGCGAGGTGCTGGAAGAGACGCTGGAGGCCTGCGAGGGCCGTGCAGCCGTCGCCATGCGTCTGGCGGTGGACGAGATGCGCGGACCGGACGGGATGCAGGCCGGGGAAGAGGGCCGCGCGGTGGTCGAGATGCTGGCCGATCTGCCCGATCTGTGGGACGTGAACGTGTCGGACTGGGCCAATGACAGCGCAACCTCGCGATTTGCCCCCGATGAGGGCTATCAGATCGACTACATGCGCTGGGTCAAGGATGTGACGAAAAAGCCGGTCGTGGGCGTGGGCCGGTTCACCAGCCCCGACAGGATGGTGTCGATGGTCAAGGGCGGTGTGCTGGACTTCATCGGAGCGGCGCGGCCGTCGATTGCCGATCCCTTTCTGCCGAAAAAGATCGAGGAGGGGCGCATCGACGAGATACGCGAGTGTATCGGCTGCAATATCTGCGTGAGTGCGGACAACATGAGCGTCGGCATCCGCTGCACCCAGAACCCGACCATGGGCGAGGAGTGGCGGCGCGGCTGGCATCCCGAGCGGATTGCGCCAAAGGGTGCGCAGGACGGTGCGCTGGTGATCGGTGCGGGACCCGCGGGGCTGGAATGCGCAATGCAGCTGGCGCGGCGCGGCTATGAGGTGACGCTGGCCGAGGCGGATGCGGAGGCCGGCGGGCGGGTGCGGCGCGAGGGGGGGCTGTCGGGTCTGAACGCGTGGAAACGGGTCATGGATTACCGGCTCTACGACCTGAGCCAGCGGGCCAATGTGAACCTGTATACCGAGAGCCGATTGGACCTTTTTGACGTGATCGGCTTTGACGCGCCCAATGTGTTTGTGGCCACGGGGGCCGCGTGGCGGCGGGACGGGGTCGGGCGGCATACCCGGCAGCCCGTTCCGGTGGATGAGGGCGCGGTGGTGCTGACCCCGGACGACATCATGGACGGGACCCTGCCGCCGGACGGCACGGTGCTGATCTATGACGATGATCAGGTCTATATGGGCGGGGTTCTGGCCGATACGCTGCTGGATCGCGGATATGAGGTGACGCTGGTCACCACGGCGGCGGTGGTGTCGCCGTGGATGGAAAACACGCTGGAACAGCACCGCATTCAGACGCGGCTGATCGAGCGGGACGTGCGGATCATCCCGCTGCACGGGCTGGCGCAGGTCAGCGAGGGCACGGCGAGCCTCACATGCGTCTATTCGGGGCGCAGGCAGGAGGTGCCGTGTTCTTCGGTCGTGATGGTGACCGAAAAGACCCGCGAGACCGCGCTTTACGATGCGTTGAGGGCTGCACAGGCCGCGGACGAGGCCGAGTTCACGACGCTGGAGCTGATCGGGGATGCGGATCAGCCCGGATTGATCGCGGATGCGGTGTTCTCGGGGCACATGGCGGCGCGGTATTTCGAGGCGCCCGAGGGCGCGCGAGAGGCGGCGTGGTATCGCCGCGAAATGGTGGACGTGGTTTCGGAGGACTGATCATGTTGGACGGAGCGAAGATGGACGGGCGGCTGACGGCCCTGATGGCAGAGGTGCGCGACGGCCATGCCCTGCCGCGTGGGTTCTACACCGATCCGGATATCTATGAGCATGACATCCGGAGCTACTGGAACCAGATCTGGATTTGGGTCGGGCATGTGAGCCAGCTGCGCGAGCCGGGCGATTTCTTTCGGTTTGACTATGGGCCCGAGTCGGTGCTGGTGGCCCGGGACCGCGAGGGCGGGATCGGGGCGTTCCTGAATGTCTGCCCGCATCGCGGCAGCCGGGTCTGTGCCGAGGCGTCGGGAAACCGGCGCGTGTTTTCATGCCCCTATCACGCCTGGACCTTCGAGATGAACGGCGCGCTGCGGGTGGCGCGGCAGATGGGCGAGGGCTTTGACGCCTCGGCTCATGGGCTCAGGCGTCTGCATTTGCGGGTGTTCGAGGGAATGATCTTCGTTTCGACCGCGGACACGCCGCCCGACATCGAGACCGGGCTTGCCGCGCTACAGCCGCATGTGGCCCCGTTCCGCATGGCCGAGATGCAGGTCGCCCATGAGGCGTCCTATCCGGTGCCCGCAAACTGGAAGCTGGCGGTCGAGAATTACATGGAATGCTATCACTGCGCGCCGAGCCACGTGGAGTATTCGCGGTCACATTCCCTGAAGGATCCCGAGGAGATGCGCGCCGGCCTGATGGAGGACATGTGGGCCCAATCCGAGGCCGCCGGGCTGATGCGCGATTTCCGGGTGGAGATCAACGGCTGCGACGGCAGCCCGGTGCCGCTGGATTTCTACGGGGCGCGTTATCCTCTTTTCGACGGGTTCGCGACCGGGTCCAGAACCGGCGAGGCGGTGGCGCCGCTGCTGGGCGATCTGACCGCGCCGGTGAATGCGGCGACGGATATGCAGGTGGGTCTGATCAACAATTTCCTGATCTACGGCGATCACGTGGTTGGGTACCGGTTCATTCCGCGCGGGCTTCAGGAGACGGACATACAGGTGGTCTGGTATGTGCGCGAAGGCGCCCGGGAAGGGGTGGATTATGACCTCGATACCCTGACCTGGCTGTGGCATGTCACCTCGCTGGATGACGAGCGGATCATCCGGGTTAACCAGGAGGGTGTGAATTCGCACCATTTCGTGCCGGGGCCGCTCTCGGAGATGGAATGGGGTATCCGCGCGTTTTACGCAGGTTACCTGAGCCAGATCGGGGCGATCTAGGGTCGGGACCCATTGATCCCATCCCGCTGGTTTGGCAGATTTGCTTCGGAACAACGCATATGGCCGCAGGAATAGTGGTTCTATTTCAAGGCCATGTAAGGCAGGTCCGGGACAAATCCACCAAATCCGAAGGACGCCAATACCGCTTCACCTCAGAGGCTTGGAACGCTTGCAAAGGGAACCACCCTGTGCGGTGCGCTCCAAACCACTGAGATTTCGCGGAATTGGCGCCAGCGGGGTGGGAGGAATGGGTCCCGACCCCAGCGCATCGCGCCCTTGCCGTGGAGGCCCCGGGTCAGGCCCGGGGCGGGGTGTCGTGGTTCAGACCCGCGACAGAATCCGCGCCGCCTGTTCCGGCATCAGCTGCGCCACCATTTCAAGCGTGCCGCGTACCGCGTCCTTGCGCCGCGTGGTCTTGGGGAAGACATGCAGGTGCTGCCAGTAACCGTCGGTCTGGGTGTCGATCCAGTCGGCCATGCGCATCGCCTGGGCCGCGCTGGCCCCGGGCATCAGGCGGGCACAAATGTCGCGCAGGGCGGCCGAGCGTTTGGCGTCGAACTCGGTCGACACTTCGGCATATTGCGGGGTGAACTTCTGCTCTCCCCAGAAGGCGAACCAGACGGCCAGTGTCTCGGGGTTGCAGATTTTCGGATCGAAATCGGCCCTGATCAGCGCGATAAGCCCGTCAAGCGGGTCATCCCCTGCCTTTTTCAGCGCCGCGCGCCAGGTCGCGTCATAACGTGAATAGAGGTCGCGCAATGCGGCCTCCAGCAGCCCGGTCTTGGACTTGAAGTAGAACACGGCCACGCCCTGGCTGAGCCCGGCTTCGGTGGCGACGGTGGCAAGGGTCGTTTTGGCCAGGCCATTGGTCGAAATGGATTTCTGCGTCGCCGCCAACAGTTGACTGCGGCGTCTCTCGGCATTCTCGGTGCGCTCCTTGCGGGGCCTTTGCGTGGCGGCTTGGGTCATCTGGCCTCATTGCTCTTTTTCCTGATGTAGCGGGGAACGGGCGGCGTGTCACCCCGATTAATTTATTTGAGCGCTCATATAAAATTCTTGGCTTGGCGGCCCGGCTCGGCTATCCATGGGGGCGAAAGGACACGTATCATGAGCATGACCGACACGACCGCCCCGGCAGGACATAACGCGCCCTCGGCGCAAGACCTGATCGCCTGGGACCGCGAGCATCAGATCCACCCCTGGGTTCCGATGGACAACTGGCGCGGCTATGACAACCCGCTGCTGTGCGGGGCCGAAGGCATCTACCTTTTTGACCACGAGGGCAGGAAGGTGATCGACGGACCCGGCGGCATGTGGTGTATGCAGATCGGCTATGGCCGGGCCGAGATGGCGCAGGCGATTGCCGAACAGGTCATGCAGATGCCCTACACGTCGCCCTGGACGGCCACCAACGGGCCGTCCGCCGAGCTGGCCAGACGGCTGGCCGAGATGGCGCCGGGGGACCTGAACAACGTCTTTTACACGACGGGCGGCTCAACGGCCGTGGATACCGCGCTGCGCACGGTGTCGTTCTTCAACAACCAGCTGGGGCGGCGCGACAAGAAGCTGATCATCGCGCGGGAGAAGGGCTATCACGGGTCCACGCATCTCGCGGCCTCGGTCACCGGCAAGGAGCGCAGCCGCAGCAACTTTGACCATGATGACGCGCTGGTGCGGTTTCTGCCGGATGTGAACCCCTACGGGCGTCCCGAGGGGATCAGCATGGAGGACTGGTGCGATCTCAAGGTCGGCGATCTGGAGCGGATGATCGAGACCGAGGGGGCGGACAGGATCGGGGCGTTCATTGCCGAGCCGATCCTGAGCTCGGGCGGTGTCATCGTGCCGCCCGAGGGTTATCAGAAGCGCACCTTCGATCTGTGCCGCAAGCATGACATCCTCTATATCTCGGACGAGGTGGTGACCGGGTTCGGCCGTCTGGGCCACTGGTTCGCCTCCGAAGAAGTGTTCGGGATCAAGCCGGACATGATCACCTGCGCCAAGGGGCTGACCTCGGGCTATCTGCCCCTGGGGGCGTGCATCATTTCCGATGAGGTGATGGAGCGCATGTCGGGGCCGGACAAGGCCAACCCCTATATCCATGGCTTCACCTATTCGGGCCATCCGGTATGCTGTGCTGCGGCGCTGAAGAATATCGAGATTTTCGAGCGTGAGGGCATTCTGGAACATGTGCGCGAGATCGCGCCCTATTTCCACGCGCGGCTTCAGGAATTGCGCAGGTTCGACATCGTGGGCGACGTGCGGGGCATGGGTCTGCTGGCCTGTGTCGAAGGCAAGGCGGGGAAGAACCAGGAGGTCGACGCGCGGTTCGGCGAAATCCTCGATGCGGCCTGCGAGGAGATGGGGCTGATCGTGCGGCCCATCCTGAACATGGCCGTCTTCTCGCCGCCTCTGGTGATCACCAAAGATCAGCTCGACGAGCTCTTCGGAATTCTGGAGAAGGGTCTTGAGAAGGTGAGCGCCGAACTGGGCGGGTAAGCGCAACATCCGGCGCAGGCACCGGAAAATGCGCATTTTCCGGACCGTTTTCCGCGCGGAAAACGGGTGCTTGCGGCTGACGATCGTTCCCTATTCGGGGCGTTGTCCGCGCAGGTGGTGAGGGCAGTGCTCGCCCGTTTCCAGCACCTTGAGCATCATGGTCCAGGTGGTGATCTGCTGATCGTTGAAGTCGCGCCCGTATTTCTCTTCGAACTCGGCCTTGCGGCTCGACGTCACCTGTTCGTATTCATCCCGCGCCACATCGCGATACCAGCCGTTCCGGTTGCGGGTCTCGACATGGGCAAACCCCGCCGCCTTGAGTGCTGCGGCATAGCGCGCCGGTGAGGCCATGGCGAAATCGAGGTCTTCGGATTTGATATAGGCGGCCATGTCGGGGCTGGGGTCGTCGTCATGCGAGATCAGCCAGTCGGAGGCCGCAAACCAGCCGCCCGGTTTGAGGACGCGGAAAATCTCGGCCGCCAGCGCCTCCTTGTCCGGAATGTGGATGATGCTGTCCTTGGAAAAGACCAGATCAAAGCCTTGATCCCCGAACGGAAAGGGCCCCGGTTCCACCTGCAGGATGCTCACGCGTTCCGCGAGGCCCTCGGCCTGCATCCTCTGCTGCGCCTCGGCAACCACGCCCTCTTCGACGTCGATGCCCACCGCCTCGGCCGCACCGTGATCCTGCACAAGCGAGAGCGTGATCGCCCCGGTGCCGCAACCGATGTCCATGACGCGTTTGCCTGTCAGATCCAGCCCCTCCAGGACGCGCGCCACCTCTTCGGGCCCGCCGGGCGAGAGATAGCCAGGCCCCCAGATGTCCTCGAGAAAGCCCGCCATGCGGTCATCATAGTGCAGATCGTCGCTCATGCGGTCACTCTGCAGCCCTGGCGGATTTTTGCAAGAGCGCGTCGTTCATCGCCTTCATCCGGCCCGCGGGCGGCTCCTGGGGCGCGTCGAGCACGGGAAAGAACACCCGCAGCATGTCGTGGTAGGCGCGCACGCCATATTCCAGATCGCTCAGGATGATGCCGTCATAGCCCGAGGATAACGCCGCTTCCCACGTCCATTCGATCAGCTGCTCGTCCTCTTCGGAGGTGTATTTGTCGATCCGCCCCGAGAGGTAACGCGCGGCGCGCAGGCGGCGATCCTCGTCCGGATAGCGGTAAGTGGCCGAGCGTTGCACCGTGCGCCCGGGGGCAAGCGGGAACTCCTGGTAGAAGATCACGCTGTCGGGGTAGAAGCCGAAGACGAAATTCGGGAAGACGCCGATATAGAGCCACATCGCCTTGTGCGCGTCGTCCAGCCGGTCTGGGGCCTGCAGAATGTTGCGGTAGTTGCGCACCGACCAGCCGCGGCCCTGGCCATCGCGAAACCCCCCGACCGAGCGGGCGGCACCGTCGATGAAGGGCTCGTCATGGTACTTGTTGCCATAGAGGTCCTGCAGGCCCGGATGGGCCATGGGAACGTGATAACCTTCGTTGTCCACATCGCGGACGCATTTCCAGTTGGCGACCATTTCGGAGGCGTCGAACCCGTTGCCGTCGGGCAGCAGGGTGTCGAGCGCATATTGGCCCACCTCGCCGTCGAAACGGGCGAGCACCTCCGAGATTTTCGGCTGCGGCCCCGGCTGGAAACGGACAAAGACAAACCCTTGCCAGATGTCCATTTCGATGGGTTTGAGTCCCATTTTCACAGGGTCCAGTTCGGGCAGGGTGCGGGGACGGGCCGCGCCGCGCAGGGTGCCGTCGAGATTGTAGACCCAGCCGTGAAAGGGGCAGACGATGGCGGATTTGCAGGTGCCGGTTTCCTCGGCCACCACGCGCGAGCCGCGGTGGCGGCAGAGGTTGTGAAACGCCCGCACTTCGTTGTCATGGCCGCGGATCACCAGCGCACGTTCTCCGGCCACGTCGAGCGTGACGAACTGGCCCGGTTCCGCGATGTCGCTGAGGTGACAGACCCCTTGCCAATGGCGGCGAAAGAGCAGGTCGCGCTCCATTTCGAGCAGCTCGTCGGAGAAGAAGCTCCAGGCGGGCAGGCCGGAGCGGTCCCAGGTCTCGGGCGGGGTGGCGATATCCGTTTTCATTGGTTGTGATCCGTGTGGGGGTGAGTAATTTATTTAAGCGCTCAAATAAATTTTTGCAACGGAAAACGGCGTCATGCAATCGCACGGCACGATTTCGTGCAAGAATCAGGCCATGTGGCAGCTTATTCGGTGTCCCTGATCACACCGGCAATCCGGTCCGCGATGGCGCGCGAGCCCTTGACCGAGGGGTGGATCATGTCGATGGCAAAGTAGCTGCTATCGCCATCGGGCACGAGATCGGCAATGGACACGAAGGTCACACCCGCGTCGCGCGCCGCCATGGCCGCAAGCCGGCCTTCCAGCGCGTCGGCTTCGTTCTTGCAATGCTCGATGGGCGAGAGCATCCCGGGGCTGCGCAGGTACCCCACATAGGCGACCCGCGCACCTGATTGCCTGAGCCTGCCGACCAGCGCCGGAATGTCGCCATCCGTGCCATCCGCGCTGATCATGCGGTTCAGTTTGGCCCCGCAGCGTCCGCAGCCGCAGCCCAGCCAAAGGTCATTGCCGCCGCCATTGAGGATGATCCATTCCCATGGCCCTTCGCGATACTGGCGCGCGATCTTGACGCCCAGAGAGCCTGACACGGGCAGCGCGTATTGAATGCGGGCACCCAGGACCGAGCGGTCGGTGACCTGCTCGCCCAGCTGTTTTTCCAGAGCGTGACCGATGGACTGTCCCTTGAGCTGATGGGTGGCAAAAAGGCTGTCGCCCATGATCAGGATGCGCGACTGGCCGTCGGTTGGCACGGCCTCGGTGCAACCGACCAGGAACAGCGGCAGAAGGAGCATGAAAAAGCGCATCGCGGGCCTCGTTTTCGACCCCACCCTTGTGCCGCATTGCGGTGGGGCTGTCTGCCCCCAATTCGTGAGAATTGTATTCCCAATGGGCAGTTTCTATCCTGAGCACGAAGGAGAAGGTCACGTCATGCGCCGCGCCGTTGCGATCATGTTGTTTTTGTTGCTGGCCGGTGTCGCCGCCACCGGCGCGTGGTGGCTGGGTTATCGCAGTGCCGTTCAGCAGGTGGCGGACCGGGGCGATGCCTTTCTGCGTTCGGCCTCGGACCGGCTGGTGGCGCAGCTGGCCATCTACCGGCTGGTGGCGGTACGGCTGGCCGAGCATCCGCAGGTGCTGGCGCTGGCGCGTGGCGAGGGCGAGGATGCCGATCAGCTGTTCCGGCGCGTGGCGGATGAAACCGGCGCGCTGGAAGTTGCATTCTATGACCGGCAGGGCGTGCGGCGGGCCAGTTCGGACGGCGCGACCATCCATGACATGGACGCCGACGGGGCGGCGTTGAACCGGGCCCTTTCGGGCGCGCTGGGCTTTGGTCACGGGCTGGCGGGCGGGCGCGGGCAGCGGGCCTTTGTCTTTATGGCACCGGTCTTCGCCGGCGGCCGCCCGGCGGGCGCGCTGGCAGTTCGGGTGGACCTGGAGGCCGTGGAGGAAAGCGACTGGCGCGGCGCGCCGCAAGTGGTGTTTTTCACGGATGCCAGATCGCGGATATTCGTGTCGAACCGCTCGGAGCTTTTGTTCGAATATCTGGGCGCGGGCGGGGTATCGCCAAGCCGGGTCCGGACCCATGCCAACACCGAGGTTTGGGACCTGGACCGGGGGCGCTATGTTCCCGCCAAGGCGGTCTATCGCACGCAACCCCTGCCGGTGATCGGGATGCAGGGGCATGTGCTGATCTCGACCGAGCCCGCCGACCGGATCGGACTGTTGCAGGGCGCGGTGGTGGGGGCGCTGTTCCTGAGTTTCGGCGCGTTGCTGCTGCTCTTGTCCGAGCGCCGTCGCGCGCTGGCGCTGGCCAATGAGAGCCTGGAGGCGCGTGTCGCCGCGCGCACCGAGGAACTGGCGCGGGCCAATGACAGCCTGCGCATCGAAGTGGCCGAGCGCAAAGAGGCCGAAGAGGCCCTGCGCCGGGCGCAATCCGAGCTGGTGCAGGCCGGGAAGCTGAGTGCGCTGGGCAAGATGTCCGCCGGGATCAGTCACGAGCTGAACCAGCCCTTGATGGCGATCCGGTCGTTTTCGGAAAACGCGGCCAAGTTCCTGGACACCGACCGTCCCGAGGATGCGCGCGGCAATCTCATGCGTGTCTCGGACCTGGCGCATCGCATGGCGCGGATCATCAAGAACCTGCGCGCCTTTGCCCGTCAGGAGGTCGAGCCCATGAGCCCGGTGGATGTGGTGGCAGTGGTCGACACGGTTCTGGAACTGCTGGAGCCCCGGCTGCGCGACGAGGCCATAATCCTCGACTGGGTGGCGCCCGAGATGCCTGTGCGGGTCACTGGCGGCGAGGTGCGGCTGCAACAGGTCGTGATGAACCTCGTCACCAACGCGCTGGATGCCATGGCCGGGCAGACCGCGCGGCATCTGGCGATCTCGGTGGCGATTGACGGGGGCATCGTGCGGCTGGACGTTGCCGACAATGGCCCGGGGCTGGACGATCCCGACAAGATTTTCGACCCGTTCTATTCGACAAAGACGGTGGGCAGCTCGGAGGAGGGCATGGGGCTGGGACTGTCGATCTCCTACGGGCTGGTTCAGAGCTTTGGCGGCGCGATCAGGGGCCGCAATGCGCCCGAAGGCGGCGCGGTCTTCACGGTCGAGCTGAACGCCTGTGAAGCGCGGGAGGCGGCGGAATGACGGTGCGGGTTCTTGTCGTGGATGATGATCGCGCAGTGCGCGAGGCGCTGGGCCAGACCCTGATGCTGGCCGAGTGCAACGTGACACTGGCGGGCAGCTATATCGAGGCCAAGGACCATATCGCGCGCGATTTCGACGGGGTTGTGGTGTCGGATATACGAATGCCGGGCAAGGACGGATTTGCCCTTCTGGACCATGCGCAGGGCATGGATCCCGACCTGCCGGTGATCCTGTTGACAGGCGAGGGCGATATTCCGATGGCGGTGCGCGGCATGTCGGGCGGTGCCTTCGGGTTCCTTGAGAAACCATGCGATCCCGGCGCATTGACCGACGTGGTGCAGCGCGCGCTCAGGGCGCGGTCGCTGGTGCTGGAGAACCGGCGGCTCAAGGATGAGCTGGAGCGGGGCGATGCGGCCTCGCGGCTTCTGTTCGGGCATTCCGAACTGGCCGAGGGGCTGCGGGCGCGGGTGCGGGCGGTGGCGCGGACACGGGCCGAGGTGCTCATTTTGGGTGCGCCGGGGTCGGGCAATGCCAAGGTGGCCGAGGTCATTCACCTGCTGGGCGCGGGCTCGGTCGCACCGTTCGAGAAACGCCCGGCGGCGGGGCTGGACCGAGACGGGCTGGGCGACCTGATGCAGCGCGCAGAGGGCGGCACGCTGTATCTCGACGAGGTGACATCGCTGCCTGGCGACACGCAGTTTGCGCTGCTGGAGCGGCTGGAGGAGGCCGCGGGCTGCCGCGTCATCGCGGGCACCTATTGCGACATTGCCGCCGAGCAGGCGCAGGGGCGGTTCAACTCGGAACTCTATTATCGCCTCGACGTGATGCGGGTGCGCATTCCGGCGTTGCAGGAGCGGCCCGAGGACATTCCGGTGCTGTTTCGCCACTACCTCGCGCAGGCCTGCGAACAGGCCAACCTGCCTGAACCCGAGGTGACGCCGGACCTGGTGGGCCGGCTCATGGCGCAGGACTGGCCGGGCAACGCGCGGGCGCTGATGAATGCCGCCATGCGTTTTGCCATGGGGCTGGGCGAGGCGGCGGAGGCGGGCGAGCCGGGGCTGGCAGAGCAGATGGCCACGGTCGAACGCTCGATCCTGATCGCCGCGCTGCAACGCTGTGACGGCAACGCGACCGAGGCGGCCACGTCGCTGAAGCTGCCGCGCAAGACATTCTATGACAAGCTTGCGCGGCACGGAATCCGGGCCGAAAGCTTTCGCGGCTGAATTTCTCGACGGGTGGCCGCGCGGCTGCTAGGATTCCTGACAAAACCAATTGATCGCCAGAAGGCGGCACGGAACGGCACAGAGGAGCAGTGACAGTGACCATGTCCCAAGACATGCCAAAGGGCATGATGGCGCGCGCCGTATGGGCGGCGGAGAATACGCCCGAGAAACGCAACCGGGCGGTGGATTTCTACCGCGCTCTGGCGATTTCCTTCGTGATCCTGGGTCACTGGTTCCTTGTCGCGCCGGTCATTCGCAACGGCGAGGTCACGCTGACCATCCTTCTGGCCGAGCAACCCTGGACGCAGTACCTGACATGGCTTTTCCAGGTGATGCCGGTGTTTTTCTTCGTCGGCGGGTTCGCGAATGCGCTGTCGTGGAGTTCGGCGCGCAAGGACCCCGAGAAAGCACGGGCCTGGGCGGCGGGGCGGCTGGTTCGGTTGCTCAAACCCACCGTGCCGCTGGTGATCCTCTGGGGCATTGTGGCCTTTGTGGCGAAGCGCATGGGCGTGGCGCCGGACCTGATCGGAGCAACGTCGCAGGCCGCGCTTGTGCCGATCTGGTTTCTCGCGGTCTATATCGTGATCACCATGGTGGTGCCGGTCACCTACGCGATCTGGGACAGGGTCGGCATCTGGTCGGTGATCGGCCTGGCGCTGGCGGCGATTGCGGTGGACAGCGTCGCCTTCGGCATGGATCAGGGCTGGCTGCGCTGGGCCAATTACGGGTTCGTCTGGCTGGCGGTTCATCAGCTGGGATACTGGTGGCAGGGGGCCTCGCGACCCGGGCTGACGGCACTGGGGCTGGTGGCCCTGGGGGTCGCCTGGCTTTACGTCCTGATCGGGCCGCTGGGCTTTCCGGAGGCCATGGTCAGCGTGCCGGGCGACGAGTTTTCCAACACACGCCCGCCCACAACGGCGATGCTGGCCTTGGGTTCGGTGCAGGTCGGGCTGATCCTTCTGCTGACGGGGCCGATTTCCGTGTGGCTGAGGCGCACTCGGCCCTGGGCCTGGGTGATCCTGCTCAACCAGATGATCATGACGATCTACCTGTGGCACATGACGGCGCTGATTGCCGTGGTGGGTCTTGCGGTCCTGATGGGCGGTATCGGGCTGGGCGTTGATCCGGGCACGGCCGCGTGGTGGTCGGTACGGCCCGTGTGGCTGGGGTTGTTCACGGCGGTTCTGGTGCCGCTGGTACTGATCTTCGTGCGGTTTGAATCGGGCGGCCGCGGCGGGCCGGAGGCCGCGCCGGGGCCGGTGCAGGCCACCACCGGCGCGCTGATCACCTGCGGAGGGCTTGTGATGATGGCGCTGTCGGGGGTTGCGGCGACGACGGGGCTGGGGGTGAACTGGATCGCGCTGGGGGCGGTGCTGGCGGGCGTGTTCCTGGCGACGAAACGGTTGATCTGAGTCTGGCCGGAACTGTGCGGATTCTCGCACAAGGATGCCCCGCCCCTGTGCGGATTTTCGCACGCAACACGCCGTACCGCATGAAGATTCAACCCTTCTTTCCCTCAACCAACTGAAAGTAAACGAAGTTCGAGATCGTGTGAGGGATTGCTTGCGTCGCGGTCCCGGGAGGGGTTTGCTGCCGTTACGCGATCACGAGAGCGTGATCGGTATGGATCAACGATCAAATCCTGGGAGGACGATCATGAAACTCACAACCCTTTTGGCCAGCGCTGCGCTGGCCACAGGACTGACCGCCGGGGCGGCCCAAGCCCAAGCCTCGTGCGAAGAGGGCGAGGTGGTCATCAAGTTCAGCCACGTCACCAACACCGACAAGCACCCAAAGGGGATTGCGGCCTCGCTGCTGGCGCAACGTGTCAATGACGAGATGGATGGCAAGGCCTGCATGGAGGTTTTCCCCAACTCGACGCTTTATGACGACAACAAGGTGCTTGAGGCGCTGTTGCAGGGTGACGTGCAGCTGGCCGCGCCCAGCCTGTCGAAATTCGAGGCCTTCACCAAGAAATACCGCATCTTCGACCTGCCCTTCATGTTCAAGGACATCGAGGCCGTGGATGCTTTCCAGGCCTCCGAAACCGGGCAGGCGCTCAAGGACGCGATGCAGCGTCGCGGGCTTCAGGGCCTTGCCTTCTGGCACAACGGCATGAAGCAGATGTCGGCCAATGTGCCGCTGATCGAGCCTTCGGATGCCAATGGCCTGCGGTTCCGCGTGCAGTCGTCCGATGTGCTGGTCGCCCAGATGGAAGCCATTGGCGGCAGCCCGCAGAAGATGGCCTTCTCCGAGGTCTATGGCGCGCTGCAACAGGGCGTTGTGGACGGGCAGGAAAACACCTGGTCGAACATCTATGGCAAGAAGTTCTTCGAAGTACAGGACGGCATCACCGAAACCAATCACGGCATCATCGACTATCTGGTGGTGACATCGGTGGAATGGCTGGACGGGCTGGAGCCTGATGTGCGGGATCAGTTCCTGACGATCCTGGCCGAGGTGACCGAGGCGCGCAATTCGGAATCCACGGCCGTCAACGCGGCGGCGCGCCAGTCGATCATCGACGCAGGCGGCACGGTGCGCGAGTTGACGCCCGAACAGCGTCAATCCTGGGTTGATGTGATGAAGCCGGTCTGGGATCAGTTTGCCGATGATGTCGGTCAGGACACGATCGATGCCGCGCAGGCGATCAACAACAGCATGTAGAGCCGATCAGGGCCCGGTCGCCTGACCGGGCCCTGTTTGCCCCTTGAAGGGGGCCAAAAAGAACCGACGCGGAATTCAATCAAGAATTTGGGAAATATCTTGGCTCCGTGACCGAGGTCGCGGGCAAGATCTGGGGGACAGAGATGACACCGACCGGACCAGGCTCGTTCATCGACCGGATCGAGGAGACGCTGATCGCTGTGCTCCTGGGGTCGATGACACTGATCACCTTCGCCAATGTGGTGGCGCGCAAGCTTTTCAATTCCAACATCCTCTGGGGGCTGGAGCTGACCGTCTTCCTGTTCGGCTGGCTGGTTTTGCTGGGGGCCTCTTATGCGGTCAAGAAGGGCGCGCATCTGGGGGTGGATGCGATCATCAACATGCTGTCGCGGCCCGTGCGGCGGGCGCTGGCGCTGATCTCTGTCGCCATCTGCCTGGCCTTTTCGCTGCTGCTGCTCAAGGGGTCCTGGGACTACTGGGCCAATTTCGCCAACCTGCCCGCCACAGAAGGCCGCTGGTTTCCCACCGGATTCGAGGACAAGTTTCTGGAAAAGGGCTGGTACGAGGTGGAGGACATCCCGCATCCCGGCTTCCTCAGGTGGATGGAAGACGCGTTCAATGAGGGCGAGAGTTACAACAAGATGCCCCGGATGATCCCCTACCTGGTGCTGCCGGTGTCCATGGCTTTGCTCTTTTTCCGGTTTGCGCAAGCGGGCCTGCGGGTCTGGCGCGGCGAGATCGACCGGATCGTGGCCAGCCACGAGATCGAGGACGAGATCGGTGCCGCCCGCGGGGAGGCCACGAAATGACCGTTCTTTTCCTCTTTGTCCTGGTGATCGGTTTCCTGCTGATCGGGGTGCCGATCGCCGTGGCGCTGGGCATGGCGTCGGTGCTGTTCCTGCTGCTGTTTTCGGACGTATCGCTGGCTGCGGTTGCGCAGACCTTGCTGCAGGCTTTCGTGGGGCATTTCACCCTGCTGGCCATTCCGTTCTTCATCCTGGCCTCAAGCTTCATGTCGACGGGCGGCGTGGCGCAGAGGATCATCCGGTTCTCCATCGCCTGCGTGGGGCATCTGCGCGGCGGTCTGGCGATCGCGGGCGTTTTTGCCTGCATGATGTTCGCGGCCCTCTCGGGCTCGTCCCCGGCCACGGTGGTGGCCATCGGGACCATCGTGATCGCGGCCATGCGGCAGGCGGGATATACCAAGGAGTTTGCCGCCGGCGTCATCTGCAACGCGGGTACGCTGGGCATCCTGATCCCGCCCTCCATCGTGATGGTGGTCTATGCGGCGGCCGTCGAAGTGTCGGTGGGCCGGATGTTCCTGGCCGGTGTGATCCCGGGGATCATGGCGGGCCTCATGCTGATGATCGCCATCTATGTCATGGCGCGGATCAAGAACATGCCCGCCGGCGAGTGGCGCGGCTGGGGCGAGATTTTCGCCAGCTTCCGGGATGCGGCCTGGGGGCTTTTGCTGATCGTGATCATCATGCTGGGCATTTATGGCATTCCGGGCGTGACGGGGGCGTTCTTCACGCCGACCGAGGCCGCGGCCGTCGCATCGGTCTATGCCTTCTTTGTCGCAAGCTTCATCTATCGCGACATGGGGCCGCTGGCGGCGCGGGACGGGCGCGGGCGGCTGAGTCTGTTGCAGGCGCCGCACGCCCTTGTCACCGCGTTTTTCCATACCGACACGCGAAAGACGCTGGTGGATGCGGGCAAACTGACCATCACGCTGATGTTCGTGATCGCCAACGCGCTGATCCTCAAGCAGGTACTGACCGAAGAGCAGATCCCGCAGATGGTCGCGACCTCGATGCTGGATGCGGGCTTTGGCCCGGTCATGTTCCTGATCGTGGTCAATGTCATCCTGCTGATCGGCGGGCAGTTCATGGAGCCCTCGGGCCTTCTGGTCATTGTCGCGCCGCTGGTGTTTCCCATCGCCATCGAGCTGGGGATCGACCCCATTCACCTCGGCATCATCATGGTGGTGAACATGGAGATCGGGATGATCACGCCACCTGTGGGGCTGAACCTGTTCGTGACCTCGGGCGTGGCGGGGATGCCGATGATGAGTGTCGTCCGCGCGGCGCTGCCCTTCCTCGGTGTGCTGTTCATCTTCCTGATCATGGTGACATATATACCGTGGATTTCGACCTATCTGCCCAACTCGCTGATGGGGCCCGAGATCATCACGAAGTAGCGGGGGCCAGCCCCCGCACCCCCGGGATACTTACAGCCAGAAGAAGCATGAAACCGGCGTTTCTTCTGGCTGAAAATATCCTCGCCGAAGGCACGAATCCTGTTTCGGGACAATTGGGTCAGATCACCCGGATCACGTCCTTGTCGATGGCCAGGACGTAGCCCTTGCGGGCGACGTTCCTGACCAGAAGTTCGCTCACGATCTGGTTGCCCAGCGTATCGCGCAGGCGTTTGATACGGGTGGCGCCGGCGGCTTCTTCGCAGTCGGAGGTATCGCGGCCCGAAATCATCGCTTCGATTTCGGCCCCGGTGAGGATGTCGCCATCCATGCGCGCCTCGGCCAGGATCGAGAGGGTTTCCATGGCCGCATCCGTCAGCCGGAAGCCCATGTTGTTGAGGTAGACGGATTTCTCGGCGCGGGAGATCAGCAGCGAGCTGACCTGGATGCCGGAGCGTTCGATCTGGGCCATGCGGCGGTTGAGGGCGACGAGCATGATCAGGAACACCACCGCCGCGATGAGCAGCGACGTGGCGAAGACCAGCAGCACGAAGATCACCATCCGGTAGCTGACCAGAGTTTCGGAAAAAGCGGTGCCGGACAGAGCGAGGATTTCGAGCAGTTTCAGCTCGCCCTCGGAGGTGAGCGCGTCGTTTTCGACAAAGATGCGCTCGACGCGGGCGTTGAAGGCGTTGGCATCGGGCAGGGCGGCAAAGATGAAGATCGCCGCCAGCACCAGAATCACAACGATGGCCGCCACGCCAATGACCACCACCCGGCTGCCCGAGCGGCGCGCCTCGGCGGCCGAATTATGGGTGTCGTCCATCAAGCGCCTCCCCCAGCGTCCGGATCAGTTGTCGCGCACCGACAGCACCTTGAGCAGTGTCAGCCCCGCGGCAGCCAGCTGTGCGCCAAGCTGTGCCTGAGCATTGGCCAGGGTGCAGGGGCCGCTGATCTCGGCCACATCATAGTAAAGCTCGAGCGGGTTGTCCCGCTTGGCCTTGTATTCGGCCTGACAGCCGGCATGGGCGGGCAGGGCGAGCGCCATCAGGATGGCGACGGAGAGGGCAATCTGTTTCATGGCTCCAACATGCGGCAGGCGGCCGCGCTATTCAATAACCGAAGCGGGCCGGCATACCTGTTATCCGATAACCGCCGGGCGTTATTGCGTGACCCTCGGGGGTGGCCCCAGGTTGGTGACACGACGCCCAATATCCCGCATCGGGACCACGGGCCGACTGTCAGAACGCTGCCAACAGAGGACCAGACCCATGCACAGGACGTTCATCACTTTCATCACCATCGCCGCCCTGGCGATTTCGGGACTTTCGGCGGCTCCGGCCTATGCCGGTGACAAGAAGGCCGCGCGCTGGATCGCGGGGATCGCCGCCGCCGCCATCATCGGGGCGGCCATTCAAGACGCCAACAAGCGCGACAAGCGCCGCCGCCAACAGCAGCAGCAGGTGCCCCGGTACGACCCGGACTATGGTCAGAGACGAGGCCACAAGAACGACCGAGGCTATGACGACGACTATGCCCGCCCTGTGCCGCGTTCGGTCCAGCGCAAGCTCCTGCCCGACCGCTGCCTGGTGCGCGGTGAGACCCGCCGGGGCACGGTGCGCGGCTATGGCCGTGGCTGCCTGAACCGGTACTACAACTTCACCAACAGCCTGCCGCAGCAATGCGCGGTGCGCGCGCTGAACCGCCGCGGCGAATACCGCCGGGTGATCTATCGCAAGGCGTGCCTCAACAAGTTCGGTTACCAAGTGGCCCGTCGGTAAGGGCACGGCAATATCGAGCAGTGGGGGGCGGGATCAACCCGCCCCTTCACCGTGTCGGTCCGCTGGCGCCTCTTTTGCGTCTCGCCAAAACTGCCGCACTTCGCGAAACACCCGGAAATCGTCGTCATAGATTTCTTTCAGCCGGTTCTTGAGGTCGGGCGTCATGACCTCGGATTTCCGGACTGGTTTTCGCGATCTGTTGCTCTTGCCCACCATGCCGATTTTGACCGCGATATCCGGCACCAGATCAGACAGGACATGCACCAGTTGCCAGTTGGGTTTGGCCAGGGTTAGTCCGTCAGTGTTCAGCGCGGTCCAGTCCGCCAGTTTGAGACAGTTTTCGGTATGTCCTTCGGCGCTCAGGTCCGGGGACTGGTGAAGGTCGTGTGTGTCAAGGAATTCGCGGCTGATGCCCGGTCGGCGCGCGCCACCACCGTGATAGACCTTGTCGAAATAGACCGACAAGAATCTGTGCAGCGGATTGCGCATGATGATGCCGTGGGCGCTCTGCCGGACCTCATCCCTGGAGACGCCCCTGGGACGCACCAGATGGTCGTCCCAGTCGTGCGTGGGGCCGGTCCGGTCAATCGCATGATCGTGGTCGAGGACGTAGAGCAGGTTTTTGAAGAACGTCCCGCCGTTCTTGGCGATGTGGTGCCAATAGAGTGGGTAGCGTTCCGTGGTATAGAGCCATTCTGTCCGCATCCGGGCGGTTTTGACCTTTGGATGCTGCGTCAGGAATTCGATCTGGTCTATCTGCATGACACCGCCAGCGCGCGTCAAATGAGCATGGATGGCCCCGGTGATCTGCCGCGTTGACACAGATGACGTATCGCCATGAGAGGAGCCTATCTCCGCGGTATGAAATTGTCTGACCCATCCGGTCCGGAAACCACAATTCGTGCGGTATCGCCGGAAGGCTTGATCCGCTGGCCAACGCCGTTGAGTATTTCCGGCGCGCGGTGCACTCTCGCCCTATCACCAGGGGAGCGGGCCATGGGCAAGGACGGGTTTGACGGCGACAATGACGGGGCGTTCACGCGGCGCGATCTCAAGGGGACGATTCCCGAGGCCAGCTATGCCGGGGCGCTCAGCTTCATGCGGCGCAAGTATACGCGCGACCTGGCAGGCGTGGATGTGGCCGTGACGGGCGTGCCCTTCGATCTGTCGGTCAGCAACCGGCCCGGCACGCGCTTTGGCCCCGAGGCGGTGCGGCGCGCCAGTGCACAGCACGCCTGGGGGCCGATCTGGCCCTGGCGGTTCGATCCGTTCGATACGCTGGCGGTCACGGACTATGGCGATTGCGTCTTTGACTGGGGCACGCCGCAGGACATCCCCGGAGAGATCGAGGCGCATTTCGCGCGCATCCTCGCGGGCGGCGCGTCGACGCTGATGCTGGGGGGCGACCATTTCTGCACCTATCCGGTGCTGCGGGCCTATGCGCAGAAATACGGGCCCCTGGGACTGGTGCAGTTCGATGCCCATCGCGATGTGGAGGCGGACCCGGGCAACCGGCTGGATCACGGGAGCATGTTCAACTATGCGATCCGCGAAGGGGTGATCGACCCCGCGCGCTCGGTGCAGCTGGGTATCCGCACCTGTTTTCGCGGTGAGCAGAGCTATGGCATGAAGGTGATCCATGCCGACGAGGCACATGCCACCCCCGCCGCGGACCTTGCGCAGGTCATCAGGGACAGGATTGGCGACGGTCCGACCTATCTGACCTTTGACATAGACTGCCTCGATCCCTCGACCGCGCCGGGGACGGGGACGCCGGTGCCGGGCGGGTTCACATCCCATCAGGCGCTGTCGGTGATCCGGGCGCTGAAGGGCGTGGAATTCGTGGGCATGGACGTGGTCGAGGTGTCACCGCCCTATGACCATGCGGAGATGACATCGAACGCGGCCGCGATGGTGGCCATCGAGCTTTTGTGTCTCAAGGCCTATGCGCGGGGGGCGCGGGCCGAGGAGATGGTGTGACGGAATGTGGGCTGGAAACTCATCCTGCGGGTTGAATGCCGGTGAGAGCTGTGGGGGTTGGTGGCCGTGAAACCGGATTTCCGGCTTGAACAAGACGCATTTGCCGACGGTCACCGCATCGTTGCGGGCGTGGACGAGGTGGGACGCGGGCCGCTGGCCGGGCCGGTGGTTGCGGCGGCGGTGGTGCTGGACCCTGCGCGTATCCCTGCGGGGCTGAACGACAGCAAGAAGCTGAGCGCGAAGCGGCGCGCGGTGCTCCATGACCGGATCGCCGAAGTGGCGCAGGTGTCGGTTGCCGAGGCCACGGTCGAGGAAATCGACGATCTGAACATCCTGCGCGCCTCGCATCTGGCGATGGAGCGGGCCGTCGCGGGACTGCCGGTGGCACCGGCCATGGCATTGATCGACGGGAACTTGATCCCGCGCGGTCTGGGCATTCCGGCGCGGGCGATCATCAAGGGTGACGGGGTTTCGGTGTCGATTGCCGCTGCCTCAATTATGGCCAAAATCTGGCGGGATCGTGTCATGTGGGATTTGGCGCAACACTACCCCGGATATGGCTGGGAAACGAACGCGGGCTACCCGTCGAAAAGCCACAAGGAGGCGCTCCGAAATCTCGGGGTGACCCCACACCATAGACGTTCATTCAGGCCCGTCCACAATATCTTGTATCAAGAGAAATAGTTAAGCATTTGATTCAAAAAAGAATTTGACCGCGAATCAGCTTTGACTCATCCTGCCTGCAACGACCAGAGCGCACCAAGCGCCGGGACAGAGGCAGACGATGACAACAAAAGCGAAGACCAAGAGCGCGCCTGCGCTCCCTTTGAACACGATCCTTGATGGCGATTGCATCGAGGTGATGAACGGGCTGCCCGAGGCGTCCGTGGACCTGATCTTTGCCGACCCGCCCTATAACCTGCAGCTCAAGGGTGAGCTGCACCGTCCGGACAATTCCCAGGTGGACGCGGTGGATGATGCCTGGGATCAGTTTTCGTCCTTTGCGGCCTATGATCAGTTCACGCAGCAATGGCTGGCTGCGGCGCGGCGTCTTCTGAAACCCGGTGGGGCGATCTGGGTCATCGGCTCCTATCACAACATTTTCCGCGTTGGTGCGGAGTTGCAGAACCAGGGATTCTGGATCCTCAATGATGTGGTGTGGCGCAAGTCGAACCCGATGCCGAATTTCCGTGGCAAGCGCCTGACCAATGCCCATGAGACGATGATCTGGGCCAGCAAGGAAGAGGGCGGCAAGTACACGTTCAATTACGAGGCGCTCAAGGCGCTCAACGAAGGCATCCAGATGCGCAGCGACTGGGTTCTGCCGATCTGTACGGGCCATGAGCGCCTGAAGGATGCCAATGGCGACAAGGCCCATCCCACGCAAAAACCCGAGAGCCTGTTGCACCGTATTCTGGTCGGCTCGACCAATCCCGGCGACGTGGTGCTGGACCCGTTCTTTGGCACCGGGACAACCGGGGCCGTGGCCAAGATGCTGGGCCGCGATTTCATCGGGATCGAACGCGAGGAGGCCTATCGCAAGGTGGCCGGGAAGCGTCTCTCGAAAGTGCGCAAATTCGACCGCGAGGCGCTGGAAGTCAGCGTGTCCAAGCGCGCCGAGCCGCGGGTGCCGTTTGGCCAGCTGATCGAGCGCGGGATGCTGCGTCCGGGCGAAGAGCTGTATTCGATGAACAACCGCCACCGGGCCAAGCTGCGTGCCGACGGCACGCTGGTGGGGGGCGACCATCGCGGGTCGATCCACCAGGTGGGAGCTGCCTTCGAGGGGGCACCCAGCTGCAACGGCTGGACCTATTGGTGCATCAAGCGCGACGGCAAGCCGATCTCGATCGACGTCTTCCGTCAGCAGATCCGCGCCGAGATGGCCGAACGCCCGAACTGAACTGAATTCACGAACACCGCCGGTGCCTGTGGCCTGACACATGGCACTTACCTCATGGCCCTGCTCCCCGGAGTGGGGCCTTTTTTGCTGCCACAAGGAGTGGCTGCGCCACGCAGGTTTGTTGGGTTGGGGGCTCTGCCCCCAAACCCCCGGGATATTTGCGGCCAGAAGAAAGGGGTTGCGGGACGTGAGAATACCTACTAGTAGGTAGGTATGGAGACAAGAGCGCATCTGTTGACAGCAGCCGAACGTGCCGTGCGGGCGCGGGGGTTCGATGCGGTGAGCTATGCGGACCTGGCCGAGGAGGTCGGGATCCGGAAGGCGAGCATTCACTACCATTTTCCGAAGAAGGCCGATCTGGCGGAGGCCCTGATCGCGGATTATGTGGCGCGGCTGGCGCAGGAGCGTCGGCAGATGGCCGCCCATGCGACGGGCGGCGCGGCGATTGCGGGGCTGATTGCGCTGTACCGGGAGGCTTTGGATGACGGACGCCAGCTCTGTCTTTGCGTCGCTCTTGCGGCAGGGCGGGACAGCCTGGACGACCGGGTCCGCGGGCATCTGGCGCGGTTTCACGAGGACAGTGTTGCCTGGCTGAGGGACGCGTTTCGGCGCGCCCGCGAGGATGGATCGATCCGCCGGGTGAGCGGACCGGCGGATGAGGCGCGGGCGGTGCTGGCGCTTCTGGAAGGGGCGCAGATCATGGCCCGCGCGGCGCAGGACGTGACGATTTATGATGCTGCCACCAAGGCGCTGAGAAAACGGATCGGGGAGGGATGAGCCCATGCGGTTGAACGCGGATTTTTCTAAACGTGTCGTGGTCCGGCCCGAGGAGTATGACTGGGTCACATCGCCGGCCGCAGGGGTCGAGCGGATGATGCTGGACCGGGTCGGGGACGAGGTGGCGCGGGCCACGACCATCGTGCGGTTTGCGCCGGGTTCGCAGTTCGATGCACATACCCATGGCGGCGGCGAGGAGTTTTTCGTGCTGGAGGGGGTCTTTTCGGATGAGACCGGGGATTTCCCGGCCGGGACCTATGTGCGAAACCCGATCGGCACATCCCACACGCCGCACACCAAGGACGGCTGCACCATTCTTGTGAAGCTGCACCAGTTTGCGCAGGATGACACGGCGCAATTCGCCATCGACACGACAAGTGCTCCGTTTCGGCCGGGAATGGTCGAGGGGTTGAGTGTTCTGCCGCTGCACACGGCCAGCAATGAGAACGTGGCGCTGGTGCGCTGGGCCCCCGGCACGCAGTTCAACGCGCATCAGCATTGGGGCGGTGAGGAGATATTCGTACTGGAGGGTGAGTTTGCCGACGAGCACGGGCGATACCCGGCGGGAAGCTGGCTGCGCAGCCCGCATCTGTCGCAGCACAGGCCGTTTTCGGACGAAGGGTGCCTGATCTACGTCAAGACCGGGCACCTGCCCATGGACGATGCCGCGTAGGGGCTGCCTGCCCCTGACGTCCGGTCACCTGCCCGCGATCATTTCCGATTGTTTCACGATGACCTCGGCCTGCTTGATCGAGGCGATGTCCACCAGGCGGCCCTTGTAGACGGTGGCACCTTCGCCCTTGGCCTTGGCCTCTTCCATGGCGGCGAGGATTTCGCGGGCCTCGGTGACGGCCGCCTCGGAGGGGGTGAAAACCTCGTTGGCCAGCGTGATCTGCTTGGGGTGGATGGCCCATTTGCCGACCATGCCCAGCGTGGCCGAGCGCAGCGCCTGGGCGCGGAAGCCGTCATCATCCGAGAAATCACCGAAGGGGCCGTCGACCGGGAGCAATCCATGGGTGCGGCAGGCGGCGACGATGGCGGTCTGGGCCCAGTGCCAGGGGTCGGCCCAGTATTTCTCGCCTTCGCGGATCATGTAGTAGTTTTCCTGCGTCCCGCCGATGCCCGTGGTGGCCATGCCCATGGACGCGGCGAAATCGGCGGCTCCGAGGCTCATGGCCTGCATCCGTGGGCTGGCGGCGGCGATCTCCTCGACATGGGCGATGCCCGCGGCACTTTCGATGATGACCTCGAAGCTGATCGGTTTCTCGCGGCCCCTGGCGCGTTCGACGGCCGTGACCAGAGCGTCGACCGCATAGATGTCACCGGCGCAGCCGACCTTGGGGATCATGATCTGGTCCAGTCGGTCACCGGTCTGCTCCAGAAGGTCGACCACGTCGCGGTACCACCAGCCTGTGTCGAGCCCGTTGATGCGCACGCTGAGGGTCTTGTTGCCCCAATCCACCGTGTTGATGGCCTCGATGGCGTTGGCGCGGGCCATGTCCTTGTCCGTGGGTGCAACGCTGTCCTCGAGGTCGATATTGACCACATCCGCCGCCGAGGCCGCCATCTTCCCGAACAGCTTGGCGTTCGAGG
>FYBJ01000785.1_pt1 | contig 43453 bp, 47 predicted proteins | sample 1134611 | NCBI WGS metagenome assembly FYBJ01 (sample SAMEA104116008, study PRJEB20421) | marine metagenome | isolation source: marine
ACGACCGCATGGTGTCAATGGACCGTGAGATTAAAAACGCCATGAGTCGAATCAGTAAGCAGATTAATATACAGTCAGGTAACAAGGTTCGAGATATCTTCTTTAGGTTCGATAACAGTCAGACACTCAAGATGGTACAAGAGGCATCCATGAAGCATATCGCTTATATACAGACTTTCATGGTGGATTTGCCCACGTGGTATGCGGCATATATGAAAGAGATGGATTTATCAGGTGATGAGGCCAAGGCGTATCGTGCCGCAGATGTTACCGTGGAAAACATACAGGGCAGTGGTGTCACCAAGGATTTATCGCAAATAATGCGTACGCGTAATGAGTTCAATCGCATGATGACAATGTTTATGACGTTCTTCAGTTCACTGTGGAACTTGAACCGTGACGTTGTTAAAGGGGCTAGAAGTGGTCTATACTCACCCACAACTGTCGCTGCTAAATTAATGTTTCTAATCGGTATACCGGTATTCTTAGAGATGATATTACGCGGTGAGTTGAATGAGCCTGAAGATGAGGACGAACGCCTTGAGAAGTTCCTTACTAAGACAGCATTGTATCCGGTAGCTTCGGTACCTTTTGTGCGCGACATAGCGTCAGGTTCAATAGGAGAATTTGGCTACAATATTTCACCGGTGGCGTCTCTGATTGAGCAAGGTACACAGAGCATACCCGAACTGATAGCTAGACCACTGACTGACGAAGAAATCACAAAGGGCCAAGTGAAAGGTTCTAGTAAGTTTGTCATGGCTGCGTTAGGTATACCCGCATCGGGGCAGATATGGGCCACAGGTGAGCATCTATACGAAGTGCTTGAAGAAGGTGAGAAGTTAACAGGTCGAGAGTTACTACTTGGACCGGATAAAGAGGAATAAGCAATGTCTGTTACTAGTCAAATAAACACAGCAGGCCCGTTCGCCGGAAGCGGTACCACCGGTCCTTTCTCGTTCACGTTCCGCATCGAGAACAAGAACCAAATAGCGGTCTTTAAAACTGCAACTGATGGCGAGGTCACTCAGCTGACCGTTGATACTGATTACACAGTGGCCAACTTACAAACCAATACTGGCACAGTAACGCTTACAACAGCACTAGCTGTGGGTGAGACATTGTTCCTTGCATCGAACTATCAATCAACGCAACAGACAGAATTCGAAAGTCAAGGTGGTTTCTTCCCTGATGTACATGAGTTATCGTTTGACAAGTTAACTTTCTTAATCTTACAACTGCAGCAACGGGCACTTCAGTTACCACAATCGTCCACGGCCTCAACTTTACCTCTACCACGCGAAGGGTATGGTATTAAGTATGATTCCGCGGGTGCGTTCGTCGAAGAGAATCTAGATAATAACTTGAAGAGCGACGGCTCTGATTCCGGTATGCAAGCTACTCTTGTGATGAACGGCAACCGCATCACAGGGTTACCGGCACCGGCATCACCTGATGAACCGGTCCGGTCACAAGACTTATCCGTTATTACCACCGGTGAAGGTTTAATTGTTACTAGTAATGTGGAGAATGTGGTTCTTACTGAAGCGCAGACTAACGTTACATTAAGTGGCATGACCACTATACAAACAGCCTTTTTCGTCAGCGGCGTTAACGTAGACGACGGTCGTTTGCTACCAACTATCGATTATACAGTAGTGGACGATAATAACATCACACTACTCAGCACATTCCCCACAGGTACAATTATTACAGCCGTACAGAATGAAGGTGCAGAAGAAGTACAATCTGATATTCAAGTATTTGATAATGTCGCAGTAATGAAAGCGGCTCCTTTGAATACAGGTGATACAGCTTTATGTTTACGTTATTACGCCGGTGGTGACTTAGTAGATGGCTTATTGTACGAGGTTAAAAGCTCTGGTACTACAGACGGTTATATCGACCATGATTGCGCAAATGGTACTAAGGTGTTTTATGTTGGCAAAGAAACCGCTTCACAAAAAGCATTTGGCGCTCGTATGGATGGCACAACAGACGACACAGCCGCATTAACCGCATGGTTCAACCAAACAAGCACACCACAAGTATTAAGTGGGGATTGCGTTGTAACGGGCGGTATTGAAATCACCAGCCCTATTATTGTTGAAAATCCTGAATTTAAACTTATCCCCCAACTAGGTACTGGGGAGTTTCGGCTCTTACATCTTCGCACTAACGATGTGACATTAGACATATCTATAGATGCAAGTGCAGATACCCACGCGGGTGCTGTATCTAACAAGTACGCAGTACACAGCGGTGATTCTAATGGGGCTACTAAATACCGAAATCACAAAGTTAAACTAAACCTTACAGGCTGGCTATACAGTGATGGGAATACAGGCTCTACCAATCTTAAAGTTTCACACGGACACTATGTCTACAACGTAGATAATGTTGACGTCTCAGGCAGTGTCTATAATCAAACTAGCGGTGCAGCATACTTTATTCGGGAATGTGTAGGTTTTAAATCTCATTCTGTTAAAGCTATTGATAATGTTTGGTATCCGTTTAACCTTGAGGAAGGTGTTGAACAGTTTGATATTCAGCATTGCTACCAAGACCAAACCGGTAATACAAACGGTGTTTATTGGGGCGGTGGTATTAACATTCAGTCTCAACAGGTTAACGGCGGCGCTCGTAACATTCAAGGGATTGTTGCCCATAATGAGCTAAAAGGGAAATATAGCTACGGCAGTGTTATCCGTTGTAATAGCGCTGAAAACGTTGTTATTGAAAACAACCGACTTTTACAACTTGAGCAAGGTGCGGTCACAAGTGGTGCGGGTTTAACAGGTATACGTGTAGACACTCGTGGTATTAGCACGGCTGCGCAAAATGGCCCTTGTCAGGGAATTGTTGTTAAGAACAACAAGCTAGAAGCCATTAACACAGGCACCAATTTCATAGCCATCTATGCTTCAAACCAGTGGCAAACAGCACGTAATCCGTTTAAAGGTTTAACTGTTGAAGGTAATGAGATAATTAGTGCAGACACCAGTAACTACTGGGAAAGTGCAATTATTGTTCATGGGTTTAGTGGCGGGATTGAACAAGTAGTCATCAAGGATAATTACGGCAGTGTCTACATGCAATCAGGGCCAATCGTTGACGGCGCTATAGGCTTGGTAGCCACCAATGCAGGCGGCAAGGTTGACGGTGTTACATTAGGCAATAATGTCATAACCGATTTAGGTACGGCAACACAATCCTACCAAACGGGTATAGGTTACGGGGCATTCATTGACAATGTAGCAGTAACTAGTAGTAATAAAATGGAAAACTTTTTTTATCCAACACGTTCGTTTACAAACTCAGGCCCGACACTTAACTATATTAATGATATTGTCGCGGATTCTTTTGGTAGTGCATTAATCGGTCTATTCGGTGTCGCTCCTAGTCGTTATCGTGACTTAGGAGAGGTGGTTAGCAGTTCAGACTTAAACGATGCTACAAACTCTGTTAACCTTAACAAATGGGATGGTAAGCAAGTATTTGACACAACAACCAGCGCACCTCTTTATGCTGAAAACTCCAACGCTACAGGCGCTTGGAAAGATGTTACAGGAGCAACGGTTTATACACCGAGTTGATTATGAAAACATTCGCATCAGTGGCAGAGCTTACTGCCCAAACATTAAAAGCAGGTGAAAAAGTTTCACTGAGTCGTTACTACATTGATGACAACATTATTTTTGGTTTGTTTTACTTTGTTAAAACTGCCATTGAAGCTTCTACAGATGGTGACACTGTTGATCAAAAAATCAATCACTCTTTAGCTAATGGGAATATAGCAGTGCTTGTTCGCCCTAAAGTTTTAGATGTAAAACTAGCTGGTGCAAGGGGGGTTGGTTCGGGTGATGACTTGGCATCTATCAAAGCAGGTGTTGATTATGTAAAAGGAACTTCAGGTCAAACAGGTGGTAGTTTGTTCATTTCTAAAGGTCGATACCCTGTATCAAATGAAATACTTTTAGATGGCTCACTTAAAGTATTTGGTGAAAAGTTAGGTACTGTAATCGTTCCGTCGAGTGAAACTTTTTCCGCATTTCGTGTAGAAGCTGCTGATGATTTTATCATGAATTATTGGGAAATCTCAGACTTGTATATACGTTACAACTCACAAGCTACAGATAGCCGTGCAATTGGCATACAACTTGATGATTCAGGCGGTCCCGATAGATTCCCTTATAGCGGCGCTATTAAGAACGTGCGCATCCAAAACCCTTATATTGGATTTAAAGACGATACCGTAGCGTTTGATATCGTTCTAGACCAAGTTTCAGTTTATACGCCGTATCAGAGCGCTTATCTCTGTAACAAAACAGCAAGTACAATGTATACTTTTAATAACTGTTCAGCATTTACTTCAACAGCGAACAGTCACGCATTTGACTTGACAGGTTTGCGCTATCTCAAAATGACAGGGTGCGCAGTTGATGGATTAACAGGTGCCAACAGCGCTTTAAGATTGGTTTCATGTAATGGTGTTATTGAGACATTAGATGTTGAGCAATGCTACACAGACTCATCTACGGGGTTAATAACCCTTTCTGGATGTAACATCAACATTAATGGCTGTCGGTTTGATGATAATTCTTTGTCTGCTAATGATTCAGGAGTTATATACACAACATCTAATACTAAGCTACTTTTAAACTCAACTGTTGTATCGAACACAGCAACCACAGCTACAGGAAGAAGTTCAGCTTTATCCGTATCAGGTTCAACCGATAGTGTAATCTTAATGAACAACACATTGGATGCTCCCACCGGTACAGGTACTCCGTCAGAAGTTGTTGATTTTGGATTTAAAACAACGGAGCTTGGTGCGGACGGTTTAAGCTTGGCGGGTGGTGAAACAGTTCAGAAGTCAGGCGCTGGAACCCCCGAAGGCTCCGTCGCAGCAAGAGTCGGCAGCCTGTTTGTTCGTACGGATGGAGGGGCTGGCTCTACACTCTATGTTAAAGAGTCTGGCACAGGCAATACAGGTTGGGTGGCTAAGTAACAATACGTTTAATGCAAATTATGTAAACTATTTTCAACAGGCAAAGGTGAGGTTTAATTATGACTACTAAAACTAAAGGCAAAGATAAGAAAAGCGAACAGTCACGGACTAAAAAAACCAAATGACAGTTTGGGATTGGGCGTTATTTTTTGCGTATATCTGCTCATTAGGCATTTGTAAAACTAGGATAGCGGTGATTGGTGCCGCTGCTTTTGTGCTTGCTAATGCTTATTTATATAGCCCTCTCTATGATATAGCTGACGCATGGGCCAACCATTTTGTGGTTGCCGTGGTTTATGTTGTGTTTTCTGCTTTATGTTGGTGGCTCACGCATTCAGGTAAAACGGCTGTTGCTCTATTGTCGGTAAGCATGGTGAATGTGGTTGCATCTTTTGACTACGTTTTTTACCGATATGAGCAAACGATTGTTAGTGATAATTGGTTGCTGACAATAATCTCAGCGCATGCACTTGTGTTGTTTTCGATATTTAAAGGGCGTAAAGATGGAATACGACAAGGTGCGCGCAATAATAGCGCTAATATCGTTAGTGATCCTGATAGTCAAGCTGTATATAAGCATTAAGAAAGGGCAAGAAGAGCTGAGGAATATAGATGATACAAATCGTAATCAAGATTCTGAACATCATAGGCGACCAAAGTAACTTACTTTCTTACAAGTTGATTGCTGCTTTTGGTTTTGGTGGTATTGGTTTGACAGCAACTACCAACATCGCAAAAAGTAGTGAGGTTGTCGCAACTGTTGAAACAAGCCTAGGTATGACTGAGATTGCGAGTGTTATTAGTATTGTATCAGGTATTCTCTTCATTATTCAGCGTGCATATTCTATGTACTTAGACCACCAGAAAAACAAGCGAGAAGAAGAATCGCATGAAAAGAAAATGAAAGAGGGTGACGCGGGTGAGTAAAATAATCATCAACACCATGGCTCATCGAGAGTGCACTGTTGGTATTCTAGAAGTCAACGGGTTCACGTGTTTCACACTAGAACTGCCATGGCTGTTCAATGCACAAAAAGTATCATGCATCCCCGCAGGTAAATACCACTACCGAAAACACGTCAGCCCGTCACTAGGCGATGTGGTGCATCTTTATGATGTGGAAGGCCGCACGTGGGTTTACATCCATGCAGGCAACTACACGAGTCAGATTCAAGGGTGCATCTTAGTAGGCGATATGATTAAGGATATAAATGGCGACGGTGTACCTGACGTGGGTAACAGTAGTAAGACCTTCAAACGTCTTATGGATTTACTTGATGACGAAGGCACTGTAACCATACACGATGAGTCGAGGATTTAATCATGTTCAAATGGCTAGGTAAAATGTTCGCCAGTGACAAAGTGGTCGAAGGGGGAATGTCACTACTTGATAAAGCTTTCTACACGGACCAAGAAGAAGCAGCTGATAAGCAGCGCATGGCCGTGCACAAAGACCAGCTACTCATTAATTGGCTTGAAGCGAGTAAAGGTGCAAACATTGCTCGCCGATTTATCGCTTTTTCCGTTACCTTGTTGTGGATATTTCTATTCATCTTCAGCTGGGCTGTAAACCAGTACGCTATCTGGTCTGAGAAGTTAAACATGGAAAAGCTGCAATTAATACAGTCGGCCAATGCACCGTACCTAGACCAAGCGACCGGTGCTATGATGTTGGTGTTAGGATTCTACTTTGCTGCACCGTTTATGGGTGACATTGCTAAAAGTGCGATGTCTCGTTTCAGCGGTAAAGCTAAACAGTAATGGGTTATGGTGAGAAAGGCGGCAAGAAACCGCCCAAGCATTAACGGGTTGCTGCGGGACTATCGTCTCGTACCTCTTCTTCTTCAGTCTTGCCGCAGCAGATGCATCGACCGGTCCCATCGTAATAGTGTAGAGTGCGACATTCGCCATTTGACACGGCCATAGTCGCTGTCGGCGCTTCGGGATTGTTACGCCATTTCGGGTATTTCATATATTTAGCCATCAGAAAAAATTAACCTCTAAATCATTGGTGGTTATGCCTTTGCGATATCTATCTATCGCGCTTTTTAACCCTTCTTGGTCATCGAACTTACGTTCAATCGCGTCAGCGACAGCGAGGTCAATGGTGTCTCTGCATAGTATGCGGATGATTGACACTGGTTGTCTTTGCCCTTGGCGATTAATGCGACCGTTCATTTGTTCGTACAACTCAAGCGACCAGTTGACACCGAACCATACAACGATGCTACCTGAATCCTGCAAACCATCGACCCCGTGACCCATCGACGCAGGGTGTCCAATAAGCAACCGTATCTTCCCTTCGTTCCACTGGTTGATAATCTTCTCAGTTTGTTTAGCAGGCGCATCGGTGAGGTTCACAGCTTTATACTTCTTGCCGAATTTCTTCATGATGCGCTCAGCATCTGACTTAAAGCTGTAGCTGCACAGTACCGGTTGACCGCCAGCTTCTTCGAGCACGTCACCCAGTGCATCTATCTTGGCATCATGCAGAGGTTCGTACTCGTCCTCACCTGCGACTAAGTACGGCGACCCGTTGGCGAACTGTAGACATTTATTTGACACGGTGTTCTTGCTGAACAATTCAATCTCAGCTCCTGAGTCGAGACGCGTAAACATTTCTCTTTCGACCTCGGTGTATGCCTTACGTGCTTTAGGTGGCAGGTCAACCATCATGTTAACTACTTTGACCGCAGGTAAGTCGAGGTAATCAGCAGCGTCCATCTTAATCACGATGTCACTTATCTGCTGTTCGATGAGCTGCTTACCTTCCTTAGTTACCGTGTAACCCCAGCCCATGTAATCACTGATAAAGTAGCGGTCACGGAAACCGGTGATGTACTCACCCAAACGTTGACCACCATCGACCGCGAGGAACTGACCGTGTAAATCTATGTAACCATTTGACGATGGGGTACCTGTTAACCCTGTTCTGAATTTGAACTTGTCCACCAGCTTACGCCAGCCTGTCAGCTTGACCGCGTGTGTCTGACCCCATTTATCGGTACGGTCACGCTTACCGCCTGCCATACGTTTGGTTGTGCTGTTCTTAAGTTTCGATACTTCATCATACACAGCGAACTGGAACGGCAGCGGTTTACCTTGACTCACGTAGTAGTGCATCAGTTGGTCAGCTAACCAGTTCATGTTCTCGTAGTTAATAAGGTACACATCGGCATCAGCGAACAGTGCACGTTTGCGTTGGTTCTCACTGCCATGGATGATGCTGAAACGTAGGTGACGGGTGTGACTCCACTTACGTGCTTCACGGTGCCATACCGCCTGAATAACACGCAGTGGACCCCAAACCAACGTCTTCTTAACCTGTCCCGCTTTCATCCTGTCGACGATAACAGTGAGCGTGATAGGCGTCTTACCTAGCCCCATCTGTAACCACAACATTGAATCAGGATGTTGCAGCATATGCATTACACATTCACGTTGGTAGTCGTGCAGTTGCTGCGGGTGTAGTAACTGATTCATAATCTATTCACAAACCCTTCAATAAAACTATCAACATCTTCCCTACCATAGAGTGTTATGACTTGAACACCGTTATCTTGTAAACGGTTGTGCTCGCGTTTTTGTAAATTGGATAAAACACCGTCGATAGTCTTGACCTCACAGAACCATATATCACCACCGATGATAACAATTTGGTCCGGTACACCATTGTATGTGGGACACACCCACTTACGAGAAATACCGCCTATTTTTTTAATCTCTTCAGCCAAGTATCTTTCAACCTTGTTCTCACGGGTTCCCATTATTGTTCCTTTAAATCAATCAGTTTCTCAGCTTCCTTAATGTACCATTCGTAATCGATGGTGTAGTCAGCTACGTCATAAGTGTTTATGCGATTAGCAATCTTGGTAACCCATCCCGTATTGATACCAGTGCGACGTTCAGTGTAGGTCGATTTGTTCTTAGTATGAATGCGCTCATCCCACTTGTCGCCCACCTCTTCCTTAATCTGATTAAAGTATGAATCCGTTAAACCATTGGCGCGTTTATATGCACCTTCAGGACCATTAGGTGGCATAACCTTCTCTAGAGGTTTACCGGTCTTACTAATGTAGTATCGCGTGGTGTTTTGAATCTGCTCACCACCCCATTCTAACCTTGAAGAACGTGGTACCTTGGCACGTAAGAAAAAGTCAAACACATCTTGGTGTGACTGAATAAACTCTCGTACATCTCGACCGTGAATTAAATGCGCTTCAACTGCCTTAGCCACTATCAATGCGCTTTGATTTTGGTGCCATGCAAGTTCGTATTCATATGCACCCTTACGCTTAACCTTACCATCAGTACCTAATGCTAAGTAGTTGTTCACATCACGAATAAACATTGCTTTATATTCTGCGAACTCAAGTGTTAGATTGGTGATGTTTTCCCACCATCTGCATACATCTCTTACCCAGTTGCCCAAGTAGTCAGCATGTTTAATGGTGAGACCATCTGTGTTGATTTGAATCATCTCAACGTCTTTGTGTTGCAGAGCGTCGGCTAACATGCACAGCAACAATTGACCATTGATAGTGATGCTCATGGTGTACTGTGGGTCATAGAACGGTGAGTATTCATTGTTACTATCACCATAGACACCATTAAGTGCAAGTTTCAACATGGCTGATACTTCGCTGTTACCGGCTTTCTGTGCTTCAACACGTTCGAGATACATGGTCTTGTACAGGTCGCAGAAGTTCTCAGCGAGGTGTTCAGGGTGTAGCCGGTTAGCGATGGCAATGTTCGGGTAGTAAGACTTCACATCGATATCAAGTATCGTGTGACCAGTTGTCTTTAGAACAGCACTGGACTCGACTGACCCGTGGATACCACCGACGCCGAAGTCATAGGTAAACCCATTGACCGTGCAATTGATATTTTTAAACACACCTTTGGTCTCACGTATTACTTGTGACTTAAAAAATTCCATGATGCGCGTGAACTCAGCATGATTAAACTTCACGTAATCAAAGATGACATCAGCAAGGTTGATGCTATCACGTGGTGTCTGTCGCATCTTGCGCTTACCGTCTTGGTAATAGTAGCACGAACCCTCATTGGCCTTTTCAATCTCCATGATGAAATAATCTTTACCAATCTTAGTGTCATTATGGTTGGTAAAATTTTTACCGTAGCGTTTGCTGAGTTCTTGCCTGAACTGAATCATTGCTTCAGTTTCATCGCGGAACTGCAAAGTTGCGTCAACATCATCCCAGTTGTATGCGATTAGTACATCTTTCTGCTCATCAGTCAGCACGGTACCAACAGGGAAAGGTAAGTCCTCAATCTGGTCGAGGCGCATGTTAAACTCTAGCACCTTCAAGCTGGTTGCACGTGCACCGTTGTCAAAGTGATGAATTTTAAATAAATCAATTTGGTTAACTAACCAGTCATTTTCCCATACCATGTGAGCAAAAGAGTTGCCCCTAATTATTTGCATGGCCTTTTCGTAAATATCATGTACAGATATAGTCACGCTATCTCGGTGCTTGTAGATGAAATGAACGACAATGTGGTCAAAGCCTAAATTGTTAAAACCAGTCCACGTTGTATTCATTTCTTTACAGTAATCAATGAATTTGCAGAACTGGTCAATCTGATTAACACGGTCACTGATTTCAAAAAGATATTTACACTTAGTGGACGCATCAACTGCAGCAAATGTGAAACAGTTCGGATACGTCTCGATATCGTAAACCAGCTCTGCTCGTGGTGACATAGAATAGAGGAACATTAGCGTTTAATCCTCAATACGTCGTGTTTGACTTTAGCCAGCAAAGCCTCACCGGTGTAGCCAAACAGGAAACCGAACACAATGTAGTTAACGTCCCATGTGATTAGGAATGAGACAATAGCCATACACATCGGTACCAAAAGTACGTCGAGGTAGACGTTCGTTTTCGGTGGTACGTTGTTAACTTGGTCGCGCATCGTAGGTGGTAGTTTACTATTCATCGTTATCACCTTGTTAAGTTAGGAAAGAATGTCCCGTTTCTCACCACTGGTGGGACTGACCAGCGATATACCTTATAGCAGAGGCTTTGACTAACTAAAGCTAGGCTTAATAATGTAGCCCTCCTGAATGAGCAACGCTTCAGTCCACCCGTCCCATGCAAGCATCTGCTCGACAGTCGCACCATTCGCTTTTTCAGTAGCCACAAGTTGCGGTGCAGAAGGTGGTGCAGAAGGTGGTGCAGAAGGTGGTGCACTCGGAGGTGTGCTGGGTGTAGTAGGTGCAGCACCTCCGGTTGCTGGGTCACCTCCGATGTCTGCGAACATCTGCTCAACTGATGGCTTACCATCAAGGCGTCCATAGGGCATGTCTTCATTAGTTACCATGACACCGTTAAGCCAGCCGCCGATACCGCCCGTACCTTTGACGTATCCACTTACGTTGGTATTCATGTACACCACCGCGCCTGAACATGCTGAGTTTGCATCGATGACTGGCTGACGGTTCATGTCTACTACAGCAGGTTTGTCATCGGCTTTGGCTGTGGTGGAAAGAGCATACCAGCCACTGAAGCGAGGGTCGTAGTAGTCCTTGCCTTTGTACTTCTCATCATAAGGCATGAAGCACTTGTCGCCCTTTGCAGGGAATCCACTGGGGAACGTTTCGTCGATCGCTTTATTCTGTATCGTTTGCAGCTGAGCGACTTGAGGGTCGTCGGGAGGGAATAACAGGGACGCGCTGTATTTAGGGTCGCCAGTTGGTTGACCGCTCGCGTCTTTAACCTGCTTAGGTTGAAAGAGTGTTGCAAATAACAATATACCTTTGAATGTAGCCATTTAATTTATTCCTATGTCGTGTTTAGAAGAATGACACTTCAGACTGTACAACACTTGTTGCACTTTGTCCAGCATCTTCTGTAGTTTTTTCAATATCAGCAAACATCGTGTTAACGTCCTTTTCTTCACGCACGTAAGCAACGCGACCCAGTTTCTTAGGTCCAGCTTTCACCGTGATAAACTCCTTCTCGACGCGAGCTTTCTGTTTGTCAGTTAGCTTGTCGTTCTTAAGAATCTGTGCGGGCGAAGCCAGCTTCTTAGGGTAGTAGTCATCTTGAGTGAGCTTCATGGCGCGGAATTTCTTCACCATTTCCTCTTCTGGTAGCGCCCACAACTTAGATGCGCGACTATCTACCATGTCGAAGCCATTAACCTTCTCGCCGCGTTCGATACGCGCCTCAATCTCGGCACGAATCTTGTCGTAGACAGCCATGACGCCTGCTTCTGTGTCCATCAGTTTAGTGAGCTGGTCATCACTTAGCGTGGTGATATCGGTTGTTTGTTTCGTCAGCATCTCAAAGACGCCGAGTTGTTGTGTATCTTCAGGGTTCATTGTCTTAATGACCTCCATTGATTGTTGGCTGTGAGCCATGCAATTCGTCCTGTGCGCACACCATCTACAGTAACCTTTACCGCCTTTACCGTCGGGTGTCAGTGGTGCATCAGGGTCGTCAGTCGCACGCGCACGTGTAGCTAACCACTCGACCTTGGTCATGACATACTCTGCTGTAGTGTCTTGATAACGCACCACAGGGTTGGTCTTAGGTTGAACGATGGTCATACGTACATTGGGTACACGTTGCGGGTGGAAAGGTCGCACCAAGTCAGGACCGGACGCGATATAGGGGCGTAGCTTACCACCCATATAAGCTAGCAGCTGAGTATTGTCGACTGCGTGCACCCATCCTCTACCATCTTTGTAGTCGCACACTTCCACAAACAACGTTTGCGCTTGTGAATTCTGACAGATGATAGTGATGTCGACCGTACCCCACCAATCGGTACGACCGAACATGCCGCCTACGTCAGCCTTGGATTCGGTGTGCACGGACACGTTAGGGTACGTCTTCTTGAGGTCAAGCACACGAGAGTGGATGTAGTCGAGACACATCTGCACACGTTTACATCTGTCAGCGTGCACCATCCACCCGTTAGGTTTATCGTGGTGATTGACACCGATGATTTGACCTTCGTAGTCTTCTGCGCGACAACCGTTATCTAAGCACAGTTCAAGCAGTATATGTGACCCAGTGCCATCGATAGCTGCTTCGCCTGCAACATCGGGATAGTTAGCTTCTTCTCTGACACTACCCGCACAGTGTGGCCAACGATGATTCGAGGGTCCTAATCGTGCGTGTAAACTTTCCTTTACGTTAAACACTTTGAAGCTCACGGACTTTAGCGACTAGTTCACCGAACTTGGCAGGCTCAATCTCATGCACACTGCGCACACCGTATTCATTCTGCATGACGGTTTGTATCGTGGTCATGGCTTCCGGTGTAGCACCCAGTCGATTGTACTCCTTAATCAGTAAAGCGTTACACTCTTCAGCATCTTTAACTTCGACCGCAGGTGCTTCAGGCTTAGGGGCAGGTGGTGCCTCTTGGCTGGCAGGTGGCGCAGTTGGTTGCTCAGGTGCAGCCTCTTCAGCAGGGGCCGGTGGTGCAGCAGGTATTGTCGTAGCGGTGTTGCTCATGCACTGTGCAATTATTTCCAATGAATCAGCGATACGTTTTAAGTTATTTTCTAGTGACATTGTATAGTCCTTGGGTTTGGTTAAAAGTCTCTTCATCGACGTCAATAGTCAACCGACTGTCAATAAATGCTTGAATGAATTCACGCATTAAAGCGGGTGCGTCTTTGTTGACCAGCTCTGCTTTCTTAATGAATTCCATTTTGGTTTTACTGTCAATACGAAAGTCAAACCGTGTATTAAGTTGCGACATTTATCACTCCGGTAAAGTTAATACTCTGCTTAAGTCTATACAACATTATCAAACATTGTCAACTGTTGTGCGACAGATATTTCTGTGCTAGTCTCAGGTTAAATGTGAATGAGTTGTGCTATGCTTACAAACCCACTTGGAGAAATTTATGATTTATTGCGGCTGGGAAACGATAGGTAATTTCTTAGTAAAGGCATTTTTAGCGTTATTGTTTTTAGTAATATTCGCTGTAATTACAACCTTCCATGGGCTTTAAAAACAAAAAGACCCTGCGCAAACAGGGTCCAATCGATTGGGCGTAACGATGAATTACAATTGGATTATAGAATAGATGCTGGACATAAACAACAGAGTCTTTATAGAGACCATATTCGGCGCGGATGCACCACGGTGTCATGTTACTGATTTCACTTATTCACCCGATAAAATACCTGATGGTGTCGAGAACCGCATCGCGTGGTTTGGTGGATACTATGCTGACTATACGTTCTCAAGCGAGCCTTCAAACCAATATTTCACCATCTCAACATTCGAGCCGGACGAGCAGGGTAAGGCCCGTCGACGCAAGAGTTTATACCAACGTACGCATTGTATCGTACTGGATGATGTGAAAGAGAAGCTGGTGCAGTCGGAAGTCGATAAATTACCACAACCCAGCTGGATACTTGAGACATCTAACGGGTCAGAGCAATGGGGTTATATTCTGCAACAGCCGTCATCGGAACGTACTCGCGTTGAGAACTTATTAGATGGTCTGATTGCCAATGGTTTAGCACCCGATGGTAAAGACTCCGGTATGAAAGGGGTCACCCGTTACGTGCGCCTACCTGAAGGTATCAACAACAAGACCAATAAGCTGCTAGAGGGTCAACCGTTCAAGTGTCGCATGCTGGCGTGGAACCCGTTTAACCGTACCACACTTGAGGCATTGGCCGAACCACTTAACGTAGACCTTGACGCAAGTCGTCGTGATACCGCAGTAGATGGCGCGGTGAGTATTCCTGACCATCCGATGTTTAAACATCTACATGTCAAAGAAACACGTGACGATGGTCGCACGATTATACAGTGTCCGTGGCACATGGAGCACACGAACCAAGTCGATGATTTAGGTACTGCAGTATTCACCAATGAAGATGGGTCAATAGGCTTCAAATGTCACCATGGTCATTGTGTAGATAGAACTGGTAAAGACCTTTTGGATTATATAGAATCGCAGTCTGAGGGTTTTCGTGGTGAGCTTGCTAGTTGGCAAGTGATGAGAACCTTTGATACGGTCGCGGATGGTTCTTCCACCAGTCAGCAGCCAGAAGCGACTGTGTCACCTACACCCCCTGCCGTGCCTGCCCCTGTTACCGAGGCAACCAACGATACAAATAGCTACAGCATTATGCTTTCTAAGCTGCGCATGCTCGAACCGAACTGTGACCAAGCACGAAAGCTCACCGCTGACATACTTAAGATAGTTGAAGACATTCCCCCGATTGACCGGCAGTACGTGCACGATGAAGTGCGTGAAATTTTGCGCTGGTCTCGCAATGACTTCATCAATATTCTGGCTCAGCTGCGTAAGGGGTGGTATGCGAAGTCTTCAGATGAAGTGAACTTCTACGGTAACATCATGTTCATCGCTGAACAGAACCAATTCTACGACAGACAAAAGCGTCTATGGTACACCCCTGAAGCGTTCCAAAACTCGTTTAGTCACCTCGATGATGAGGCTAAAAAACAGGCGTTAACTCAGCAGATGGTGAGTAAGGTTGACAAGCTCGACTTCGCACCTGAGCAGCCTGCTGTGTTTGAAGATATGGGTATCACCTACGGCAACTCGTGGCTTAAGTCAGATGTACGCAATGGTGCAGCGGGGGATGCTTCGCCGTGGCTTGCACATTTTGACACACTAGGCTGGGGTGAGCACAAGCAGCTGCTGCTGCAGTGGATGGCATTTACCCTGCGCAATCCTGCTGAAAAGATTAACTACGCTATCATACTGGGTGGGCATGAAGGGTCCGGTAAGGACTTTCTATTGTACCCACTATTGCACGCTATGTCGCATCAGGCACAAGTCATCGGTGGCGATGAGTTGCTGAGTGACTTCAACAACTATCTGATGGGTACCAAGTACTTGCATGTCAACGAGACTGAGTTGGGTGACAACAAGGATGCTGACAAAGTGTCGACGCGTTTCAAGGCGCTTGCTGCTGCTCCCCCTGATACACTGCGTGTTAATGATAAAGGTGTTAAAGCGTTTAATATTCGCAAAGTCGTTAATGTAAGCATGACCACCAACAGCATGACTCCTATAAAAGTCAACGGTGTGTCTCGCCGTATGTTAGCGTTGTGGTCCGACCTCGACGTGCGCGGCGATGACATGAACATGAAGCCGGAGTGGGCAAGGTTCTGGCGTGAGACGTGGCACTGGATGAAGAGCGGGGGCGTTGATTACTGTATCGATTATCTATTCAATCATGTAGACCTTAGTGATTTTGATGCTGGCACTGCGCCACCCGCTACGGAGTTTATGCGCCAGATAGTCGAGTCAAGTAAGTCAGTGGTCGAGATAACGCTAGATAACTTGGTACGTAACGGTGTGTCGTTCTTTGCTAATGACTTGGTGACATTACACGATGTGCGTGACGCGTTGGCAATGGCGGCAGAGCTTAGACCGGAGCTATTGTATACATCGAGACCGGTAACACCCGCGCAGATAGGCAATGTACTCAACCGGTCGCATGCCTATTCGTTCATTCGCACTAGTAAATATCAACTGTATGCTGTTCGCAATCAGATGCGTTACCGTAACATGGCACCTAGTGATGTGGACATTTTATACGAGAAAACTAAACCGGAAAGAAAAACAGTCGCAAAGGAATCCGGTAAAATTGTAACTTTCACGACGGAGAAACAAACTAATGAGTAACTTAATGTTCCATGACCATGGTACCAATATTTCTTCACCACTTAACGTGTTAGTTTTGGGTCCCGATTGCAGACTTAACCAATCGTTTATTGAACAAATTGACAACCAAGTCGATGGGTTTAGCGAGCACGCTCGATGGGGCAATTTTGACCACGATGAAGTATTTGAATGGATGCAGCGAGGTGTGTACACACATATATTTTATGTAGAACCTGATTCAGATGATGCTGCTAATTACAACGTACCTTGTGACCCGTTTATGATGATACTTGTCGACGGTGGCAAGGATTATTTTAAAAAAGAAATCGAAAACTGTATCGATTTAATGCAACTAGAAAGGATGAACTAATGACTGATGTCAATGCAATTTTAGATGAAATGAAGAAAGAAGCCGAGTCTGTGTTTAACAACATGAAAAACATGGAAGGGTTTATTCAATCAGGCACCATTTTCCAGTTACCGGCAGAACAGCAGTTGTTATTGGTGGAGCAATTGAATCATATGACATGTTATGTGAACGTGCTTAACTTCAGAATCATGTCACTAAGTTACAATCTATCAAAGGACGAGGCGCACTAAGCGTCTCGATACATTACTATATCAACCACATCAGCTGCGTAATCGCTCCAACCTCTGTGCCACCAATCATGCAATTCACGTTTTCGGTGTTCATCGTACGGGCATCTGCGCTTGCGTTGTTTAGACGCGTTGACACCGCGGGTGTAGGCTGCTTGGCAGCTTTGTAGTCGTTCACTCATAATACTGTAAGTCCATTAGGTACAATTATCACATTTAAACCTAGTACTTTATCAACATGTAAATCACTACTCGATGATACGTGAGTCATACTCGTTTTACCGAATTTGTATTTACGGTTCATAGATGTCACCTTGCTCCTGTTGTTTGATAACTAAGTTGTCCCAAGCTGCGTCCATAGGGGCCATCAACTCTTCTAATGTTTCTTGGTCTAAGTTGAGACTCGCCACTGCCATGTATGCAACCACCATTGCATCTAATGTTTCATACTGCTCTTTTGTAACTGAGATAGGTTTTACGTTATTTAAGTTGGTCATATCCTTTAAAACTTTGATTAATATACTGTTCATTCACCTTGATCCTGTTGTTTGCGGAGTTGTTCGGCGTATTCTTCTGCAAAATCAGTTAGCCATTGGGCATCCGACCAACCGAATTGACCAGTTTCACCGACTGCTGACGAAAACTGCATTGCCCCGCATATCTGCTGCTCAAGGTTGTGTTGGACTAAAGGACTAACCCCATCAAATTCTCCGTTAAAGATTTTGGAATACTGATTGATAATATGTCTAAGCCATTCTTCAGCACTACCATAGTTCTTTTGCACATAATCTTGATAGTAACCGTCTACCACATAAAGTAACTCTTTGTGGGCATCCAGCTCACGCTCAAGCTGCTCGATACGCATATCACGGGAAGTCAATTCAGCAGCTATATCAGACTTGCTATGTAGCTTTTCACCTGTCATTGCACTAACGTGGCTTGCGTACTGTTCGGAGTCCAGCACAGTTTCTAGGTCAAAGTTTCGGTAGTGTTTAGTCATTGGTATCCTCACAAACCCAACGGGGGTGAAAATTGCCTGCCATGTGTGGCCGCAGTTACCGCAACATCTTGTTTCGCTCCCATCGTCGTTAGGGCGTGTAATAATTACGTTGCCTTTTGACTCCCATAGCTGGCAATTAGGGCAAGAGCTATCGCAGTTACCGCCTTCAAACCACGCTTTTTCCATTCTTGATTCAGCGAATGATTTTACTTTTTTCCAAAATCTAAACTTACGCTTATCCATCACTCACCCTCCTGCTGTTTGCGGAGTTGTTCCTCAAGCCATTGTTCGTGTTGAACAATCCACTCTATACTGCCTACTTTGCATTTCCGGACTGCTATCAACTGCTGCTCAAGGTTGTGTTTGGTTGAAAACTCCGGCTCAAACATTATGGACTTATCAGCAGTGCGCGATAATCTAGCAAACACTCTAGCCAATTCATCTGGTTTGTAATTGACTAGAGGTCTATTAAGCTCGCGGTTTATCACGTTTCTGAAATAAGCTATATCAAGACCATATCGATTAACGCCTTGCTCGTTAGGTAGCGCTATTTCATCCCGCTCATTCTCAAGCTGTTCGATACACTCCATTAGCTTTTTAGATGTCATGACAGAAGGGCGGTCGAAAACATCGATTTCTTCTTGAGCGAGCTTTAATAGTACTCGAGGTGTGTGTTTAGTCATTACTCGAGCCCTCCATTATCATTAAGTAAACAATCATTGCTGCGCGTAGTGGGTTTTCGTCGTGATGCTCTAATAATAAAGGCACATAAAGAGCGCCCCATCGGTCGTCTGAGATTCTTGGTGTTAGTCTAATCTTATTCTCAACAATAATCGGCCAAGCATCTGCGGGGTTGTTGCAGTAGTCCACAAACATCTGTTCAAGCTCTCTAGTTTGCTGGTTTACGGCGTACCAAGTATCACCAACAACCTCGACAAACTCACCATCTAAAATCTCTCGATACTCGCCCAATGCAATAGACACTCTGCGATTTATATCTAATTTTGACATTGCATTGTAATCAGTCATTTGGTTTCTCCGGTAATGGCATCCAGTGGGTTATAGATTCATATGTGTGGATTCTTTCGCACCAAGAATCACCATCGAATGCACATACATCTATAAGATAAATCCCATCGGGTTTATTCTTGTTCTTGACTGCAATCAAAACTAAATCATCAATGTAACCGTTAAGCCGTGATGGTAATCTATCCTCAACACTGATCCACAGTGGTGCTTGTGCTTCGAGTTCCGTAACACGCTCACGTAACCGCTGCTTTTCGTCATGGTCTGCGATGATTTGTTTTAGGTCTTCAAGGCTTCTTCTGTCAAATTTGTTAGGCAGTGGAACGGGCATCCATTCTTTATTGACCCCGCCAAAAAAGAGTTCTTCTCTTGCCATCACTGAGCGGCTTAAATAACACCCACATTCAGAAAAACCTGTAGCCCCCTCCGGCGCACTCTCAACAACCTCACGCAATTGGTTTATCTGTTCGTTATTCATTGCAAGCAGCCTTTTCACGTTGCTTTTTCCATTCCTTGTATTCTTTGCTGAACTCGAAAACATCCTTAATTCGCAAGTCACGCTTAACCTTTTCAATACTTCGCACATACATTTTGTGGCAAAGCTCAATTGCCATATAAGCAACAAAGCAAGTGAGGATTGCACCACCAAAAAACAAAACAAAGTAACCCATTGATTGCGCTATCTCGTCCATCACTCACCCCCTCTAACAATGTCATCAACAGAACAAACAAAATCCCAACCATAGAGCTTATTAACAGTAGGGTCTGAATCAACAGGGTCTGGACCGTTTACAAGCTCTTCTTCAACAAACTTACGTTGCACAGCAACCACTACACGAGAAGAGAAAAGCCCAGTTCTAACTTTGACTGGTACATATCTATATTCATTAAGCCATTTACGTGTTTTCACTATTTGCTCTCCTTAATTTCGCTTCTATTTTCCCATTTTAAAAAGATTACCTTTAACTCTTTTTTAAATTTATCCATTTCTGCTGACCCTGCTGCTGACTCTACTCCTGACTCTGCTGCTGAATATGCTGCTGTCCATGCTGCTGACCTTGCTGCTGACCATGCTGCTGACTCTACTCCTGACTCTGCTGCTGAATATGCTGCTGTCCATGCTGCTGACCTTGTTTCAGCGGTCGGATTTTTCAAATAACCAACAATCAATTCGTAATCGCTTTCTGGACAATAAGGTTTTATTTTTTCAATATTAATGAGCGCGGCTTTACACCCAAAAACTCGCAAGTCATATATTTGTCGGTCGTCTAGCTTGTTGTAAATATTTTCGATTAACCACCAAACATCATCCCAACCATTACTATCTAAACATTGACTAAAAGTGGCTTCTTTATCGCCGTGAGCTTGAACGAAAACTTCAAGCCCCTCTTTACAAGCTTCTAAATTAATCAACTCTTGTTTGTTTGTTGATATTTTCATTATTCAGCCACCTTTTATCCTCGTTAAGTTTTTTGTAATTTTCCGCGTCGCGCTCGCGTTGTTGCTTTCTCTTGCGATTGCGACGCAGATAGTTAGCGTTTGGCATTGGTTAACTTCTCGGTATTCTTACACGGCAACCTGTGAGCTGCTCTACCTTAGCCTCCAAGCTGTTGGCCACCCGAGTCAACCCTGCGAGCTTTGAGCGAGTCATATCGCCACAATCGACAGCGCTACGAGCCACTGACAGGTAAGTAGAGCCATCGCAACAGTCAACCAATACAGCTTTGAAACAATCCGAAAGATTCTCTCTGTCGTGCAGTCGAGTCTCTAGCGCCATCATCTCATCCACCGCCGCGTATATCTCTTCTCTGGTGAACTCGACTGGCTCATCAGCTGGACAGTCAGTCATAGCCTCAACTATGGCATCAGGCACTTCGAGTCTGTGCCTGATGATGTCCCATTCTTTTTCTGTGAAGAACAATACGCTGTTGTTAATTTTCAACTCAATATTCATAATTAGTCCTTAAATTTACCGTTTATTGACATGCGCTCAACTAAACGCTTAAGACGTTTGCAGCCCAGCAATGCAACGCATTGAACAAACACATGCTTAGATATGAACCCGCAAAGATATTCACTCACAAGCTTAGCTGAGTGTTTTCGGTCGTAGTAAGGGATTGACAACGGGTCTACATCGCCGCCTGTAGCATGCACATAGTGAGAAAGGAACACATCTGCGGTGTGGAAATCATCTTCAGCGCCGTAGTAAGTGACACCATCAGGCATGTTTTTGCGCAAGTAATAATCAACATCGCGAAGCGCCTCAAGCCAAGCCTCCTTACCACCATAGCTATAATCAAATCTGTCAGGATTAAAAGCCATGCGATATGCTGATCTGCACGCTTTGTATAAGCCTTTGTTAAACACGCTTTGAATTCGTTCTGGTTTATTCATCGTTATCACCCTCGTCTAGTTATTGTGCAATTAAAAACCGGTGGATATCACCGTCGACGTAATGGTCATAGTTGACCCACACCTCTGCGAAACGAACTCTCACGGTCATAAAGCCGAAATCATCGTTTAGCTGGATGTCGCGCTGGTTCTTTTTGTTGAAAGCTTCCATCGCTGCTGCGGTCAATGTGTTACCAACGCAATCTTTAATATCAACTTTCGCATCCAAAGGGAGGTCAGACTCTCTCATCTTCTCCAAGTCTCGAGCGATATACCAAGACATCATCTCCATGTCGTCGTCATAACAACCGTTATAGCATTCACCGTTGGCTATGGACTGCTTGAGTTGAGATAACGTCATCTCACGGTAGATGTCACCGTTGTAAGCGGCTGTGTAATGCTCACCACCCCAATGGACAGTTAGCAGCATATTTTTGTAGTAAATACTTTGCGACTTAAGAGTTTTAATCTTTACGGCTTTAAGTAGTTTTAACATCGTCATTACTCATGTGTTGATTAATAGGTATGTAACCAGTGTAGTATAACGTCGGACACAGTGCAACATGTTTTATTGTTTTTATTATGTAGCATATGTTTTCGGGCTGCAGGCCGCATTACTTGGTTTTTGTAGCATTAGGGTTGTACCTAATCTGATCAAAAAATGTAATTTTAATGTTGTAGCCCCTATTCTTTCGTATTGTATTATATTATTATTACTTAATAGAAACATCATAAACATCTCATAGAGAAATTAGAAGAAAGGAAATGGGATATATGTAAATCGGCGGACTGAGCTGAGGAATCTTTGTAAAAGATGTCAAAGGTGTTTCTAGTGATGTTAAAAACAAGCAATCTAAGGATACAACATGAAAACGACAGTTGATGTGGCTGAGGCAATCGAGAGCCTTAATGATGAGTTGAAGCAATTGCGGTACGAGGTTGGTGAGTTGCAAGCGCGTTTAGGTAAGAAGCGGGGACGTAAAGCCCCTGAAGAGATGGAGCAGTGTAGAGAGCTGCGCGGTATCATTGACGAGATGTTCAGTGTTCACAAAGACCACCCGATGCTCATGGGTGTTGATGTGATGATGAATGATGAACTGTATCAAATTCTACTGGGACTCACGGACGTAGAGGAACGCGGTATACTGGCGCGTAAAGAGCATGTGGACGATGTAAGACCACAACTTGCCAAAATGACAAGGATGCTTAGGACAGCGGGTGTGCGTACCGAAGAGGGTAACATGCTGTATAACAGCGCGAAACGTAACAGGGCCGTGAAGAAGAAACGCGTCTATGTACTGCGCAACTCAGCGAAGTACGATAATAAAAATGCAGATGAGCTTGTTTTGATTGCAAAAGAGCAGGCTTTTGAGTCTAAGCTGCGGCATGATTTGGTGATGATGTTACACGGAGTCGATCCCCTTGACGATGGTGTCGATGCTGAGAAGATTGTTAACGCTTATATTGAGCGAGATAATCGCTTCAGTATTCAAGAAATGCACGAGTTCATACAAGAGGCGGAGAATCACGGCGATTCTATCAAATCTCAGTACAATCGTTTGCGGGACAAATGGGTTAAGTATCATGCGGACGAGACGGATAAACCGGCACCTTTGACTAAACACAACATGAACAGTTTTAGGGCAGTTCCCGCGGCAATGGACAAATTACCTAGTTTCTTTTAGACTCATGTGCATGAGACTGGGCGAAGTGTGCTATGCAAAAACGTAAACCTGTAACAAGACACGATGTGCAGCTTGCTGATGATTGGCAGGCTCTTTTTGTACTTGAATTCGCTAAAGACCTTGATGTCCTGCGTGCAGCACAGGCAATACAGATTAGCGTTGACACTGCGTATGAATGGCTTGGTGAAGATAAGATAACGGCAGCAATACGCAATGTCATGCTTAAACGCGCCGAGCAGTATCGTGTCGACCCTGAATGGTTAATGCAAGAGTGGCAAGACCTTTACGAATTATGCAAGCAGCACCGAGCATTTAGCACCGCTGTACAATGTCTCAAAGAGATGGGTAGACTAGGCACAGTTGATGCTTATGCACCAGAGAAAGTCGAGCTTAAGGGTGACCGTGAGATAGTCGAGAAGCTAGCACGTGCACGCAATCGCAAGATAACGGGTAAAGTGGTAACATTCACATGACAGTATCGTTCTTAGAACCATCCGCAGTACCAGAACACCACCAAAACCGCATCACCGAGACACTTATCGAGGATGAGTTCACCGCGTATGACACTATGGATGAAATGCTGGCACATGAGTTGGAGCAGTTCATCGATGACCCCTATGGATGGGTACTGTGGGCATTCGACTGGGGCCACGGTGACTTAGAAGGGTTCGATGGCCCTGACGAGTGGCAGGCCGAGTTTCTACGTGAATGGGGTGAACAGATACGCGAGCGCGGTTTTAACGGTGTTGACCCAGTTGACCCGATACGCTTCAGCACTGCATCAGGTCACGGCATTGGCAAGAGTGCCATATCTTCGTGGATAATCCTGTTCATCATGTCAACGCGACCACGTGCCAAAGGTATCGTTACTGCTAACACCGGTGAACAGCTACGCACTAAAACATGGTCAGAGCTGGGCAAGTGGCGTCAACGTTGCATAGTCGGCCATTGGTTCGAATATAACAACGGTAAAGGTTCAATGAGCCTGTACCACCGAGCGTTCCCTGAATCATGGCGTGCAGATGCGCAGACCTGTCGTGAAGAGAACAGCGAAGCATTTGCGGGATTACACAGCGCAGACTCAACACCATTCTACCTGTTTGATGAGGCATCAGCGGTGCCTAATAAGATTTGGGAAGTTGCAGAGGGCGGACTGACCGACGGTGAGCCTATGTTCTTCTGTTTCGGTAACCCGACGCGCAACGACGGAAAGTTTCACGACACATTTAATCCGACCACCCGCTGGATAACGAAACAGATCGATAGCCGCAAGGCTAAGATGACCAACAAGCGATTGATTCAACAGTGGCTTGATGACCACGGTGATGACAGCGACTTCTTCCGCGTGCGTGTCAAGGGTCAATTCCCCAAAGCCGGTGACATGCAATTTATCCCATCAGATGTGGCAGAAAATGCTATGCACCGTGAAATGCCTGAGTACCTTGGCGATGAGCCATTAATCATGTCGTTTGACGTGGCACGTGGAGGCGGCGACGACTGCCGCATCAGCTTCAGACGAGGTAAGGATATGCGCTCAGAGACTAGCTACCGTATACCTTATGAGAAGTCCAGAGACTCTATGCGCATGCTTGACAAGGTTGTAATGGTGATAGAGCGACACAAACCTAATGCGATATTTGTTGATGCAACCGGAGTTGGTGGACCTATTCACGACAGACTCAATCAGCTGGGTTACAACTCATACGAGGTGCACTTCGGCAATAAAGCAGACGACGAATCACGTTACGTGAACAAAACGGCAGAGATGGGTGATAGGTTGCGTAAGTGTCTTATGTCTGGAGCAGCAATACACCACGATGAACAGCTTAAACGTGAATTGACATGTCGTGAGTTTTGGCACGATGATAAAGATAGATTAGTGCTTGAGCGTAAGAAAGATATCAAAGTCAGACTGGGATATTCACCGGATTGGGCTGACTCGCTGTATTTACTGTTCGCCATGGAGAATGTATCAAGGTTGCATTATAAACGTGAAGATGCTGACGCAGCACCGTGGGCACGCGAGGCATTGGTCAATAAGCACCGTGATTACGACCCACTGGATAATATGTAAACCGTGGTGTACACTCTGCTTAAAACCTAACCAACTATGGGGGATATCGTCATGTGCGTAGGCGGTTCAGCACCAGCACCAGCACCTAAATTACCAGAGGCACCCACGCCCCCTGCGCAGTCAGCTACATCAGTTGATACTGACCGACGTCGCAGGATAGCAAGTAACAGCGATACTATTCTGACAAGCTCATCTGGTGTAACAGCAAATGCACCATTGCAGCAGAAGACTCTTTTAGGTTCTTAAGCGAGGCACCACATGAGTGACGTAAGTAAGTATAACAAACGGCTCGAAGCTTTGAGGTCTGAGCGTTCATCGTTCATGGATCATTGGGGTGAGTTGAGTGATTACCACTTGGCACATAGAGGGCGGTTTTTGCTAAGTGACCGCAATAAAGGTCACAAACGCAACACGAAGCAATACAACAACACGTCACGCATGGCGGCGCGTACATTGGCATCAGGTATGATGGCGGGCATTACATCACCTGCGCGCCCATGGTTTCAGTTGGGAGCACCTGACCCCGAACTTAACGAGTTCGCACCAGTCAAGAAGTGGTTACATGATGTCCAAACTATTATGTATCGTGTGTTTAGTCAGTCCAATACTTACACTTCACTGCACACCTTATACGCGGAGTTAGGTGTATTTGGCACAGGTGCAATGGGTGTTTATGAAGATTACAACAACATCATCTGGTGTAAGCCCTACACGATCGGCAGTTACGTGCTCGGTGCAAATGGTCGCAACGAGATAGACACATTCTACCGTGAGTACCAGAAGACGGTAGGTGAATGCGTCAAATTCTTTGGATATGATAACTGCAGTAGATACATTCGTGAGCAATGGGACAAAGGCAACACTGAGGCATGGGTTGATATCGTGCACGCTATCGAGCCTAATGATGACCGAGATATGATGTCACCGTTAGCAGGTGACATGCCTTATCGTAGCGTCTATTACGAGCGTAAGAACGGTACACGTAAAGGTGGCAACGATTCACAGATTCTACGCGAGTCAGGGTTCAGAGAGTTTCCAACATTGACACCACGCTGGGATATAACAGGCGAAGACATCTACGGTACCGACTGTTGTGGTATGACAGCACTGGGCGACACTAAAGCGCTGCAGCTTGGTGAACGTCGTGCGTACCAAGCCGTCGACAAGTTAGCTAACCCACCGTTGCAAGGTGATGCAACGCTCAAGACCAAGGTTGCAAACGGTAACAATCTCAAACCTGACCAAATTGTTTGGCACGATGGTGGGCCTAATGCGGGACTCAGCACTATATACGGTGCGTATCGTCCAGAGATTCAGGCTATCGAGCTTAAGAACCAACAAGCAGAAATGCGTATTAAACGTGCATTCTATGAAGATTTGTTCTTGATGTTGGCTAACAGTGACCGTCGTCAGATTACGGCGCGTGAGGTAGCAGAGAAACAGGAAGAGAAGCTGCTGATGCTGGGGCCTGTTTTGGAGCGTCTTCACCATGAGCTGCTGGACCCATTTGTGGACCGAACCTTCAGCATCTTGCAACGCAACGGTGTATTGCCGCCGCCGCCGCAAGAACTAGAGAATATCGAACTCGGTGTCGAGTATGTGAGCGTATTAGCACAAGCACAGCGTATGGTAGCTGTGGGTGGCATCGAGAGAGTTGCTAGTTTCGCTATGGACTTGTCTCAAGCCTTCCCTGCAGCACGTCACAAAGTTAATTACAACCAGATGATTGACAATTATGGCGAGGCGATGGGTGTTGACCCTAATTCTATTCATTCAGATGATGAAGCAAATACAAGAGCAGAAGCCGAGGCACAGGCAGTTGCTCAGCAACAAGCAGCTGCGGCTGCTCAACAATCCGCTCAGACAGCCAAGACGTTATCTGAGACTAGTACTAATGAAGAAAACGCGTTGAACACATTGTTGACCAACGCTGGTTTACAATAGGAGTTTATCATGACCATCGGTGCATCAAGAGATTTAACCGCGTCGGACACACCAAATGACCGTTTCAACTGGTTGATGGTGACGACTACCGCAGGTGATGTTACTTACGACACAGAGGGTGGTAATTCTTACACAATGACCAATGTACCCGTTGGTGTGTTTATCCCCGTAGGTAAGGCGACCAATGTGCAAACGTCATCTACCGCTGTAGGGTTTGTTGTCGTATAAGGAGTAATCAATGGCACTAGTCACGCTACCCAGTCGATTTTTACCTGATAAAGGTCTTACGTGGATTAACTGGGATTATCCTCGGTATGCCTACCCTAATCTTAGCGTAGACTACAAGATGACAGGGTATGACTGGTACAACCGTGAAATACGCTGGAGTCTTGTAAATACCCCTACCACAGTTAACCCTGTAACCATTAATGAAATTACAGGGGTTATCGACTGGGTTCCCGATTTCACTGAGATGTTTAATGATTTCGAGTTCACAGTAAGGATGACCCTTGATGGTACTGAAACTGTTGATAAGACATTCACCACTACCGTAGACCTTACTCGCTTCATCTTCTGCGACTGGAATTTAGGCGTAGATGAAAATACCGACCCGTTAAGGGGTTCAGAGTTCGCACCATACAAGAGTGTTAGATATGCCCAATCAGAAAGAGCTGTTGATGGTGAGGGTATGGTCTTTATGGTACGCGGCGGTACGAGTAATGAGAGTTATCCTTATGCTGCCGTGGGCGCTGTTGATAGCCCAACAGGCGGTTTCACGCTAAATACCGCTGACACGCCCATTATGACTCGCAACTATCCCAACGAGGAAGTGGTAAACGACTGTCAAGAGTTAGGTGGTTCTTACGTAGCCAATTGTGTTTACTCCATAATTTATGGACTTAAAGCACAGAATATCGCCGGAACTGGTGTATCTATGGCGATTCATCAAGATGCAGTTGGTAAATTATGTGAAGTCGATGGTATATATGAATGGGCAGGTATAAATCCTTCGTGTTTTAGATTCGAGGGTGGTTCTGTTTTAGATTCGTGCATTGGTGCTAACTGTATGTCCGCTACGGATGCAGAAAGAACAGCGCCATCAGGAGTTAATGCTCAAGACTTTATAGGGTTTATCGCTGCTTCTTCAATAGGTGATGCTTATCTAATCGATTGTATATCCAACGGTTTGGACGAGCTGCCAGTAGGAAGTGTAACAACACCTACGTGTTCTTTCCGAACAAAGAGTCCAGCTTCTTGGGATGTTACGACAGACCAAGGTGAGTATAAGACGATATTCCACAGATGTGTGGCTTCTAATCCTCTTAACAGCCGTTCAGGTCAGTTTCAACTTAACGCGGGTGACAGTTTAAGAAATAGTGTTATTGTGTATAGCGATAGACCTGTAGCGAGTTTAGCCGCTAATGCAGAGCCTAACAGGCCATCTAGTCACACATACTCGCTATACTCTGTATCTCAAAACAACTTATATTGCCAGATTGCCGGAACAAGTAATGGTGGAATAGCTACAGAAACGGATAGGTTCTTATTTTATGATGACGAGTTCTATGCAGGCACAAACTTTAATCCTTTCGTAATTAATATAACATCTGGGGATTTAGACGGTACTTACGCTGGGTTTGATGTACAGCAGACAGTTTTTTATGCTATTAGCGATTCAGATGTTAAATGTTCGGTGCAAGGCACAGACTACACATTTGCAGACTTTAACACCCCTAGTACGGGCGAAACAGACCCGATAGGTGGTACGGGAAATACACGGATTGTACAGCCTAATTTTGTTTCTAAAGAAGCGGCCAGCCTGACGTGGTACTGGGATGGTGCAGAGTTAATCAACGTAGAACCGGAGGGGCCACCGGTAGTGACAGCATTTAACTTCAGGCAAACACTTGAGTACGTTACTGATAGAGAGGGTCAAGTTGCTGTAACACAGTTTACCAACTACCCCACAGTAAATGGGGATTTAACCTATGGTTGGACACGTCCAGCCCCTGTCAGTCAATACCGAAACAGGACAGCAACTAATCCTCCAGAATTGGCGGGGAGTAACCAAATCGCTAACCGTAACGGTCAAATGGTATTTGCCACTAACTCGGGCGATGGTGAGTTTAATATCCGATTAGCTTCGGGTGACGGATTGTTTACCAATGTAGCCTTTGTGGAAATCGTTGAAATTGACAACAGTCAGGCAGTGGTTAGCGTGCTCGCCACTGTTGCGCAGAACGTCAACAAAGCTGGTAATGAGTGGATTGATGCAGGTGGTACGATACGAACCAGTACAGCAGACTGGGAAGCTAACAACGAGCAAATTACCGTCACTGTTTCGAGTGGTAACCATCTAGGTGTCCGTCTTGGTGACGCAAACATGGTTGACAATAGCGCATCTGCTTTAGCTCACTTTTCATACGAAGCAGTTGCTAGTAGTAGCGGCGGTAACAAAGGTTTCGGTATATTTCAATTCTTACCGGATTTACTGTAATGACAGATAAAGACCGCAACGTTGCAAACATTGACATTGATGCTATTATGGCAACTGAAGGTGGCCGTAAAGTTATGTATACACTACTTGAGTATACCGGTGTATTTAGAAGTACATTCGATAAAGATACGCACCAACACGCGTTTAATGCGGGTAAAAGACAAGTGGGTTTGTATCTCGTCGATGAACTGAAAGAGGCAGCACCTGACAAATTTAATCGTATGATGGAAGAACAAAATGACTGACAGTGTTATTGCAACCGAAGCCGTAGAGACTGAAGAAGTAACTACGCAAGAACAGGAAACCCAGCAACAAGAATCCGTTGCTGGTGAGAAGAGTACTACTGAAGAAAGTAGCGAGTCTTCAGAAGTTGAAACAGCTGATAAAAGCGACCAAGATGATTCTAATGACGCTTATGCCGACTTTGATTTGCCAGAAGGGGTCACAATGAATGAAGCGCAACTTGAGAGCGCCAAACCTTTATTTAAGGAACTTGGTCTCAATCAAGAACAAGCGCAGAAACTTGTCAATTTCCAAGCACAACAAGTACAGGCGAGCCAACAAGAACAGATTGAGGCGTTTAATCAGTTGAAAACGGACTGGCTGGAACAAGCTAAAAACGACAAAGAGATGGGTGGAGACAACTTTGAACAGGTTGTCGGTGATGCACGACTCGCTGTTGACAAGTTTGGCACGGACGGTCTTAAGCAGCTGATGAATGACTATGGTATCGGTAACCACCCCGAAGTCATTCGCTTCATGGCTAACGTAGGTAAGTTGACGAAAGAAGACGTACCTGATTCTGGTGGCAACACCGGTCAAGGTCCACGTGACCACGTTAGTGTTCTATATGGCACTGAGTCCTAGAGGAATTTATTATGGCTATTTTAGGAAACACTTTTGTAGACTTAATTGACATCTACAAACAGCAAGACGGTTCGGGTCAGTACGTATCTGTCATCGAACTATTAATGGAGATGAACCCTATTCTTGACGACGCAATCGCGGTCGAGTGTAACAAAGGTTCAACTCACTTACACACCGTGCGTACGGGTTTACCTGCGGTAACTTGGGGTAAGTTGTATCAAGGTATCCCACAAAGCAAGTCGCGTACTGCACAAGTTGAAGATACCACGGGTTTCGTTGAAGGTCTTAGTACCATCGACGAGCGCTTGTTAAAGCTGTCCAGCAATGAAGGTGCTGTACGTTTATCTGAAGCAATGAGCTACTTAGAAGCGATGAACCAAGAAGTCGCATCTAAGATGTTTTACGGTAACACAGCATCTGATCCAGAAGAGTTCATGGGTTTGAGTCCACGTTTCAATGATACTAGCGCAGCTAATGGCGCACAGATTATCGATGCAGGCGGCACAGGCTCGGATAACACGTCCATCTGGTTTATCACATGGGGTGAGCGTCAATGCCACCTGTTGTATCCGAAAGGAACAATGGCCGGTGTGACACGTGAAGACATGGGTCGTCAACGTGTGTTAGATGACAACGGTAACGCGTACTATGCGAAGGAAGAGAAGTTCTGCTGGTATGTAGGTCTTGCGGTTAAAGACTGGCGTTACATCTCGCGCATCGCTAACATTGATGTGTCAGACATGCAAGCTGGTTCAGTTAAATTGTATGACTTCATGCGCAAAGCCTATTACAAACTTCAAAATCGTCGTGTCGCCGGTGGTAACTTGTGCATCTACTGTAACCGTGACGTACTTGAAGCATTGGACGCATTAGCGACTAACGCTGGTGCAAGTGACAACTTTGTACGTCTAACACGCATGGAGATACAAGGCGAAGAAGTTCTCGCTTATCGTGGCATTCCTATCAAAGAAGTGGATGCAATCTTGAACACTGAAGCACAAGTCTCTTAATTGAGACTTTTGCATCTGTTAATTTTTTAGGAGTGAAACATTATGATTCTTTCAGCTAATCAACTGTTTTCAGATGACCAAGCAGTTACTGCCACTGCAGTATCTACCAATGTCATCGACTTAGGTGTTGCAGGCACACCGTATGATGCGGCAGCGGCCTTGAATCAAGACGTGGGTAAAGGTACTCCGGTACCTGTGCTGATTCAGGTTACTGAAGCCTTTGCAACGTTGACATCTTTAACTATCACCATCGAAGTATCTGCCAACTCTGATTTGAGTTCGTCTACTGTACTAGCTACAGAGACCGTGGCCGTTGCTGACTTGGTAGCAGGTAAGCAGACTTTCTTACAGGTATTACCGAATGGTGCTGACCAACGCTACCTAGGTGTGCGTTACACTGTAACTGGTTCAAGTGCTACTGCAGGTACTATTACTGCGGGTATCAGCATGGGTAACCAGACCAACATTACAGGCGCTTAATTCTTGTCGTAGGGTTTTGGGCAGACGGTAACATGTCTGCCCTTTTTACATATAAGGAGTCAACAATGCCATCATATAAAGTAATAGCTGACGGTTTCCATGAAGGTAAGCTATACTCACCTACAGGGAAGCGACAGGTGCTAGACACCGATAAAGCGTTTAAGAAAGTCCCATCGTGGTTAGTGCCTATTAAGGGTGAGACCGCTACGCAAGCTAAGAAACGCAGAGCCACTGAAGCGGCGAAAGAGAAAGCGGCGAAAGAGAAAGCTGAACAAGACAAGAAGGACATCGACGAGGTAACCTTTACGTCATCAGCTGAGGCAACAACTAAAACCTTATAGGTGTTATCATGGCGAGTGAAGTAGATATCTGTAACATGGCGCTGAGCTACATACGCGCAGCCACTATTAACTCGCTCGATGAAAACAGCGTACAAGCTAAACAGTGTAAACTGTTCTACGCTACTACACGTGACCAAATGCTCGAAGATACGCCGTGGAACTTCGCCAGTGGTATAAAGCAGTTATCGCTACTGGTCACAGAAGTGTTCGACTGGGCGTATACCTATCAGTACCCCAGTGACTGTTTACGTATCAATCGCATCATCCCTGACTACGAACGCATCAATGATGAAAATCGTACTAGCGGACTGTACTACTGTCGTAATTACGATAACACCCATCCGCTACCCCTGCCGACTGTGGAGTACAAAGTATTCAACCAGAGGACGACATCAGGGGACGACGTGCGTGTCATATGTGCCAATTATCCCGACCTACGCATCGATTATCGCTTCCGCGTGGAAGACACTACTAAGTTTACTAATACGGCCATCAAAGCATTGGCACATTTGCTTGCATCAGAAATAGCGATACCGGTGGTAGGTGTTGAGCTGGGTCGCGGTCTGCGTAGTGACAACTTAGCAATGTACCAACGTTACCTAGCGGCGGCGACTGTGAATGACCTTAACGAGCAAGAAATTGACGTTGCTGAAAGTGAATTCATCACGGTGAGACGTTAGCCATGCCAGAAAAGACGCAACGAAGTTTTACCGGCGGCGAGATTGCACCCGCGTTACGGTCTCGCGCAGATATCGCCAAGTATACTAACGGTCTCGCGCTGTGTGAGAACATGTTTGTGCGTGCGCAAGGCGGCGTTTACTCTCGTCAAGGTTTACGATACACAGCAGAACTTGGTGACAGCTCTAAGCGGGGCCGGTTGATTCCGTTCAGTTTCAACACCGAACAGACCTACATGTTAGTGTTTGAAGAAAACACTTTGCGCTTTGTACGTGATGCGGGCGATTCGGGTAACGCTGGCTATGTATTGGAAAATGACGGTGTGACCATTTACGAGATTGCCACACCGTATCTAGAATCTGAGCTGTCAAGATTAATTTACACTCAGCGTGCAGATGTGATGACTATCACGCATCCTAACCACGAACCGCGCAACCTCAGTCGCACAGCAGATAACGTTTGGTCTTTGGATATCATTGACTATTCACCCGATATCGAACCTCCTACTTTTCCGGCTACGACGACAACTAACATCAGTAATATTACGCAGACCAACCCCGCCGTTGTAACTACGGTGTCCCCGCACCTATTGATGTCAGGTGATGTGATAAGTATCACAGGGGTGGCAGGTATGACAGAAGTCAATGACCTGCCTTACACGATAACGGTGTTAACCGCCACAACCTTCGAGCTCGACGATACAGACGCCAGTGCTTACACTGCCTATACGTCAGGTGGGACAGTGGATGTCACGCCTATAGTAGCTTTTGGCGGCGGCGAAGGTGATTTCAATAAAACGTATAACTATGTTGTAACAGCGGTTGACATCAATGGTGAAGAATCGATCGCTTCAGCAGAAGTATCGTTAACCACCAAATCACTATCAAGTACTAGGGGTATACGTATCCAATGGGAGCCGGTTGAGGGTGCGTCTTTTTACAATGTATACAAAGACCCTTCGAATGCTACCGGTATATACGGATTCATTGGTCGCTCTAACAGTCTATCGTTTGACGATTTTAACATCGCCCCCATAACATCAGAAGCGCCTCCTACTCTGCGCGACCCTTTCACGGATATCACAGGCAACATCACAGGGTTAAGTGGTTTTAGATTCACATCGGCTGACCACGGTCTTTTATCCGGTGAGACTGTTACTATCAATAACATACTGCAGCCGACTGATTTCAATGGACTGAGTTTCACAGTGCAAGTCATTAATGATGATGAGTTTGAGATTATCACAGACTTAACAGGTCCGTTTGACCCGTATACGTCAGGTGGTACATTCCTGCGTGCTGGGCAGAAACCCGCAACGGTGAGTTATTATCAACAACGGCAAGTATATGCGAATAGTGATACTCAACGTCAGACGGTGTTCATGTCACAGACTGCTAACTTCGACAACTTCAGAACATCGACGCCGACGCGTGCATCTGATGCTATTACTTTCAGTATCGCAGGAACTCAGGTAAATGAGGTTCGCCATATAGTAGAAATCGAGAACATGATACTGTTGACATCAGGCGGTGTGTGGAGAGTGACTGAGGGACAAGACCGCGTTATAACACCAGCGACTGTAGGTGTACGCAATCAGTCTGGTAAGAAGGGTTCGTCGTGGGTGCCACCCATCAAGGTCGGCGAAACTGTTCTGTACGTGCAGAACTTAGGCTCACGTATTCGCGATTTACGTTATCAAACAATCGATGTATACAGCAGTGCAGATTTGTCAATTATGTCACAGCACCTGTTTGAAGATTACACTGTGGAAGAGATGACATATTCAGATGAGCCTTTCGGCATCTTATGGGCCGTGCGCGATGATGGTCGCTTATTGGGTATGACATACCAAGAAGAGCAGCAGGTATGGGGATGGCATCAACACGTAACTGATGGTGAGTTTGAGTCGTGCGCAACGATAGAGGAAGACCGTCGAGATGCTACATATGTCATAGTTAAACGTACAATCAACAATCAGACTAGACGTTATATTGAGCGATTCGAGAAGCGTGATGTATCGACAGTTGAAGACGTATTCTGCGTTGACAGTGGTTTAAATTATGACGGCACAGCAGCGACCGTGATATCCGGATTGGACCATTTAGAAGGTGAGAGTGTAGCGGTGTTGGCAGATGGTAATGAGGTCACGGGCCTCACTGTGTCATCGGGTGCAATCACATTACCACGCGCAGCGAGTAAAGTTGTCGTTGGGTTACCTTACACGCCTAAGATTCAGACACTTGACATCGATACAGGTGAGGTGGCCACAACACTTAAAGCGCGAGAGGTTAATATTGCGCGGGTGACGATAGAAGTCGAAAGTAGTCGCAGTTTGTTTGTGGCTCCCGTACTTGATGATGGTACCGAAGGTGAGTTCAGAGAAGTTAAACCACGTCAAGATTCTGACGGTTACGGAGCTATACCCCTGCGCACATACAAAGCGGAAGTCACGGCAGAACCCAATTGGAGCAAAGGAGGCGGTTTAGTGCTTAAAGGTAGTTCGCCTTTACCATTAGCTATATTATCGGTGGTACCAGAGTTTGACATCAGTCGTTAAGTACGTGAAACCAAATGCTGAATTGCTGCAGTATGTAGCGGATAACATGCGTGAGATAGACCAACTAGAATGCAGGGAGATGTCTGGTAATTCACCCATAGATGCACTGAATAAAGGTATCGAATTGTCGCAATATGCAACAGTGGTGGTTATCGACAACGAACCATGCGCGGTCGTAGGGTTATCGATTGTTAGCGCTGTGAACGGATTAGGTGTACCATGGCTGTTAGCAACAGAAAGTGCTGTTAGGAATAAGCGCGTTTTTGTTAACAATGCCAAACAAGGTGTAGATGATATGCGTACTGTCTGTCCTAACTTAGTCAACTATGTACATGAGGATAATAAGCTCAGTATCAGATGGCTCAAGTGGATGGGTTTTACAATCGAAGAAAGTCAACCACTAGGGTTTAACGGTGCAATGTTTCGTAGATTTTATATAGGGGATGTGTCATGTGTGACCCAGTAACAGCAACAACATTAGCCGTATTAGCCGGTGGCACACAGATGTATTCCCAAATCGAACAAGGCAAACAAACCCGCGCCGTCGCCAATTACAATGCGCGTGAATTGGAGAACCAAGCCACTCGCACACGTAACAAAGGTGTAGAGGAAGAGAACATCCAGCGTCAACGTACTGCCGAGCTCCGTGCTCAACAACTGGCACGCATCGGTGCTGCGGGTGTTGATGCTGAAACAGGTAGCGCGGCTGATTTGTTACAAGACACTGATATATTAGGTGAGGTCGATGCTCTGCGTATTCGTCAAAACTTCCAAGATGAAGCAAACCAGATCGACCGACAAGCAGAGTTGACATTGCAACAAGGAAAAAATGCGGAACGCACAGGTTATATAAGTGCGATAGGTACCGCTCTGTCTACGGCGGCTACCGTAGGGTCGTTAAACGCTCCCGTACCTGCTGCGGGTTCAACAGAAGCGCTGGGGGCTGCGGGCGTATCCGGAACACCGGTTAATCCTAAGTGGTACACTAATTCTAGCAGCTTCTTTGGTGGATAGGTGACGATATGCCAACAGTACAACAATACCAGCCTAATCAAACGAGAACTCAAGTTGCGCGTACTACGCAAGCGTCAACATCGTCTACGGGTTTGAATCAATTGGCGCAAGGTCTACAAACTGCGGCAAGTGTGTCACAGCGCTTATCCAATGAGGCATCTCTCGCATCGGCACAGGAAGCAGCGACTGCTTTCGAGCGCGATAAAAATAATTTATTTTTTAACCCCGACACGGGCTACTTCAATACATCCGGTCGTACCGCTTACGACCAAGCTGAACAAACGCAACAAGCGCTAGAAGATTTGAGACGTCGATACGGTGAGAGATTGGACCCAGTAGCTGCTCAAGAGTTTAATCGCGTATCGCAAGCACAAATTACACGTGCTAACGCTGATATTATGCGCCATTCTTCACGTAACATCCAAGCGTGGAAACAGGCTAACATTGAAGCGGAAGTGGAAAACACCATTGAAAATGCCGCGTTGTACTGGAACGATAGCAAACGTTTGAACGTTCAACGTGCGTTAGGTAGACAGTCGGTGATTGACGCCGCAGAGATGCAAGGTTTGAGTCCAGAGGCAACGACTGAGAAGTTACAGAACTACAACTCCGCATTCGCACAAGGGGTTATAAGCTCTGCCATAGCACAAGGTGCTGAGCAAGGACAGACAGCCATGCAACAGTACGGTGCGGATGTGGAAGCACCTGACCGTGCGAAACTCGACAGACAGCTCGCGCGTAAACAAGAAGACGAACAGACGCAGGCGCGCGCCGCTAAAACTGTGATTCGTGCAACCAACTTAGTGGAGCGTTACGGCGACGAACCAGACGCACGCAGCGTAATGCTCGAAGAGATTAATCAAATTGAAGATACTGAGCTACGCAAAGACTTACTGCGCGAAGCGACTTATCAGCTCAACCTTAAACAAGCGGCAGATGAAGAGTTTAGGCAAGAGCTGTTCCAACGCGCAGAGCAACAGATTCTTAACGGTGTGTCTGCGGAACAACTTAAAACACAGGACCCTGAAAGTTGGGCCAAGTTAACACCTAAACAACAAGCGTCACTGCTCAAACCAGTAGCGGCTCGCACCGATTGGGACCAGTGGTCACAGTTATCATTGATGAGTGATGATGAGTTGGCGAAAGTTAACCCCTCTGAGTACTTCCCACAACTTGCAGAGCCTGAACGTAAAGCACTGATTAAGATGGTGAAGGATGCACGCAGCGGCTCATCCGGTACAGAGTCACAGGTTGGGCGTTCACGTACCGCACAGACCACGGTCACTGTTACACAGATTTTTGGTAACCGACCTACGGGTGGTTGGAAAGGTGATAAAGCTGACCAAGTTAATGCTTTCTATGAAACATTAACACGTGAAGTGCAGTTGCACGAAAGGGTCAATGGTAAGCCTCTGACATCACAAGAGTTCACGGATGTACTCAATCAGTTTACATTGTCTTATGTGCAAAAAGATGCTTTCTTATATTTTGATAGCGAAACTGATTTGACTGATATACCTGCCGATGAGCTTCGTGCTATTAGTACTTACTTGAACCAAAACAACGTACCAGCTACTATTGAGAATATCGTCAAGGCTAGGGAACAAGCGCTAGCTTCACAATAGGTTATCGCAATGGCACAAGAAACTACGCTGAATCTCGACAACATAGACTTAACTCAGTTCGAGAGATTAGACGCACCCATGACCGCAGAAGACGTGGTTGCCGAGCAGCGTAAGATAGGTATGAATCGCGTCATGCCCCAAGCGGTCACTCAGAACCCTGAGCAGATTGCTCGTGCTCGCACACTGTCACAACAGACGGGTATCCCTCAACAAGCCGTTCAATCTAATCCTGAACAAGTAGAATCTCAGGTCAAGTTGCAACAGATGGACTTGACCGGTATTTCGCAAAACTACCCAGTACTGTCTTCCCTGCTTAGCGATTTAGACAGCGCAACAGTGGCGCAAAACGATGTTAACAGGTTACGCAGTCTTGAAGAGATTCTTAAACCAGAGCAGATGTCAGAGCCTGAGAACAGCTTTATCGGTAACCTGCCACGTGGTATCGCCGACAGAGCAACAAATCTGCTGGGTTCATTGTCTAATTTCGTGAGTCAATCAGCATCCGCATTAGAAAAAGAATTTCCCCTCGGCGGTTTTACCAATGTCGGTGGCTTCCCGATGTACCTGCCACCGGAACAGTGGGCATTGTTTCAAAAGGCACAAGGTGACACTTTCGCCAAAGCAGGCGAAGCACTCAAAGATATGGATTTCGGATACGTTCCTCAAGCAACGTGGGAGGGTGTCAAAGAGTCTTTTGCAGAAGAAGGCGTGTTGTCTGGTTTAGGCGAGACTTTATTATTTGGCGTCGAACAGGGCACCGTGTCAATACCGGATATGGTCGCCACTGTTTATGGTTTTGCACCTTACGTTATGGCACGCTCTGAAGAGATGGGTCAGGAACGCGCAGAAATTAAAGGCATCGGTGGGGGTACTATTCGCGAAACATTAGAAGCAGCGCCTTTCGCGTTCGGCTCCGCCATTTTAGAACGTATCTTACCTGAGAAAGTATTCAAAGGTATGAGTAAGACCGAGGTCGAGGAAGTTGGTCGCGAGATTATAGAAGGTGCCACCAGCAAGACGCGCGAGATACTAGCACGCACAGGCGAAGGTGTACTCATAGAAGCGGGTACTGAGGCCATCCAAGAGGGTATTATTGAGTACATTGGTGAGCGTTATGGCACTGATGCTGAGTTCGTACTGGCTGAAATGTTTGATCGCGGTCTCGCGGGTGCTGTTGGCGGAGGCGTAGCAGGTGGGTTGATGGCAGGCGGTATCGAGACTGTTAATGTCAACCGCGCAGATATACAACAATTTTTCAATCGCATTGCCACCCGTAAAATGGATGAAACGCAGAAAGAAGAAGCCCGTCTGCAAATGCAATCCATGTCTGAGCAACGTAGCATTGATGGTATTAATGAGTACTCATCAGAATCAGAAATGCGACGCTTGGACCCTGAAGCATTTAGACAGTTTGTACGTGACTCAGACGGCGACCAAGACCTGCAAATATTCATCGATGCAGCACAAGCCCAGCTGTACTTGATGTCACAGCGAGGCAATGACGACGCTGCGTTGCGGTTACTGCGTGAAAAGGCTTCAGAAGCCTCCTTGGTAGGTAACGATGTGTCGGTACCCATCGCAGATTTCGCCACCGATATCGCTGGTACCACGCACTTTGATGCGCTACGTGATGCGATGACGATGAGCGGTGAGACCACAGCACCGTTTAGACAAGAGCAGCAGCAGGCCGAGACACAGAATTATTTAAGTACGTTGATGCAAGAAGCAGAATCTAATGCGTCAGAGTACGTTGAAGCACAGGACATCTTCACACAGGTGCGCGAGCAGCTGATTGACAGCGGTCAGTATAATGCATCTCAGGCATCTGCGTTGGCACGGGTGGTACCCGCGTGGGCTACCGTTTTCGCTAAGCGCAATGGGTTGACAGTCAAGCAGGCTTACGAGAGTTCAGGGTTAGTGATTACCGGTCCACAAACAGGAGAGCGTGCACGACTCGAAGGTGAGCTTGAGACATTTGGTCAAAACCGAGGGGTAACACGTGGTTACTACGAACCCGCTAATTCTGCAATCAGATTAACTGAAGCTGCAAACCTGTCTACTTTCCTACATGAGTTCGCACACTTCATGTATGAGATGGAGTTGGGCAACCAAGGTAACTCGCCTGAGTCCGCCAACATGGTCGCGTCCATCCATAACTGGTATAAGCGTAACGCAGATGCTGTAGCGAAAGAGGCAGGCGAGTACGAACCTAACACCACGATTATCCCCAAGCATGTCATCGAATACCTAGACAATGGTACCACGGGTGATGCTGAGCGAGATAGTGGTATACGTCGTGCTGTGCATGAGCAGTTCGCACGAGGTTTCGAGACCTACTTGATGGAGGGTACTGCGCCATCGGTTGAACTACGAAATGTATTCAGAACATTCGCACGATGGTTGTCACAGGTGTATCGTGCGATCAAGGGAGACTTGAACGTTAACGTCGATGAACAGATGCGCCAAGTCTACGACCGGCTACTTGCTACCGAGGACCAACTAGCACGTGCAGAGTCGCGTAGTCAGTATGCACCGTTGTTCACTGATGCGACTATGGCAGGTATGACCGAAGAAGAATTTGCCACATATCAAGCCCGTCAAGAGAGCTACAAGGAAAAATCCCACGAGACACTACGCGATAAGGTTATTGCACAGTTAACACGTCAAACTAAGCAATGGTGGAAAGCCGAGCTTAATGGTGAGATTGCGGCACAGACCGAATCGTTAAAATCGTCAGGTGTGTATAGTGTCATGGATGAGCTAAAGAACGGTGCGATTAAGTTAGACCACGCAACCGTCAAAGATATGGTGGGTGAAGATTTCACCGATAAAATAGGCAGGACTTCCCGACGCATACCTACGAAGATGAAAGGTATGACAGTTAAGGGTGCTAAAGGTTTACATCCCGATGAAGCTGCTGCGATGTTCGACTATGGTTCGGGTGATGAGATGATTCAAGACATCCTAGACGCGGTGCCACTTGCCGAGAAAGCAGAAGCACAAGCGGAGGCCGCTATGATTGATCGCCACGGTGACATTCTTAATGACGGGTCTATCGGGCGTGAGGCAGATGACGCAGTTATCAACGAGGAACGTGGTCGAGTCATTCTAGATGAGTTAAAACAGTTAGCTAAATCACAGCGTAACGCGCCTAAGATTGACCGTCAGTCACTCAAAGCCATGGCTCAAACAGAGATTGATAAACTGAGTTTTCGTGAGTTATCGCCCGAAAAATATCGTAAAGCAGAAATACGTTACGCACAACAAGCAGCTATTGCCATGCGCGAGGGTGACCAACAAAATGCGTTACGTGCTAAGACTCAACAAGCGCTAAACTATTTCTTGTATAGAGCAGCTTTAGATGCGCGTAATGACATTATTAAAATCGTCGACCGTATGTCGCGGTTCAATAAGAAGTCCACGCGCGAAGCTATTCAGAAAGCGGGTAACGGCTACATGGAGCAGATTGATAAGATTCTGCAACGCTTTGAGTTCAGAAAATCTGCCACAATACGTGGTGTAGACCAGCGCAACGAGAGCATTAGCACATGGGCCAATGATCGTATGGAGAACGACGGCGACCAGTTAGTGCTTACGCCAGCTGTTCTCAATGAGCTGTACGTCACCCACTGGAAAAATGTTCCTTATGTAGAGTTGACAGGTATTGATGATTCGTTAAAAAACATGGAGCACGTCGCACGTTACTCCAATAAGATACGTTTACTTGAAGAAAAAGTTGATTTTCAAACATTAGTTAATCAATGGACCGGACACATTGATGAGTCATCTGATACCCGTTTCGGTACACAGCGCACAGACGTGGCCGAAGGTAGGAACTGGGGTCGTTGGGCAATGGCCCAAATGACCAAGATTCCTTTCTTAGCTCGTTGGCTCGATGGTGGAGAAGTTGCTGGGTTAAGTCACGACATACTAGTACAGCCGTTCACTGACGCCTATGCTGAAGAAGTTAAGTTGTGGGCAGAAGTAGGTCAACCGGTGATGGACTTAATCGAGGGTCGCAGTAGGCAGGATATCGCACGCCACAATCGCAAGTACTTCATCCCTGAGATTAAAGATGAAGTTAATGATGGTAACCTTTACGGTAATCAGATTCTGGCAGTAGCACTCAACACTGGTAACGAAAGTAACTTGCGCAAAATGCTACTGGGGGAGGGTTGGGCGAATCCAGACGATGAAACTACTATCAACATAGACAACCCTAAGTTGCAAGCTATTCTTCGTCGCATGACAAAATCTGATTGGGATTTGGTACAGTCTATATGGGACAACATGAACGAGTTGTATCCTCAGCTAGCAGAAGTACATCGCCGCACCACAGGTCTTACTCCGCCTAAAGTGGAAGCAGCACCGGTGCAGACACCGTACGGGGAATATCGCGGTGGCTACTACCCTGTCAAGTATGACCCTGCTCGTTCAGACAAAGCGCGAGACAATGAAGATAGATTGGATGCTCAAATTGATTCCATGTTCGGCGGTAACTTAAGTATTCAAGCATCTGTCACTGCGTCATCTACTAATGAGCGTACAGGATACTACGCTCCTATTCGTCTCAACCTTGATGTGGTACCTAACCACTTCCAAGAGACAATACACTTTATTACCCACCATGACGCCGTGCGACAAGTTAATAAATTAATCCGTAACCCTGCTGTCAAGAAAGCCATTACCGCGAAACTGGGACCGGAAGAGTTTGCGCAGTTAAGACCGTGGCTGAACGACCTTGCTAAAGATGGTCGCGAAGCTAACACCAAGGTGTGGTACGAGGACCTGATAGGCCGATTACGTTTCGGTATCACACTCGGCACTATGGGGTTCAAGGCATCAACGGGTCTTATGCAATTCTTGGGATTGAGCAACATCGCCGCTGAAGTAGGTCCCAAATACACGTACCGTGCAGCACGTTATATCCTCGGTAAACCGTCAGACATGCAGAAAGCGTGGGAGTTTGCACGCGACAATTCTAAGATATTGAACGACCGCATGGTGTCAAT
>FYBJ01001483.1_pt1 | contig 43282 bp, 43 predicted proteins | sample 1134611 | NCBI WGS metagenome assembly FYBJ01 (sample SAMEA104116008, study PRJEB20421) | marine metagenome | isolation source: marine
CGTCAGATGTGTATAAGAGACAGCTGTCCGCCGATGATGCGTCGCGCGAGGAGCGGGTGAAAATGACCCGCCTGCGCCAGACCATCGCGCGTCGCCTCAAGGACAGCCAGAACACCGCCGCCATGCTCACCACCTATAACGAGGTGGACATGGGCGCGGTCATGGACCTGCGCTCCGAATACAAGGATATGTTCCTCAAGAAACACGGCGTCAAACTGGGCTTCATGAGCTTCTTCACCAAGGCCTGCTGCCACGCGCTCAGGGAGGTGCCGGAAGTCAACGCCGAGATCGACGGCACCGACGTGGTCTACAAGAACTTCGTGCATATGGGCATCGCCGCCGGCACCCCCACCGGCCTCGTGGTGCCGGTCATCCGGGATGCGGATGCGATGAGTTTCGCCGAGATCGAGAAAGCCATCGCCGAAAAAGGTGCGCGCGCCCGCGACGGCAAGCTGAGCATGGCCGAAATGCAGGGCGGCACCTTCACCATCTCCAACGGCGGCGTCTACGGTTCGCTCATGTCTTCACCGATCCTGAACCCGCCTCAATCGGGCATCCTCGGGATGCACAAAATCCAGGACCGCCCCATGGCCGTGGGTGGAGAGGTGAAAATCCGCCCGATGATGTATCTGGCCCTCAGCTACGATCACCGCATCGTGGACGGCAAGGGGGCTGTGACCTTCCTCGTGCGGGTGAAAGAGGCGCTGGAGGATCCCCGGCGGTTGTTGATGGATTTGTGAGGGAGTGCCGGGCTGAAGCCCGGCCTACATCAATTTCGTAGGGCGGGCTTCAGCCCGCCACCTGTAGAAGGACTGGCGAATTTGGCAGCACATCACAACACAGCGCAGCGCCCGACCCTGGGTGGGCGAGAAGCGCCCTCCCGTGGGGAGGGTCGGGCGCTGCCCGGCGATGCCGGGCGAGAAACCTACAGAAGGCGGGCTATCTTATGGACATAAAGGACTTCATTAAGGAAACTATCGGCGGCATCATTGATGCAACGCGCGAATTGCAAACGGTATACGAACCACAAGGTGTGGTCGTAAACCCGCCCGTGTCGGTAACTGAACGCGATTTGTACGAAGAAGGTGGTCCAGGGCACACTTACAGGCGAGTTGAAATTGTCGAGTTTGATGTTGCTGTTACGGCCTCGACTGAGAGCGCCGGTGGCGGCAAAGCTGGGCTGAAAATTCTCTCAATCGACGCAGGTTTGGACGGCAAACACGTTCGGACCAACGAGCAAGCGAGTAGGGTGAAGTTTTCCATCCCCGTCAGTCTTAGCCCAAGTGAAGCGGAAGCAATAAACAAGGAAGCTCACGATGCTCGCAGACGTCAATCTGCTAACTACTCGAAGAGACGTAGATCAATTGTCTAAGGTTCTACGCAAGGGAGGTACTTAGTGCAGGTATTTTCCCTCCCCCAATTCCAGTTCTCATTCCAACCCCCAAGAGGTCCCGGGTCAGGCCCGGGACGGGTGACGCATAAATGACCCCCGAACTCACCGCCCTCACCCTCGCCGCCCTGCTGCAGGTCGTGCAATACGTGCTCATGGCCGTCCCCGCCAATCTCGAGCTGGGACCGGGCAAGACCATGTCACCCCGCGACCGCTCCTGCATGGGCGGCGACATCCAGGACCTGCTCTCCGACAAGACCGCCCGCCTTCTGCGCGCGCTCAACAACCATTTCGAAGGGCTGATCCTGTTCACCATCGCCTGTCTCGTGATCACCCTCACCGACCAGTCCACCCAGCTCACCCAAACCGCCGCCTTCACCTATCTCGCCGCCCGCATCCTCTACATCCCCGCCTATTACCTCGGCCTCAGACCTTGGCGTTCGCTCATCTGGGCTGTAGGTTTCGTGGCAACAACCGTGATGCTCCTCGCCGCGCTCATCTGACGCTTTCTTCTGGCCCCGAATATCCCGGGGTCCGGGGCAGAGCCCCGGCGACCAACCACAAAGGACCAAACCCATGGCACAATACGACGTCATCGTCATCGGCTCCGGCCCCGGCGGCTATGTCGCCGCGATCCGCTGCGCGCAGCTGGGGCTCAAGACCGCCTGCGTCGAGGGCCGCGAGACTCTGGGCGGCACCTGCCTCAACGTCGGCTGCATCCCGTCGAAGGCGCTTCTGCACGCCTCCCACATGCTGCACGAGGCCGAGCACAACTTTGCCAAGATGGGCCTCAAGGGCAAAAGCCCCTCGGTCGACTGGCCCCGGATGCTCGCCTACAAGGACGACGTGATCGGCCAGAACACCAAGGGCATCGAGTTCCTCTTCAAGAAGAACAAGATCGACTGGCTCAAGGGCTGGGGCTCCATCCCCGAACCGGGCAAGGTCAGGGTAGGCGACGAGGTGCACGAGGCAAAAAACATCATCGTCGCCACCGGGTCCGAGGCGTCCTCCCTGCCGGGCGTCGAGGTCGATGAGAAAATCGTCGTGACCTCCACCGGCGCGCTGGAGCTGGGCAAGGTGCCCAGGAAAATGGTCGTGATCGGCGCCGGCGTGATCGGGCTGGAGCTGGGCAGCGTCTATGCCCGTCTGGGGACCGAGGTGACGGTCGTGGAATTCCTCGACGCCGTCACCCCCGGCATGGACGCCGAGGTGCAGAAGGTGTTTCAGCGGATGCTCAAGAAACAGGGACTCAGCTTCATCATGGGTGCCGCCGTGCAAAAGACCGAAGCCACCAAGACCAAGGCCAAGGTGCATTACAAACTCCGCAAGGATGACAGCGAACATGTTCTGGATGCCGATGTGGTGCTGGTCGCGACGGGCCGCAAACCCTATACCGACGGTCTGGGCCTTGATGCGCTGGGCGTCGAGATGTCCGAGCGCGGCATGATCAGGACCGACGATCAATGGCGGACAAACGTGAAGGGCATCTATGCCATCGGTGACGCCATCGACGGACCGATGCTGGCCCACAAGGCCGAGGATGAGGGCATGGCCGCAGCCGAGGTCATCGCGGGCAAGCATGGCCATGTGAACTACGGCGTGATCCCCGGCGTGATCTACACCCATCCGGAGGTCGCCAGCGTCGGCCAGACCGAGGAGCAGCTCAAGGAGGCGGGCCGGGCCTACAAGGTGGGCAAGTTTTCCTTCATGGGCAACGCCCGCGCCAAGGCGGTCTTCGCCGGTGACGGGTTCGTGAAATTGCTGGCCGACAAGGACACCGACCGCATCCTGGGCTGCCATGTCATCGGCCCGGCGGCGGGCGACCTCATTCACGAGATTTGCGTGGCGATGGAATTCGGGGCCTCGGCCGAGGATCTGGCACTCACCTGCCACGCCCACCCCACCTTCTCCGAAGCGATGCGCGAGGCGGCACTGGCCTGCGGCGACGGCCCGATCCACGCTTGACCGGCCAACGCGTCGGATGGGGGCGCGCGCACGGTGCTGCACCGCAACCACCGTGCGCCGCCTTAACGGGGCAAACGACTCGCGGCCCACATACGCATTACATATGCGATACCGACGTAATACCGACGTCCTGTTCGGTCCGTTAACCTTTTACCACATCGTCTTGGCGGCGCGCTGGGCCCAGGCCGCGTCATAGTCTGCACCGCCCTCTTCGCCATCCGTCTGCTCGGCCAGGATCTGGCCCACCGTGGGCAGGCCCTCGCTGTCGTCGCGCGCCCACAGCCCCGCCCGCATCGGCGCGCGGGAACATTGCGTGTAAATCTCTGAAATCGCTATGACAATCACCGATCGCGGTAACCTGCCCCGGTCGTCAAACCGGGCGCGCATCGTCTCGTCCGTTGTCACCTTGGCCATACCATTGACCCGCACAACCGTATCCGATCCCGGCACCATGAACATGAGCGACACGCGTCCGTCAGACACGATATTTCTCAACGAATCCATGCGGTTGTTGCCACGCCAGTCGGGCATGGCCAATGTCCGCTCGTTGATCTCCATGACCACCGGACCATCATCCCCCCGCGGGCTGCCATCGGTGCCGTTGGGCCCCACGGTGCTCAGGACGCAGAACCGCGACGCCATGATCCACTGCCGGTAAAGCGGCGTCAGGCGGTTGGCCACCTTGCGCAGGCTGGCAGTTCCGGGCTTGCCATAGACAGCCTCAAGTTCTTCAATCTTTTCAATCCATTGCATCCGGATCAAACCCCGCTTCCCGCATCAACCTGTTCGAGTTCTCCTCGACCTCGCGCTCCAGTGTTGCCAGAAACTCCTGCTTGCCCAGGCCCGGCGCGATCGGGTCGAGAAACTCCACCACTGCCAGCCCGGGTCTTCGCATGATCCCGCGCTTGGGCCAGAACAGGCCAACATTGGTCGCCACCGGCACTACCGGTTGTCCAAGCTCCTGATACAAAACAGAAGTTCCCACCTTATAGGGGGCCTTCACCCCCGGTGGAATGCGCGTGCCCTGCGGGTAGATGATCAGCTGTCCCGGCGCGGCCCGCCCCTTTTCGACGTCGTTAACCATTTTCTTGATAGCCTGAGCCCGCTTGCCCCGGTCCACCGGCACGCAGCCCAGCTTGAGCGCGTACTGCCCGATGATCGGCGCGTACATTAGCTCACGCTTCATGATGAACTTGCCAGCGGGGATGCTCTTGAAAATCAATATGATGTCGAGAAACGACTGATGCTTGGAGGCGATCATCACCTCGCCCGTCGGAGGCGTGCCCCGCACGTCACAGCGGATGCCCACCATCCAGCGCGCGGTCCACACAACCCAGTTCGACCAGCTCTTGCAGGCCAGGATTGCGCCGCGCCGGCTGAACAGCGCCCAGGGCAGAAAGACGACGCCAATCGGCAGCATCATAAAATAGGCCTGCACCACGAAGATCAGCGACCTGACCCATTGAAATGCAAGGCTCATGCCATGTTCCTCAGCGTCCCGCGCGCCGCCAGCTGCGTGGCTCCGAAGGCCACGGCCGCCGCGAGGACCGGGATCAGGAGCGGCCACAACCAGTGCCATCCCTGGAAGCCGAGACCGGTCAGGAAGCCACCTGCCACATCCGTCGACGGCAGCAGCAGAATGGCCAGACAGCCCAGCACCGTGCCCACCGTCGCACCGATCAGCCCGCGCAGGGTAAAGCGCCGGACAAAGGCCTGCGCGATGTACCCATCTGTCGCACCGACAAGGCGCAACACACTGATGATCTGGGCATTTGCCGACAGCGCCGCGTTTGCGGCCAGTGTGATCATCGCCGCCATCGTTCCCCCGATCAGCAGGAGCGACATCCATCCCAGCAGGCGCAGCCGCGACGCCGCCCTGACCAACGGTCTGCGCCAGCGCGTATGGTCATCCAGCACCGCACCGGGGACTTCCGCGGTCAGCCGCAGGCGCAGGCCTTCCGTGTCAAACCCTTGATTTGTCTCGATAATTTCAATGAGCCGCGGGATCGGCAGCCGTTCGATCGGCAGGTCGGGCCCGAACCACGGCTCAAGCAGTTCCTGCTGCTCCTGCAGCGTCAGGGCCCGCGCCGAGGCCACGCCGGGCGTCGTCTCCAGCACCCGCAGGGCCGCATCGGTCTGGGCCTGCAACTGCCCCTCGGGGGCCGAGATGCGCAGCGTCGAAGACCGTGCCAGCTCCTCCCCCCAGCGATCCGCCAGCCGATCCGTGGCCAGCGACAAAGCCATTGAAAACACGGCCAGAAACGCCATGGCACCCGCGCTGAACAGCGTCAGCCAGGCCGTGAACCCGGTGGGCGGCACCACCCGGTCGGCCTGCTTGTCGCCGGCCAGAAGCGCCGACAGAGCGGCCAATATCGCAATGAGCCGCGCCTTCACAGATCCGCCCCCGCCAGTTGCAGGCGTCTGTTGGAGATACGCAAGACCCGCGCCTGCACATGGCTCTTGGCGGCACGGATCAGGGCCAGATCATGGGTGGCGATCATGATCGTCTTGCCCATCCGGTTCAGCTCGAGCAGCAACTGCAACAGGCGTTGCGACATTTCCCAGTCCACGTTGCCCGTCGGCTCGTCGGCCAGGATCACGTCGGGCGACATGATCACCGCCCGCGCCAGCGCGGCGCGCTGGCGCTCCCCGCCCGACAGTTCAGGCGGAAGCGCATCGGCGCGGGATTTCAGCCCGACTCAGCTGGTCAGCTCGCGCAGGTTGGCCACTTCGTTGATCGTGTCCCGCCCCGAAACGGTCAAGGGCAGGGCGATGTTGTCGGCCAGCGTCAGGTGATCGAGAAACTGGCAATCCTGGTGCACCACGCCGATGCGACGCCGCGCCAGCGCGATGTCGTCGCGATCCAGCGCCCGCACATCCGTATCGAACAGGCGCACATGGCCCGCGGTAGGAATAAGCGCACCATAACAAAGCTTTAGCAACGTAGTCTTTCCCGACCCGGACGGCCCGGTGAGAAAGTGGAACGACCCGGGCTGAAGCCGCAGCGATATGTCGCTGAGCAGCTCGCCGCCGCCATAGCTGTAGGCCGCGTTCTCAAGCTCGATCACGGTGCCATCTTCCCCTTGCTGCCCGTTTCCTAAATGCCTCAGAGTGCGGCGTCTTGCAATCAGCCCCTGCAAATCCTTTGCTCTTTTCCGCCAATTGAGTAAAGCATAGGGTAGAAACATAACCAGAAGGGCCCGGGAAACGGGACATTACGCAAGAGGTCTATGACAGGTGCGTTCATGCGACTGATATGCCCCAATTGCGAGGCAACCTACGAGGTCCCGGATGATGTCATCCCCGAGGCCGGTCGTGATGTGCAGTGTTCGAATTGCGGCGACACCTGGTTTCAGCACCATCCCGACCATGAGCCGCCCGCCGAGGATACGCCCGCCGAAGAGACCTGGGTCGATGCGACCGAGGAAACCGGAGAGGCCAGCGACGTCACGGATGATGCAGGCGATGATACAGGCGATACGGCCGATACCGCCGAAGAAACGCCGGAAAGCCCTTGGGACGAAGGCGGTAGCGACGACGTCGGCATCGATCGTGACGAAGCGGTCGAGGACCAGCCTCAGGACGAAATCGACCACGATCCCGCGGGCGAAGAAATGGCCCGTCGCGAACTGGATGAGGGCGTCAAGTCCATCCTCCAGGAAGAGGCGGAGCGCGAGCGCGAAGCCCGTGCCGCCGAGCGCGCGAGCGAGAGCCTGGAAACCCAGCCCGACCTTGGTCTGGCGCAGGCGGATGACGAGGCGACCCGCCGCTCGCGCGAGGCCCAGACCCGCATGGCCCGGCTGCGCGGCGCGCCCGAGCCTGCGGACACCGTGGCCATCGACCCCACGTCGCGGCGTGATCTTTTGCCAGACATCGAGGAAATCAACTCTTCGCTGAGATCCGACGAGGATGGCGACGGTGCCGCGATGGTGGGCGACGCCTATCCCGAGGCGGGAACGACACCGCGCAGCGGCGGGTTCCGACGCGGCTTTCTGCTGATCGTGCTGCTCGCCGTGATTGCGGCAATGGTCTATGCGTTCGCCCCCATGATCTCCGAGCGGTTCCCGGCCGTCGCGGACGTCCTGCAAAGCTATGTCGAGACGGTTGACGGGCTTCGGCTTTGGCTCGACGGTCAGGTGCGGGCGCTGATGCTTTATCTCGACAGCATGTCTTCGAACGCCGCCGGCTGACATCTGGCACCCGGACATGAGCACACGCGATTTCCCGATGGCTCCGGTCCTGATGACCGCCCTGGCGGCGCTTGCCTGGGGCGTGTGGTGGATCCCCGTGCGGTACCTCGCCAGCCAGGGCATGACCGGGACACAGGCCGGGATGATGCTGAACCTGGGCGGGGCGCTGGCGGTGTTCGGGCTGATGATTGCATTGCGGCTGTCTTTTCGTATGCCGCGCTATGCGTTCCTGGGGGCCATCGCCGTGGGCTTTGCCCTGTCATTCTACTCCATCGGGCTTGCGCTCAGCGAAGTGGTGCGGGTGATCCTGCTGTTCTACCTCGCTCCGGCCTGGAGCAAGGTGATCGAATGGCTCTTCATGGGGCACAAATGGCGCTGGTCATCGACGCTGACGGTCACGGCCTCGCTGGCCGGGGCGCTGCTGATCCTGGGCGGGCGGCTGACCACCGAAGGGCTCAATATCGGCGACGTCCTGGCGTTGCTCTCGGGCCTGGCCTGGGCCATCGGCGCGGCGCTGATCTTTTCGGGCGAGAAGTCCACGGCCTATTCGCTCACCCTTGTCACCATGGCCATGGCAACGATCATTGCCGCCGCATTCGCCCTGATCATCGGCGAAGCTGCGATCCCCAGCGCCCCTGCACTGCCTCTGCTCGGCGGGCTGGCCATAGGGGCACTCTATGCCATGCCCTGCATGTTCGCCTCGCTCTGGTCGGCCCAGCGGCTGGCGCCAGCGCTCTTGTCGTTTCTCTTCACGTTGGAGATTTTCTCGGGCGTGATCTCGGGTGCGCTCCTTCTGGATGAGACGTTCGGCGTGACCCAGATGATGGGCGCGGTGCTGATCGTGGGAGCGGCCCTGTCCGAAGTCTATTTTGCGGCGCGCGCGAGTACCGAAGAGCGCGCCTAAGGTCCGCCGCCCCGGATCGGCGAAACAAGATCACCACAGACAAGCCGCGACAGGAGCACCTGAACGAGCCCCAGCCGCGAAACGGGCGTCAGGACGTGATCGCGCAACAGCGGCAGGGCACGGCTGTCGGACTGGTACATCGGGGTGAGCATCCGGCTGAGGACCTGGTAGATCACAAGATGCCGGCGCCGCAACCGATCACAGGCGGCCAGTGCGGCGGGAAGGTTGTCGGGCACCTGCCGCAAGGCGATGCTCAGCGCTTGAGCATCCAGAAGCGCCATGTTCGCCCCCTGCCCCAGCTGCGGGCTGGCCTGATGCGCCGCATCGCCGATATGGATCAGGCCGGGCCGGGCCGGCCGATGGAGGGTGCCGTGACTGTAGAAGGCGGGCGTCATGTCCGCATGGGTGGTCACGGTTCGCAGGAACGGGGCGAACTCGGGCCAGACCGTCGCGGCCCCGGCCTTCCAGTCCTCCAGCGGCGCGGCCTGCCAGGCGGCGAGGTCGCGCCGCGGCAGCGACCAGAAGATCGCCGCGCGAGGCCCTGTTTTGCCGGGCACGAGGCCAACCGGCAGTACCCCCAGCATGTGCCGCGCGCGGACATAGCGCTGGGTCAGCCGGGTCGCGGGCAGGGCCGTATCCGCAGGCCAGGGCACGGTGCTCCAGATCGCCCCGTATGGCAGCGCCCGAGGCCTGAGCGGCGTGAGCGGCGAGCCCGCGCCGCTGGCGTCGATCACCAGATCGAATGGGGTGCTTTCGCGCCCATCCGCAAAGCGCAGCCTGCGTCGCACATTCCCGCTCAGGCCGGTCACTTCATGGGCAGGCACCAGCGTTGCACCCGCATCCCGCGCGGCCTGAAGCAGCACGTCGAACAGCGCCGCGCGGTGGATCGCAAGACCCTGTGTCCCGCGCCGCCCGCCGGGGTCATATTGCACGTCCAGAACCCGCCGCTCCCCGCGCGCCTCGGACCCGACCAGCCGAGTGATGAACTGCCCTCGCGCGGCGGCCTGGTCCAGCGCGCCCAATGTGGCCAGAACCGCCTGACCCACGGGCTGGATCACCAGGCCCGACCCGATGGGTCGCGGGGCGTCAAACCGGTCAAAGATGGTCACGTCGCGCCCGGCCCGTGCAAGTGCCGCACCTGCCGCCAGACCTGCGACCCCTGCTCCCGCGATGGCGATCCGCATATGCCGTTTGTCCCTGCTGCTCCACGGACAGATCACCACATAAAACGCCCCGTTCCAAGCGAAAGACATGCCACCGGTCGCCGCGCTCTGGACGTGGCCCGAGGCGCGGCCTATAAGGCCTGCCATGATGTATCGACGCGTGATCATTGTTCGAATTACCGGCCCGGCGCTCAGATCCAGACGAGCTGCCGGGAAGAAGGCGTATGGGCTATTCGCGCCGACCCTGACCACCCCGATTGAACGAAAGACAAAGGACGCCACCCATGTGTGCCGCCGACACCCAGACGCCCGACTACAAATCCACCCTGAACCTGCCCGAGACCGCGTTTCCCATGCGCGCGGGCCTGCCCAAGCGCGAGCCGGAATGGCTGGAACGCTGGAACAGGATGCGCATCTATACCCGCCTGCGCGAGAAGGCCGAGCGCCAGGGGGACCGCCAGCCCTTCACGCTGCATGACGGACCTCCCTACGCCAACGGGCACCTGCATATCGGGCACGCGCTGAACAAGATCCTCAAGGACATGGTGGTGCGTTCCCAGCAGATGATGGGCCGCGATGCGCGCTATATCCCCGGCTGGGATTGTCACGGCCTTCCGATCGAGTGGAAGATCGAAGAACAGTACCGCAAGAAGGGACGCAACAAGGACGAGGTCGACATCGTCGATTTCCGCCAGGAATGCCGCAAGTTCGCCGAAGGGTGGATCGACATCCAGCGCGAGGAGTTCAAACGTCTGGGCGTGACCGGCAAATGGTCCAGGCCCTACCTCACGATGGACTACCGCGCCGAGCGGATCATCGCGGAGGAGTTCCAGAAATTCCTGATGACGGGCACGCTCTATCAGGGGTCCAAGCCAGTGATGTGGTCGCCGATTGAAAAGACCGCACTGGCAGAGGCGGAAGTGGAATATCACGACAAGGAGAGCTTTACCGTTTGGGTGAAGTTCAAGGTGGTTGACGCAGAGGCCCCGGGTCAGGCCCGGGGCGGGCTGGGCGGGGCCCATGTGGTGATCTGGACAACCACCCCCTGGACCATGCCCTCGAACAAGGCCGTCGTCTATGGCGAGGACATCTCCTACGGCCTCTACGAAGTCACCGGAGCGCCCGAGGAATGCTGGGCCGTGCCGGGTGACCGTTTCCTGCTGGCCGACAAGCTGGCGGCGGACGTTCTGGGCCGGGCACGCCTTTCGGACGATCAGTGGACGCGGGTGCGCGATGTGAGCGCCGACGAGCTGTCAGGGCTCAGCCTGCAACACCCGCTGGCCGGGGCCGAGGGCGCGAACGGCGAATGGGACGATCTGCGCGATTTCCGCGCCGCCGATTTCGTCACCGACGAGGAAGGCACGGGGTTCGTGCATTGCGCGCCGTCGCACGGGATGGAGGAGTTCGAGCTTTACCGCGACCTTGGGATGCTGGAACAGGTGATCACCTACAACGTCATGGAAGACGGGCGTTTCCGCGACGACCTGCCGTTCTTTGGCGGCACCTATATCCTCAACCGCAAGGGCGGTGAGGGTGATGCCAACAAGGCCATCATCGACAAGCTGGTCGAGGTGGGTGGCCTGCTGGCGCGCGGCAAGATCAAGCACTCCTACCCGCATTCCTGGCGCTCCAAGGCGCCGGTGATCTATCGCAACACGCCGCAATGGTTTGCCGCCATCGACCGCGAGGTCGGTGACGGGCAGGACACCTATGGCAAGACGATCCGCGAGCGCGCCTTGCGGTCGATTGACGAGCTGGTGACGTGGACGCCGCCCACCGGGCGCAACCGGCTCTATTCGATGATCGAGGCGAGGCCCGATTGGGTTCTCAGCCGCCAGCGCGCCTGGGGCGTGCCGCTGACCTGCTTCGTGCGCAAAGGGGCTCTGCCCACCGACGAGGGCTTTCTGCTGCGCGACGACGCGGTCAATGCCCGCATCCTCGAGGCCTTCGAGGCCGAGGGCGCGGATGCCTGGTACAAACCTGGCGCCAAGGAGCGGTTCCTGGGCGACGATCATGACCCGAACGCGTGGGACAAGGTTGATGACATTCTCGACGTGTGGTTCGACAGCGGCTCGACCCATGCGTTCGTTCTGCGCGACCGCGAGGACGGGTCCGAGGACGGGCTGGCCGATCTCTATCTCGAAGGCACGGACCAGCATCGCGGCTGGTTCCACTCCTCGATGCTGCAGGCCTGCGGCACGATCGGCCATGCGCCCTATCGCGGGGTACTGACGCATGGCTTCACACTGGACGGCAAGGGCAACAAGATGTCCAAGAGCCTCGGTAACACGGTCGCACCCGAGGAGGTCGTCAAACAATACGGAGCCGACATCCTGCGGCTCTGGGTGGCACAGTCGGACTATACCGTGGACCTGCGCATCGGGCCGGAAATCCTCAAGGGGACGGCGGACAGCTATCGCCGGTTGCGCAACACGATGCGCTTCATGCTGGGCGCTTTGGCGCATTTCTCGGACTCCGACCGGGTCGAGCCCGCCGACATGCCCGAACTGGAGCAATGGGTGCTGCACCGGCTGGCCGAGCTGGATCACAAGGTGCGCACGGGCTATGCCGCCTACGACTTCCAGGGTGTGTTCCAGGCGCTGTTTCAGTTCTGCACAGTGGACCTTTCGGCCTTCTATTTCGACATCCGAAAGGACGTGCTCTATTGCGATGGCGACAGCTCCGAGCGCCGCGCGGCGCGCACGGTTCTGGACATTCTGTTCCATCGCCTGACCACCTGGCTTGCGCCGGTTCTGGTCTTCACGATGGAGGAGGTCTGGCTCGAGCGCTATCCCGGCGAGGACAGCTCGGTTCACCTCGAAGACATGCCCGATACGCCCGCCGATTGGCTGAACGAGCCACTGGCCGCGAAATGGACGCAGGTGCGGCGCGCGCGGCGCGTGGTGACTGCGGCGCTCGAGGTGCAGCGGACCGACAAGGTGATCGGCTCTTCGCTCGAAGCCGCGCCGGTTGTGCATGTGCGGGAAGGCGAAACGCTGAACGCGCTTAAATCCGTGCCGTTCGAGGACATCTGCATCACGTCGGCGATCTCTCTGACCGACAACCCCAGCCCGGCCGAGGCCTTCCGCCTGCCCGAGGTCGAGGGCGTCACGGTCGTCTTTGAAAAGGCAGAGGGCGGAAAATGCCAGCGCTGCTGGAAAATCCTGCCGGATGTGGGCACGCACAAGCACCCCGAGACCTGCAAGCGCTGCTCGGACGCGCTGGATTAGGCCGAGAGGCGCGCCGCCGTGGTGGTGGCGCGTCGTCCTGCGCAGCTATTGCTGCGCCTCCCGGGCGTCGTACATGTCCCCGATGCGATCCGGCCAGGTCGAGCGGACATAGCTCAGAACGGCGACGATCTCGTCATCGCTCAGCACGTCTTCATAGGACGGCATAACCGACCGGTAATTCGGATCGCCGATGATCTTGGCAACGCCGTATTTGGTGATCGCAAACAAGGCCGCGCTGTCATGGTGCCAAGTGTGGCCCGTCTCGTCATGGGGCGGGGCGGGCGCGAGCCCATCCGCGCCGCGCTCGCGCCAGTTGGGCGCGCCTTCCAGGTTTGCACCATGGCAGGCGGCGCATTGCGAGGCATAGACCTGCTGGCCCAGCGCGATGGTCTGGGCGTCGCTGCGCATGAGGCCCGCTTCCTGGGCGGTGGCGGAGGCCGCCCACCAAACAGCCAGTGCGCTGATGGCCAACGCTACCACGCTTTTCAAGAGAGGTTTCACATGGGTCATGCCAAAGTTCCGTTCGCAATCGGGGTCCCCTGCCGTGCCGCGCTGAAGGGCCGCCCGCAGGGTGGGGTTTACCCCACCGCACCCCCGGCTCAGGCCGCGCGTTCCCAGGGTCGTGTGAAGTCACCCAGCACAGCCCCGACAGCCGCGTCATCCGCGCCACCCGAGACCTGAGCCACCAGGCCGCGTTTCTTGTCATCCAGGACCGCGACGACCTGTGCATCCACCCCGGCCTCGGTCAGCGCGGCGTTGTAGACGCGGGTGATTGCGCGCTTGCGCAGGTCGGGTTTGAAAACCTTGCCCACGGCGGTCTTGGGCAGCTCGTCCATGACCTCGACATGCCTGGGCACGGCGGCGCGTTCACGGACGTGTTCCTTGCAATGCGCGAGCAGCGCGTCGTCCGAGGTATCTCCGCCCTCGACCAATTCCACATACACACACGGGATTTCGCCGGAATGGGCGTCCGGCTGGCCGATGGCGCCCGCCATGGCCACGGCGTCATGTGCCATCAGCGCCTCTTCGATTTCGGCGGGGTCGATATTGTGGCCGCCGCGGATGATCAGATCCTTGGCCCGCCCGGTGATCCACAGATACCCGCCCGCATCAATCCGGCCCAGATCGCCGGTGCGCAGATACGTCTCGAAATAATAGAGGTCCTTGTTCTTGTCGGCCTCGGTATAGGTGGCACCCGGGCGCACGCCTGGGTTCGAAATACAGATTTCACCCACCTCGTCCGGCTCGCATTCGAGCGGGCCGTTGGTGGTGCCCTTGACGATCTTCACGTCCGTGTAGGGGAATGGCACCCCGACCGAGCCGACCTTCTTTTCACCGTCGGGCGGGTTGCAGGAGACAAGGCAGGTGGCCTCGGTCAGGCCGTAGCCTTCGATCACCGACATGCCCGTGGCACCTTCGAAGCGTTTGAAAAGCTCCATGGGCATCGGGGCCGAGCCGGAAAACGCGTTCTTCACGGTCGAGATGTCGGCATCCACGGGGCGCTGCATGAGGGCGGCAGTTGCGGTGGGCACGGTGATGACAAAGGTCGTTTTCCAGCGCTCGCAGAGTTTCCAGAAATTGTCGAAGACGCCATCCCCGCGAAAACCCGCGGGCGTCGGAAATACCACATGCGCGCCGGACTTGATCATCGCCATCAGGATCACATGACATGCAAAGACGTGGAAAAGCGGCAGCGGGCACATCACGCTGTCCTGTTCGGTAAAGAGCAACCGGTGACCCAGCCAGCCATTATAGACCAGCCCATCATAGCTGTGCTGCGCCACCTTGGGCATCCCCGTGGTGCCGCCGGTGTGGAAATAGGCGGCCACGCGATCGCCTGCGCTGTCCGCGAAATCGAGCGCCGCGTTCTGGCCCTTCAGCTCCTTGCCGAAGGCGCGCACATCGGCGTGGCGCTTGCCCTCTATCTTGGGGCGCACGAGCGGGACGATCCAGCTTTTGGGCGGGGTCAGGTAACGGTTGAGATCAATCTCCAGCACGGTTTGCACGGATGGCGCGTGGCGCACCGCCTCCGCGGTTTTCTGGGCGATGTCGGTCTTGGGAAAGGCGCGCAGGGTGACGACGACCCTGGCGTTGGTTTCGCGCAGGATCGCGCCGATCTGTTCTGGCTCCAGAAGCGGGTTGATCGGGTTGACGATCCCGGCGACGGCAGCGCCGATGGTGGCCACGGCGGTCTCGATCGTGTTGGGCAGGACAAGCGCGACGACGTCCTTTTCCCTCACACCCAGCGCGCGGAACATGTTGGCGGCCTGGCAGACCTGATCGTGGAACTCCTTCCAGGTGAGCGTGACCGCAGGGTCGGCGGGGCCCGAGAAGAGCTGGTAGGAGATTGCAGGCCGGTCAGGGAAGGCATCCGCCGTGTTGCGCAGCATCTGATAGAGTGTCCTGGGCTTGTCCAGCGCCTCCCAGGTCGATTCGTTCTCGATGTCCAGCACGTCCTGGCGTGTCTCAAAACTCATGATCTCTCCTCCCATGCGCGTTCCGTTAAGACCGCGCAAACCTCTCCCATCATGCGAAAGTGCTGGGAAATGCCCATTCATGCAAGTTTTACGCAGCGTTGTTGCGCCAGGCGGCTCTGGGTGCCGTGTGAAAAAGTGACTTGACTGTTTTAGTCAGAAATAAGATTGTTGCCGAGTAATTTAGTCAGAAACCTGCAAGGACACCTCATGACTCCCCTGACATATATGCGCGGCCTCGGGGCCGCCCTGGCACTCACCACTGCGGCAACCGCTGCGATGGCGGCGGAACTGAACGTGTACTCCAGCCGTCACTACGATTCCGACGACGTGCTCTACGATGCCTTCACCGAACAGACCGGGATCACCGTGAACCGCATCGAAGGCAAGGCCGACGAGCTGATGGCCCGCATGGAAGCCGAGGGCGACAACAGCCCGGCGGATGTGTTTATCACCGTGGACGCTGGCCGCATCGTGCGCGCCAAGGAAAAGGGGCTGCTTCAGCCGATCGACTCGGACGACGTGACCGCCGCGATCCCGGCCTTCCTGCGTGATCCCGACAACCAATGGTTCGGCTTGTCCCAGCGCGTGATGATGATCTACTATGCAAAGGACCGTGTAGAGGCCCCACCGCGTACCTATGAGGCGTTGGCCGATGACGCCTGGAAGGGCAGGCTCTGCATTCGCTCGTCCAAGAACATCTACGTCCAGTCGCTGCTGGCTTCGATCATCGAAGCACAGGGCGAGGAAGCCGCAAGGGAATGGGTCGCGGGCGTGCGCGCGAACATGGCGCGTGATCCCGAAGGGGGCGATACCGATCAACTGCGCGGCATCGTGTCGGGCGAGTGCGACGTCGCAATCGGCAACCACTATTACTTCCTGCGCGGGTTCGAAAAGGACGTCGAGGGCCTGACCTCGGGCATCGACAATATCGGCTGGGTCTGGCCGAACCAGAATGATCGCGGCGCACACACCAACCTGACCGCCGCGGGCATGGCCAAATCTTCGCCGAACCCGGAGTCGGCCAGGGCATTTCTCGAATTCCTGACCAGCGATTTCGCTCAAAGCCACTTTGCCAACCAGAACAACGAATACCCGGCCGTTCCGGGCGTGGCACTGGACGAAGACACGGCGCGGCTGGGCTACTTCATCCCGGACTCGACCACAGGAACGGACAGCTATGGCAGGAACGCCGCCAAGGCGCAGGCGATCTTCAACGAAGTCGGCTGGCCGTAGTCACAGTCTTCACCGCACTGAAGGAGGCGTCGGGTTCCGGCGCCTTTTTCTATTCGGGTGCGGGCAGGACGGCACCGGGGTTCATAATCCCAAGCGGATCGAGCGCCGTCTTGATCGCCCGCATCGCGGCCAGCTTGGCCGGATCGCCATATCGCGCCAGATCGTCGACCTTGAGCCGCCCGATCCCGTGCTCGGCGCTGACGGACCCACCCATGGCGTGCACGAGGTCATGCACGGTGCGCTTGATCCGGTCCCGGTCGCCAAGGTGATCGTCGCGGGTTTTGCCCGGCGCGGGAAAGACATTGTAGTGCAGGTTGCCATCGCCCAGGTGGCCAAAGCAATTTATCCGGAAATCGCCTATCCCGCCGATGGCCTCGTTGCCCGCGACGATGAAGTCATGCACTTCCCCCAGCGGCAGCGATATGTCGTGCGAACTGATCGACCCGATACGGCGGTTGGCCTCGGGGATATGTTCGCGCACGTCCCAGAAGGCTTGCCGCTGTGCCTCGGATTGGGCGATGACACCATCGCCGACCAAACCGGCCTCGAGGCTGGCCTCGAAAAGCCGCTCCAGCGCACCGGAGGGATCGGCCCCACCGGGCAGCCCCAGATCGACCAGTACCATCCAGGGGGGTGGATCGGCAAAAGGCCGGCGAATGTCCGGAAGAGCTTCGGCCAGGAATTCCAGCCCCTGGCGATGCATCAACTCAAAGGCGCTGATCCCGTCGCCGAGCTGCCCCTGCGCCATCTGGAGCAGGTGGAGTGCCGCACGCGGACTGTCGACCGCGAAAATCGCCGTGCCCTCCTGTGCCGGGCGCGGCACGAGGCGCAGCGCTGCGGCGGTGATGATGCCCAGCGTGCCTTCGGCACCGATCAGCAGGTTGCGCAGGTCATAGCCCGTGTTGTCCTTGCGCAGGCGTTTGAGCCCGTGCCAGATTTGCCCGTCCGGCAGCACCGCCTCGAGCCCCAGACACAGATCGCGCGCATTGCCGTATCGCAACACGTTCACGCCGCCCGCATTCGTGGACAGGATCCCGCCGATCCGCGCGCTGCCCTTGGCCGCGATGCTGAGCGGGTAGAGGCGCCCGGCGGCGTCGGCTCTGTCGTGGATATCGGATAGGACGGCGCCAGCCTCGACCACCATGACGTTTTCCTCAGGATAGACCGCGCGCAGCCGTGTCATGCGTTCGAGACTGAGCACCAGAGGTGCGGGGCCGTCAGGCATCAGTTGCCCACCCACAAGGCCGGTGCCGCCGCCATAGGGCACCACAGGCACCCGCGCCTGGGCGGCCAACCGGATCGTACTGGCCACATCCTCGGTGTTGTCGGGGGCCACGACCACGCCGGCCTTGCCCTGCCAACGCCCACGCGGCTCTTCGAGGTAATGTGGCTGCGGCGCGCGAACAGCCGCCGCGGGCAGAGCCGCGGAAAGGGCACGGAGGAAGTCGGGTGTGACGGCGTTGAGAGTCATGGCTCCGATCTATCGGCTTTGCGGGCAATGGTGAACCGTCAATGAACGCACCGTACGCCGCACAGGAGTTGCGAGACACGTCAAGGCATTGACATACCGAACTATTTCCCGTATTGGTTGTGGCACAATAGGATACTTGAGACGCGGCCCCGGGCATACCCGGTGGCCGCTTTTCCATTTCCGGTCGACCCGGTGAAGCGCGGCGCACAGGCCACAGGCCCCTGTGCGACGCACCTGACGGCCCGAGGCCACCCAAAGACTGATGCGCGCGTTTCGGGCGTCAGCCGGCCATCCCAAAAATCCGGAACGCACCACCGCAATCATGTGAGGCAATGAGCAACGATGACTGCAGATAAGCGTGGCGGCAGGTCTCTGAGCCTGACCACCTCGGTTGTGAGGCTGCAAAGGCAGCTCTGCGACATGACACTCGAACTCGAAACCCTTCAACACAGACTGCGCGCAGGACGACCTGACGTGCTTGGCAACTCGGGCCGGCTGATCTCGGACATCCGACAGTGGCTCAAAATCGCATTGGAAGCGGAGGCTGACCTTGAAAGACGGAAAAGAAACGAAGCACACGGTGCCGCTTGCAACACACTCGACCTCGAAGCGGCGCGACATTCAATCAGCAGCCGGCTGGATCGTCTCCGAAGGGCACGAAACACAGACGGCCTTTCTGAATGACCTGAGCGACAGCGACCTGTTGGCCTTGCCCTATCTCTTCGAGTTCTGGGCCTTCGAGCATCAGCTCCCGCCGGACGGCGACTGGAAGAACTGGGTCATCATGGGCGGGCGCGGCGCGGGCAAGACACGCGCGGGGTCCGAATGGGTGCGCAGCATCGTCGAGGGCCCGCGTCCCCTTGATCCCGGCAGATGCAAACGCGTGGCGCTGGTGGGCGAGACGATCGACCAGGTGCGCGAAGTCATGGTCTTTGGCGAAAGCGGGATCATGGCCTGCACACCGCCCGACCGCCGGCCCGACTGGCAATCCACACGCAAGACGCTGGTCTGGCCGAACGGGGCCGAGGCTCAGCTCTTCTCGGCGCATAATCCCGAGGCGCTGCGCGGGCCGCAATTCGATGCCGCCTGGGTGGATGAGCTGGCCAAGTGGAAAAAGGCGCAGGACACTTGGGACATGCTGAACTTTACCCTGCGCCTGGGCGAGCATCCTCAGGTCTGTATCACGACCACACCGCGCAACGTGCCGGTGCTCAAGGACATCCTCGCGCTGAACACCACGGTCGTGACACAGGCCCCGACCGAGGCCAATCGCGCCTACCTTGCCAAAAGTTTTCTCGAAGAAGTGCGCGCGCGCTATGCCGGCACCCGGCTGGGGCGGCAGGAGCTGGACGGCGTTCTTTTGGAGGAAACCGAAGGCGCGCTCTGGACCTTGCGGCTTCTGGATGAGGCGCGTGTCGACCAGGTGCCCGACCTGACGCGGGTCGTGGTCGCCGTGGACCCGCCCGTCACCGGCAACGCGAAATCCGACGAGTGCGGGATCGTCGTGGCGGGCGTCCTCGCCGAGGGGCCTGTGCAGGATTGGCGTGCCTATGTGCTCGCAGATCGTTCGGTCTGTGCCACAAGCCCTTCGGGCTGGGCCAAGGCCGCAATCCGCGCCATGGAGGAGTTCGGGGCCGAGAAACTTGTCGCCGAGGTCAACCAGGGCGGTGATCTGGTCGAGACGGTCATCCGTCAGGTCGATCCCACCGTGCCCTATCGCGCGGTTCATGCCTCACGAGGCAAGGTGGCGCGGGCCGAACCCGTCGCCGCCTTGTACGAACAGGGCCGCGTCCGTCATGTGCATGATCTCGATCGGCTCGAGGACCAGATGCGCGCCATGACCATCCACGGTTTCGAAGGCCGCGGCAGCCCCGACCGGGTCGATGCGCTGGTCTGGGCGCTGCATGAACTGATCGTCGAACCGGCCGGCAAATGGCGGCGTCCGCGGGTCCGCGCGGTGTGATTCAGATTTCTTAAACTTTTAGGGGTGTGATGCACATCGAACCGGGCGGGCCCTGCTGTCCGGCCCTCAAAGGAGTAGTTCCGAATGATCCTCGACTTCTTTCGCCAGACGAACGCAGCGGCAGAAACGCCCGAGCAGAAAGCCAGCGCGACCGGGCCGGTCATGGCCTGGCACGGTGCCGGGCGCGTGGCCTGGAGCCCGCGTGACACGGTCAGCCTGACGCGCACCGGGTTCAGCGGCAATCCCGTCGGTTTTCGCTGTGTCAAGATGGTGGCCGAGGCCGCCGCGGCCTTGCCCCTGATCTTGCAGGACAATGCACAGCGCTATGCAGAACACCCTCTGCTGGGCCTGATCCGGCGTCCAAACCCCGCACAGGGCCGCGCCGAGCTGCTTGAGGCGCTCTATGGCCAGCTGCTTCTGACCGGCAACGGCTATGTCGAGGCGGTCGGCGGCATCGACGGCGTGCCCGCCGAGCTTCATGTGCTGCGCTCGGACCGGATGAATGTGATCCCCGGCGCGGATGGCTGGCCTGTCGGCTACGAATACAGCGTCGCCGGCCGCAAGCACCGCTTTGACGTCAGCCAGGGCCAGCCGGCCGTGTGTCACCTCAAGAGCTTCCACCCGCAGGACGATCACTATGGTCTGTCGCCGCTTCAGGCCGCGGCCCAGGCCGTCGACGTGCACAATTCCGCCAGCCGCTGGTCCAAGGCACTGCTGGACAATGCGGCACGGCCTTCGGGCGCCATCGTCTATCGCGGGGCCGAAGGTCAGGGCAGCCTGAGCACCGATCAGTATGACCGGCTCGTCAGCGAGATGGAAAGCCATCACCAGGGTGCGCGCAACGCAGGCCGCCCGATGCTGCTTGAGGGCGGGCTGGACTGGAAGCCGATGGGGTTCAGCCCCTCGGACATGGAATTCCAGAAAACCAAGGAAAGTGCCGCGCGCGAGATCGCGCTGGCCTTTGGCGTGCCGCCGATGCTGCTGGGCATTCCGGGCGACGCCACTTACGCGAATTATCAGGAGGCCAACCGCGCCTTTTACCGACTGACCGTTCTGCCTCTGGCCGCAAGGGTCACGGCAGGCGTGTCGGAATGGCTGGCCGGGTTCACCGGCGAGGCGCTGGAGCTCAAACCGGACCTCGATCAGGTTCCGGCCCTGGCCGCCGAGCGCGACGCGCAGTGGAACCGGGTGGCCACGGCCGATTTCCTGACCCGGGCCGAGAAACGCGCCATGCTGGGCCTGCCCGCAGAGGATGACAGCGCATGACCTCAAACCAGACGGCGCCACGCACGATCGAGACCCCTTATGTGCCGTTCGAGAGCAGCCAGGCCATGTTTCGGCATTTCGAGAAGCGCCTGGCGTCGGTGGAAACCCTGCTGGCGAAGATGGAAACCGACCGCGCGGTCAGCGAGGAAAAACGTAAGTTCATCGAGGCACGTTTCAACGAGATCGGGCGGCGGCTCGACAGGATCGACGGCCATATTTCGCGGCTCGTCTGGCTGATCATCGCGGCCATCCTTGGCGGCTTCATGTCCTTTGCCATGCAGGGCAGTTTTCTGGGCGTGTAGCGCAACGCAAACCAAAACTGCCATCCGAAAGAGATGACAACCGCAACATTTTCAGGGGCAATCCCCAGTCAGGAGTTGAACAATGACGATCGATACAGGTCTTGAGCACAAGTTCTGCCGGCTAGGCGACGACATCACAGTCGCCGACGGGATGGTCATCGAAGGCTATGCCAGTTTCTTCGGCAACGCGGATCAGGGCGGCGACATCGTTCAGCCCGGCGCTTATTGCAGATCGCTGGAACGCCTGAAATCGGATGGTCGCCAGGTCAAGATGCTCTGGCAACACGACCCGGCCGAGCCCATCGGCGTGTGGGACGAGGTGCGCGAAGACGCCCGGGGGCTCTATGTCAAAGGCCGCCTTCTGGAAACCGTCGACCGCGCCCGCGAGGCCGCGGCGTTGATCGCGGCCAGGGCCATCGACGGGCTGAGCATCGGCTATCGCACCATCAGGGCGACAAAGAACGACAAGGGCCACAGGCTCTTGCAGGAACTGGAGCTGTGGGAAGTGTCGCTTGTGACCTTCCCGATGCTGCCCAGTGCGCGGATCGGGGCCAAGGGCGACAGCCTGGACGCGTCCGACCTGCGTGAATTGGCGGCGACCATCAGGGACGCACGCCGGGAGTTGGCGCAAATGCAGTAGCGCCTGGGACCACCACCTCAACCAAACAGGACCATGTGATGAGCAAAACCGAGGGAACCTCTCGGACCGGAGAAGATCTGTCTCCGGTGGCCGAGGTGAAGTCCGCCATGGCGGGGTTCATGACCGACTTCAAGGACTTCCAGTCCGACATCCACACCAGACTTCAGCAACAGGAAGAGAAACTGACCATGTTTGAACGCAAATCCATCACCGCCGCGCGCCCCGTTCTGGCCAGCGCCGCTGAAATCGAAGCCCCGCACCAGAAAGCGTTCAACGCCTATCTGCGCTCGGGCGATGACGACGCCCTGCGCGGGCTCGAGCTTGAAGGCAAGGCGCTTTCGACCTCGGTGGCGGCCGATGGCGGCTATCTCGTCGATCCGCAAACCGCCGAGACGATCAAGTCGACGCTGTCCTCCACCGCCTCCGTGCGGGCCATCGCCAACGTGGTAAGCGTTGAGGCGACGTCCTTTGACGTGCTGATCGACCACACGGAGATGGGCCATGGCTGGGCCACCGAAGCCGCCGCCACGGTCGAGACCGGCACGCCCATGATCGACCGCATCACGATCCCGCTGCACGAGCTGAGCGCCCTGCCCAAGGCCAGCCAGCGCCTGCTGGATGACAGCGCCTTCGACGTGGAAAGCTGGCTTGCCGGGCGTATCGCCGACAAGTTCGCCCGCGCCGAGGCCGCGGCCTTTGTCGGCGGCGACGGCGTGGACAAGCCCACCGGTTTCCTGACCAAGACCACCGTGGACAATGACGTCTGGACCTGGGGCAACCTGGGCTATGTGCCCACCGGCACCGATGGCGATTTCTCCGGTGCCGACGAAATCGTCGATCTGGTTTATGCGCTGGGTGCCGAGTACCGCGCCAATGCGAGTTTCGTGATGAACTCGAAAACCGCCGGTGCGGTGCGCAAGATGAAGGACGCCGATGGCCGCTTCCTGTGGTCGGATGGTCTGGCCGCCGGTGAGCCTGCGCGGCTGATGGGCTACCCGGTGCTGATCGCCGAGGACATGCCCGACGTCGCATCGGACTCGCTTTCGGTGGCCTTTGGCGATTTCTCGGCAGGCTACACCGTGGCCGAGCGCCCGGACCTGCGTGTCCTGCGCGACCCGTTCAGCGCCAAGCCCCACGTCCTGTTCTACGCGACCAAGCGCGTGGGTGGCGACGTCAGCGACTATGCGGCGATCAAGCTGCTGAAATTCGCCGTCTCGTAAGACACGCGCGAATGGGACGGGGCCTGGCCTCGTCCCGGGCGCGCGCTGCCTTTCCAAGACCTGCGTTGTCCAGCTGCTCCCCTCCGTCCGAGCAACGCGGGGCCGCGCGCGCCTTCACCCCGGAGGGGTCCGGGAATTTCGGAGTAAATCCATGATTCTTATTGAAGAAACCGCCATACCGCAGGCCGCCTTGCCGGTGGATCAGTTCAAGGCGCATCTTCGCCTCGGCACAGGTTTTTCGGATGACGACGTCCAGGATGCCGTGCTCGAGAGCTTCCTGCGCGCGGCGCTGGCAACGATCGAAGCCCGGACCGGCAAGATCCTGATTGAACGCGAATTCTCGTGGGAGCTGACGCGGTGGCGCGACCTTGGCGAGCTGGCCCTGCCGGTCGCCCCTGTCAGCCTCGTGCTGAGCTTTGTCCTGCGTGACCGAATGGACGACCAGGAGACGGTCGATCCCGCGCTCTACAAGCTTCGGCCCGACATGCAGCGGCCTACCATCGTGCCCACGGGCGCGCATCTGCCGGTGATCCCGCCGGGTGGCGCCGCGGACATCCGGTTTGTCGCCGGATTTGCGCCCGTTTGGGGCAACCTTCCGGCCGATCTGGGCCAGGCGGTCCTGTTGCTGGCCGCGCATTTTTACGAGCACCGCAATGAAACGGCGCTGGCCGATGGCAAGATGCCCTTTGGTGTAACCAGCCTGATCGAGCGCTACCGTACCGTACGGCTGCTGGGTGGAGGATCGCGGTGATGGCGCGCGTCACTCTCAACCGCAAGCTCGCACTCGAGGCCCCCGACCGTGTGGCCGATGGCGCGGGTGGTTTTACCGAGACCTGGGTCGAGCGCGGCACGCTCTGGGCCGAGGTGATAGCCCGCGCCGGGCGCGAGGCGATGAGCGGCGGCGTCGTGCTGTCGAACACGGCGTACCGCATCACCGTCCGGGCCGCGCCCTTTGGTGCCCCGTCACGCCCCGCGCCCGAACAACGCTTTCGCGACGGCACCCGCGTGTTTCGCATCGAGTCCGTGGCCGAGCGCGACCCGACGGGCCGGTTCCTGACCTGCTATTGCGAAGAGGAGGTGGCCGTATGAGCTATGGAGCATCCCACGCCCTGCAGACGGCAATCTATGACCGGCTGATCAACGACGGCGCCTTGGCGTCCCTGGTCGGCCCGGCGATATACGATGCGATCCCCGCGGGCACCCTGCCCCAGACCTACGTGACCCTCGGTCCCGAGGAGGCCCGCGCGGCCAGCGATCGGAGCGGGCACGGTGCCTGGCATCGGGTGACCATCTCTGTGGTCACCGATGGCGCCGGGTTTCACGCCGCCAAGCAAGTGGCGACGGCGATCAGCGACGCATTGATCGACGCGCCGCTGGTGCTGAGCCGGGGCCGGCTCTCGGCACTCAACTTCACCCGTGCGCGGGCGCGCCGCGAAGGCTCCGCCGACTTGCGGCGGATCGACCTCACCTTCCGCGCGCGGATCGACGACACCCCCTGATTTTTTCAACTTCGGAGACATGAGATATGGCTGTTCAGAATGGCAAGGACCTGCTGGTCAAGGTTGACCTCACTGGTGACGGAAATTTTCAATCGGTTGCGGGGCTGCGCGCCACGCGGATCAGCTTCAACGCCGAAAGCGTCGATGTGACCTCGCTCGAAAGCCAGGGCGGCTGGCGCGAACTGCTCAGCGGCGCAGGCGTGAAATCCGCCGCCATCAGCGGCTCGGGCATCTTCCGCGACGAAGGCTCGGATGAGCGTGTGCGCCAGGTCTTCTTTGACGGCGAGACACCGGATTTCCAGATCGTGATCCCGGATTTCGGCACAGTCGAGGGTGCCTTTCAGGTCAGCTCGATCGAATATGCCGGCACCCATGACGGCGAGGCGACCTATGAGATATCGCTCAGTTCCGCCGGTGCCCTCCTCTTCACGCCGGTCTGATCGCCATGGCCAACCCCTGGGCAGGCGAAGTGGCGCTGGTGATCAATGGTGAACGGCATGTGCTCAAGCTCACGCTGGGCGCGCTGGCCGAGCTCGAAACCGGGCTCAAGGCCGGGTCGCTCGTGGACCTGGTCGAGCGCTTCGAGACGGCGCAGTTTTCCACGCGCGACGTACTCGCGCTGATCGTCGCCGGGCTCAGGGGTGGCGGATGGGAGGGGCGCGCGTCGGAGCTGATGACGGCCGAGATCGAGGGCGGCCCGGTGGGCGCGGCCCATGCGGCGGCCGCGCTTCTGACGCGCGCCTTCGCGCTGCCGGATGAAGCATGACGCGCTTTGACTGGCCCGGCCTGATGCGGGCGGGGCTGAACGGGCTGGGCCTGACGCCCGCCGATTTCTGGGCGCTGACCCCGGCCGAACTGGCGCTGATGCTGGGTCAGGGGTCCGGCGAAAAGCCACTGGGCCGGGACCGGCTCGAGGAACTGATGAACGCATATCCCGATCTCAATGGAGGGACCGACAATGGACGATCTTGAACGCCTCGGAGAGCTCGATCAACAGATCGACGCGCTTGACGGCACGATGGGCGAGGCCACGGAGATGGCCGCGGCCTTCAACTCGGAAATGACCCGCGTGCGGGGCTCGTTCGAGCGCACCGGCCAGGATGTGAAAACGCTGGATCGTGGTCTGAGCACCGGGTTGAGGCGGGCCATCAAGGGCGCGGTCGTGGATGGCGACAGCCTGTCGACCTCGCTCAGATCGCTGGCCAATTCGATGATCAACACCGCCTTCAACGCCGCCGTGAAGCCCGTGACCGATCAGGTGGGCGGCCTTCTGGCCAATGGCGTCGGCAACCTCGTGGGCGGGCTCTTCAAATTCGAGAAGGGCGGCAGCTTTTCCCAGGGCCGCGTCATGCCCTTCGCCAATGGCGGCGTCGTCAATGGCCCCGTCACCTTCCCCATGCGGCGCGGCACCGGGCTGATGGGCGAGGCCGGCCCCGAGGCGATCATGCCGCTGGCACGTGGTGCCGACGGCAAGCTGGGCGTGCGCAGCGCAGGTGGCGGGCGCGCGGTCAACGTGGTGATGAACGTCTCCACCCCGGACGCCGCCGGATTTCAACGCAGCCAGGGCCAGATCGCGGCACAGCTGGGCCGGGCCATAGGGCGCGGCCAACGCAACCGCTAACCAGAGGGGAGACGGACCATGGGTTTTCACGAAATACGCTTTCCGGCCAATCTCAGCTTCGGCTCGGTCGGGGGGCCCGAACGGTACACCGACGTGGTCACGCTGGCCAACGGCTTCGAGGAACGCAACACGCCCTGGGCCCATTCGCGCCGCCGCTATGATGCCGGCGTGGCCATGCGCGGGCTCGATGACATCGAGACGCTGATCGCCTTCTTCGAGGCGCGCCAGGGTCAGATATTCGGCTTTCGCTGGAAGGACTGGTCGGACTACAAATCCGGCCCGGCGCTGGCCGATCCCGAATACCGCGACCAGATCATTGCCATCGGAGATGATGTCACGGCGGCCTTTCCGCTGGTCAAGACATACCGTTCGGGCGACGAAAGCTATGCCCGCCCGATCACCAAGCCGGTGGCGGGCACCGTCCGCCTTGGTCTGGATGACGATGAACAGCAGGAGGGCATCCACTACGAAGTGGACACCACCACCGGCATCGTCACCTTTGCCCACCCGCCCAATGCAGGCCTTCGGATCACGGCGGGGTTCGAATTCGACGTGCCGGTCCGCTTTGACACGGACCGCATTCAGACCAGCATGGCCAGTTTCCAGGCCGGCGACGTGCCGAATGTGCCCGTGGTGGAGATCCGGGTATGAGCGGGCTGCATGAGGGGCTCAGGGCGCATCTGGAAACGGGTGTGACCACCACCTGCCGATGCTGGGCGCTCAGCCGGTCGGACGGCGTAGTGCTGGGCTTTACCGATCACGACCTCATGCTGAGCTTCGAGGGGATCGACTTCAGGGCCGATACCGGTCTCAGCGCGCTGGCCTTGCAGCAATCCACCGGCCTGTCGGTGGACAACACCGAGGCGCTGGGCGCGCTCAACGATGCCGCGATCCGCGAGGAGGACATCGAGGCGGGGCGCTATGACATGGCCGAGGTGCGTGCCTGGCTGGTGAACTGGGCAGATGTGGAGCAGCGTCAGTTGCAGTTTCGCGGCAGCATCGGAGAGCTGCGCCGCGCCGCGGGCGGGTTCGAGGCCGAATTGCGCGGCCTCACCGATGCGCTCAACCGTCCGCTCGGCCGGGTCTATCAGAAACCCTGCTCGGCGGTGCTGGGCGACAGGGCCTGCGGCTTTGACATGACCACGCCGGGCTATGTGACCGAGCGCGCCGTGGACGGGGTCGAGGACCGCCGCATCTTCCGCTTTGACGTCTTTGACGGGTTCGAGGATGGCTGGTTCCAGCATGGCCGCCTGTGCATGATCTCCGGGGCCGCCCATGACCTCAAGGGCGCGGTCAAGCGTGACTATGTCGAGGACGGCAGGCGCGTGATCGAGCTTTGGCACCCGATCCGGGCGGCAATCGCACCGGGCGACATGCTGCGCCTGGAAGCAGGGTGTGACAAGCGCGCCGTGACCTGCCGCGAGAAGTTCCAGAACTTTCTCAATTTCCAGGGCTTCCCGGATATTCCCGGCGATGACTGGACGATTTCCGATCCCTCCAAGGCCGGAAACCTCTCGGGCGGGAGCCGCCGCTCATGACAGAGCAACAGCACAGAATCGTTGCCGCCGCCCGCGGCTGGATCGGTACGCCCTACATACACCAGGCCTCGACCAAAGGGGCCGGAACCGACTGCCTGGGCCTCTTGCGCGGGGTCTGGCGCGATGTGCTGGGGGCCGAGCCGGAAACGCCCCCCGCCTATTCGATGGACTGGTCCGAACCCTCCGGCGACGAACAGCTCTGGGCCGCCGCGCGGCGTCACCTGATCCCGAAACCACTGAACGACGAGGCCCCGGGAGACATCCTTCTGTTCCGGATGCGCGCCGGTTCGGTGGCCAAGCATGTGGGCGTGGCAGGGGGCATCGGCGCAAACGCCAGCTTCATCCACGCCTATTCAGGCCACGCGGTTGTCGAAAGCCCGCTCAGCACACCTTGGCGGCGGCGCATCGTGGCCCGGTTTTCATTTCCTGAGGAGACGCTCTGATGGCGACAATTCTTCTTTCGGCCGCAGGCGCGGCAATCGGTGGGTCGGTCGGCGGATCGGTCCTTGGCCTGTCGATGACCGCAGTCGGGCGCTTTGCCGGTGGCCTCATCGGCCGCGCCATAGATCAGCGCCTGATGGGCCAGGGCTCGGATGTCGTGGAAACCGGACGGGCAAACCGCCTGCGTCTCACCGGCGCGGGCGAAGGGGACGCGATCGCACAGGTTCAGGGCCGGATGCGCATTGCGGGTCAGGTGATCTGGGCCACCGAATTTCTCCAGAACGTCACGGTGTCCGGCGGCGGCGGTGGCAAAGGCAGCCGTCCCAAACAACCCACAAGGCGCAGCTACAGCTACTCGGTCAGCCTGGCCATCGCGATCTGCGAAGGCGAGATCACCCATGTCGGCCGGGTCTGGGCCGATGGCAACGAGATTGCCGCCGACAGCCTGAACATGCGCATCTACCGCGGCACGGACGATCAATTGCCCGATCCCCGGATCGAGGCGGTCGAGGGCGCAGGCACCGTTCCGGCGTATCGCGGAACGGCCTATGTCGTGATCGAGGACCTCGAACTGGACCCCTTTGGCAACCGCGTGCCACAGTTCACCTTCGAGGTCACGCGTCCCGCGCAGCCCGATCAGCCGGGGTTCGACCTGGACCCGGCACATGGCGTGAAGGCCGTGGCGCTCCTGCCCGGAAGCGGCGAATACGCTCTGGCCACAAGCCCCGTGTCGATGAATTTCGGACCAGGTGCGGCGGGGCTGGCCAATGTCAATTCACCGTCCGGCCGGTCGGACTTTTCCACCGCCATCGACGCCATGGTGAGCGAGTTGCCGAATTGCAGGGCGACGTCGCTGGTGGTCAGCTGGTTCGGCGACGACCTGCGCTGTGGCCAGACCTCCTTGCGCCCCAAGGTCGAACAGCAGACCTATGAAAGCCCGAACATGCCCTGGCAGGTTTCGGGTCTCACGCGCCTTGCAGCACTGAACGTGCCCAAACATGACGACGACGCGTTGGTCTATGGCGGCACGCCTGCCGACGCGGCGGTGGTCGAGGCCATCCTCGGGCTGCAACAATCGGGCCAGGAGGTGATGTTCTATCCCTTCATCCTGATGGACCAGATCGACGGCAATCTCCTTTCGGACCCTTACAGCGATGCGCTCAGCCAGCCGCCGCTGCCCTGGCGCGGACGCATCACGCTCTCGGTGGCACCCGGCCGCGTGGGCAGCCCCGACGGCACCGCCGCCGCCGAAACAGAGGTGGCCGCGTTCTTCGGCACCGCCTCGGCCTCGGATTTCGCGATCACACCCGTGATCCAGAACCCCGCACCCACAGGCCCCGCAAATGGCGCCAGGGAGCTGCTCAGCTTTGGTGGCGCGGTAAAATACAGCCCGGTCGCCTACTCCGGCCCGGACGAGTGGAGCTATCGCCGCTTCATCCTGCACAACGCGGCGCTCTGCGCGGCGGTGGGCGGGGTCGAAAGCTTCTGCATAGGCTCGGAAATGCGCGGGCTGACCACGATCCGCGGCGCGGGCGGCAGCTTCCCGGCGGTCACCCAACTGATTGCGCTTGCCGCCGAGGTCCGCACGATCCTCGGCCCCGGGGTCAGGATCAGCTACGCCGCCGACTGGTCCGAATACTTCGGCTACCAGCCACAGGATGGCTCGGGCGACAGGTATTTCCACCTCGACCCGCTCTGGGCCGACAACAACATCGACTTCATCGGCATCGACAATTACATGCCGCTTTCCGATTGGCGCGAAGGCGAGGATCATGCCGACGCAGGCCATGGCGCGATCTATGACCCGGACTACCTCAAGGGCAACATCGAGGGCGGCGAGGGCTATGACTGGTACTACCATTCCGAGGAGGCCCGCGAGGCCCAGATCCGCACGCCCATCACCGACGAGGCCGAGGCCGAACCCTGGGTCTGGCGCTACAAGGACCTGCGCAACTGGTGGAAGAACGGCCACCATGAGCGGATCGGCGGTACCCGCCTGGAATCCCCCACGCCCTGGGTGCCCCGCTCCAAACCCATCCGCTTTACCGAGATGGGCTGCGCGGCCATCGACAAGGGCACCAACCAACCCAACAAGTTCCTCGATCCCCGCTCGTCGGAATCTTCCCTGCCCCACTATTCCACGGGCCGCCGCGATGACCTGATCCAGGTGCAATATCTGCGCGCCATGACCGAATACTGGAACGACCCGGCCAATAACCCCGTTTCACCAGAGTATGAGGACCGGATGATCGACATGGATCACGCCCATGTCTGGGCGTGGGACGCGCGGCCTTTTCCGTTCTTTCCCAACAACCGGGCGCAATGGGCGGATGGTGCGAACTATGCGCGCGGGCACTGGATTTCCGGCCGCGCCTCGGGGCGGTCGCTCGCTTCGGTGGTGGACGAGATCGTGCGCCGCTCGGGTCTCACCCATCACGACGTGTCCAGGCTCTACGGCTTTGTGCGCGGCTACTCGGTCGAGAGCATTTCCGAGGCCCGTTCGGCCCTGCAGCCGCTGATGCTGCGCTATGGCTTTGATGCAGTGGAGCGCGACGGCAGGCTCACCTTCCGGATGCGCGACGGGCTGGCGGATGCGACCATCGACCGCGAGCTTCTGGTGCGCGACCCCAAGACCGGCGAGACGGTCGAGGAAACCCGCGCCAGTGCCGCCGAGATCGCTGGCCGCGTGCGCCTGCGCTTCATCGAGGCCGATGCCGATTTCGAGGTGATCGCCGAAGAGGCCATCCTGCCCGACGATGAAACCCATGCCGTTTCCACCTCCGAGATGCCACTGGCCATGACCCGCGCCGAAGGCCGCGCGACGGTCGAGCGCTGGCTCTCGGAGGCGCGCGTGGCCACCGACACGGTCAAGCTGACCCTGCCGCCGTCGAACCTCGAGCTGGGCGCGGGCGACGTGATCGCCCTGGGCGAAGACGGCGGCGCGGGGCGCTTCCGCATCGACCGGGTTGAACAGGTCGGCATCGCGCAGGCGGTCGAAGGTGTGCGCATCGAGCCCGAAAGCTATCGCCCCGTGGACATCGAGGATGAGCCACCTGCCACCCGGCCCTTCTCGCCGCCGGTCCCGGTCTTTCCGCTCTTTCTCGACTTGCCTCTGATAACCGGGGCCGAAGTCCCGCACGCGCCGCATATCGCGCTGGGCGGCAACCCCTGGCCCGGCTCCGGCGCGCTCTACAGTTCGGACGCGGATGCCAATTATCAGCTCAACCGGCTGGTCGACCTGCGCGCGCGCATCGGTGTGACCGAGACGCCGCTTGTCGCCGGTTCCGCGGGCCGGATCGACCGGGGCGAAGGGCTGACCGTGCGCATGTTGCACGGAGCATTGGAGAGCACCGATGAAAACGGCCTTCTGGCCGGGGCCAACCTCTGTGCCATCGGCGATGGCACGCCCGAGGGCTGGGAGCTGATGCAGTTCCGGGATGCACAGCTGGTGAACACCGACACCTATATCCTCAGCCACCGGTTGCGTGGTCAGCTGGGAACGGATGTTGCCCAATCTTCGGCCTGGCCCGATGGCAGCTATGTGGTGATGATCGACGGCATCCCCGAGCAGATCGACCTGGCCGACGCCCAGCGCCGCCGCGCACGCCATTACCGGATCGGACCCGCGGGCCGGTCGCTGGACGATCCATCGTATCAACATGCGGTGATCGCCTTCGAGGGGCTGGGATTGCGGCCCCTCTCGCCGGTGCATCTGCGCGCCCGCGAGGAGGCCGGCGATCTGCATCTGCGCTGGATCCGCCGCACGCGGATCGACGGTGACCGCTGGGACACGCCGGACGTGCCCCTTGGCGAGGAACAGGAGCAATACGTGGTCCGCGTCATGCAATCCAGCGCCGTGATCCGCGAAACCCTCACTTCGTCACCCGTCTGGACCTATACCGCCGCCGACCGGGCCGCGGATGCGCTGACGGGGTCCTACGAGGTGCAGGTCGCCCAGGTCTCGGGCCTGTTCGGAGCGGGCGCATTCGGACGGCTGGAACTGGCGGCCTGAGCGGCGCGGGAATGTTCCTGCGCGGTTTGGGAAATGCGGGAAAATACCCGCCCCGGGCTTGACCCGGGGCCTCGCCGCACAACGTACACACGCCAGGCAAGAGGTCCCGGGTCAGGCCCGGGACGGGTTGGCTCTAGCCCCGCTGACAGGACGTGCATCGCAGCGCGGCGGGATCGATGTCCAGCCGCCCCGGCGAGATTTCCTCGCCGCAATCCTCGCAATAGCCGAACTCACCCTCGTCCATCCGGACCAGCGCCGCCTCCAGCCGTCCACGCTCGGCCCGGCGCCGCGCCGCCGTGGCCTTGGCCATGGCCTGGGATTGCAGCGCGTCCATCCGGCTCAGACGCCCCACCGCCTGCTGATCCAGCTCCACGGTCGCCTGGGCCTGCTGGCCCAGCGCGTCCTGCTGTTCCAGCGCCGCAAGTCGCGTCAGAACAACGTCCCTGAATTTCCCCAGACTGGCCTCATTCACGTCCCTGATCCTCCCCTTCACGGCTTTGCATTTTGCCAACCGGGCCTATCTGGTATATTAGGCCCGGAACGCCAGGAGGTCTAACATGGCCAAGACACACGCAAAACTCTCCGAACTCGACCCGGTCTGGGAGCGGATCACGCAAGAAGCACGCGACACCGTGGCGGATGAACCGCTCATGGGGGGGCTGGTGCATTCTTCGATCCTGCACCACAAAACCATCGAATCGGCGCTCGCCTACCGGATTTCGCTGAAACTGGCCTCCTCCGAAATGCCCGAACAGATCGTGCGCGAAATTTGCGACTGGGCCTATACGTCGGACCCCGAGCTTGCGCTCGCCGCGCGCGCCGACATCGTGGCCGTGGCCGACCGTGACCCGGCCTGCGACCGGTTCCTGCTGCCAATGCTTTTCTTCAAGGGCTTCCAGGCGATCCAGGCCTACCGCGTGGCCCATTGGCTGTGGACACATGACCGCAAGGACATGGCGCGCTTCTTCCAGATGCGCTGCTCCGAGGTCTTCGGCGTCGACATCCACCCCGCCGCGCGCATCGGCAAGGGGATCATGATCGACCATGCGCACTCCATCGTCATTGGTGAGACCGCCGTGGTGGGCGACAACGTGTCGATGCTGCATTCGGTTACGCTGGGCGGTACCGGCAAGGAGGAAGAGGACCGCCACCCCAAGATCGGCGACGGTGTCCTGATCGGCGCGGGCGCCAAGGTGCTGGGCAACATCAAGGTCGGCCATTGCAGCCGCATCGCCGCGGGCTCGGTGGTGCTGGAAGAGGTACCGCCCTGCAAGACCGTCGCGGGCGTGCCCGCCAGGATCGTGGGCGAGGCGGGCTGCGATCAGCCGTCGGTGGCGATGGACCAGTTGCTGGGCGTGCGCTGAGGCGGCACATGTCTACAGCGGGCCGGTTCGGCCACAATCCGCCGGTCCGGTGACGGTTGCGAACAATTTTGCTATGATCGCCGTGAGGTTGATCAAAGCCGCAGGTTCGCAATGCAATTTCACACCCGCATCCTCATCGCAGTCGTGTCCCTTCTGATACTCGGATCCTGCGGTCTGTTTTCAAACCTGTCGAACCGCGAAAGCCAAAGGTATTCCTTCGCCCCCACTGTTGAAGGCGTCCAACACACTGGTCAAAACTATCAGACCGGAGCCTGCCCTGGGGTCTTTCTGGACCGTCGCGGCACCGGCTCGATCATGCTTTTTGAATGGGAGCGGACCGGCGGGCTGGAAGAACAGGGCATGTTGGTGGGCTACTCTTCGGCACTCGCGCGCGGGGACGACCCGTTCCCCTGTAACCTCTGGGTGCATCACAACTTTCAGGGCAAGGCTCTCTTTGATCTAGGCGCTATCCCCGCGGATGCCATCGTTCAGAGCGCACGGCTCAGCTATACCCGAAACTCCCGCCCGGTCACGGACAGAGGAGTCGCCTCGACACCCTGCAATTACACCATTGGCACGGCCTCGGGCCTGAGCACCAGCACCTATGATTACGAAAGCGGACCCGCCAACGCCATAGATGATCGCCCCACCCGCCCGAACAACCGGCTTGAAGGCAGCAGCGCAGATGTCACCCGCTCGGTCTTCAATTGGGTTAGGGACGGCGCATCCGATACGTGGTTCGTGTTCTCCATGGAGGACGGTCGCGCCTTTACCGAGCATGACGAAACCGATCAATTCGCGTACTGCAATCTCAACCTCGACGACCTGGCCCTCGAAGTGACGGCCCTCGTCCAGCCCGAGACCTGACCCAGGCAGGATCCGCGGGTTTCGACTTGGTCCGGTCTTACGTGCGGCCTGTGGTGGTCGTGGTGTCCAGCGCGCTGACGGACACAGCAGGCGGTTGAGTGAAAAGCTGCGTGCTCGCGGGTCCTTCGACAGGGGCAAAATACACGGATTTGACAGCGACGGCCGCAGCGACGACGCTGAGCAGGAAGACGGCTTTCATTACAGGACCCTCCAGTTTGCGATGGATCGTTGACGATGCATCGCATTTAGATCGGATCGGGGATGTCATTCAAAAACAGCCCGCGAGACGCGGGCTGTTATCGGATAACAGAGGCGCTATCCAACTAATATTAATTCGCTTTTCAGGCCAGCATGACCATCGGGTTCTCAAGGTTGTCCTTGATCGCCGTCAGCAGTTGAGCCCCCAGCGCGCCGTCGATGACCCGGTGATCGACGCTCAGCGTCACCGACATCACCGTCGCAACGGCCAGTTCGCCATCGGCGCCTACCACGGGCTTCTTCACACCCGACCCCACGGCCAGGATCGCACCATGCGGCGGATTGATCACCGCGTCGAAATTGTCGATGCCGAACATTCCGAGGTTGGAAATGGCAAAGCTGCCGCCCTGGTACTCATGCGGTGCGAGCTTGCGGTCGCGGGCGCGACCCGCGAGGTCCTTCATCTCTGCCGACAACGCCGAGAGCGACTTCATCTCCGCATCCTTGAGCACGGGCGTAAAGAGACCGCCCTCGATGGCCACGGCCACGGCCACATCCGAAGGCCGCAGCTTAAGCATCCGGTCGCCCGCCCAGACCGCATTGGCATCCGGCACCTCCTGCAGCGCCAGCGCGCAGGCCTTGATGATGAAGTCATTGACGCTCAGCTTCACGCCCTTGCCTTCCAGCTGCCTGTTGAGCTGGCCGCGGAATTTTAGCAGCGCATCGAGCTGAATATCGCGCCGCAGGTAGAAATGCGGGATCGACTGCTTGGCTTCGGTAAGGCGCGCAGCAATCGTCTTGCGCATCCCGTCGAGCTTGACTTCTTCGTAGTCACGCCCCTCGTACATCGCGGTAACCTGGCTCGTGCTCGGCCCGCTCGCCATTGCAGCCGCCCCGCCCCGGACCTGTTCCGGGGCCTCGTCGGCCCTGGACGCGGCCGCAGGCCTGGCGCCCGGTTGCGCGGCCTCGACATCTGCCTTCACGATCCGCCCATGCGGGCCAGAGCCGCTCAACGCGGCCAGATCGACGCCCTTGTCCGCGGCGATCCGCCGTGCCAGGGGCGAGGCAAAGATGCGCTCACCGTCCTTGGCCGGGGCTGCGGGCGCCGGAGTGGCCTGCCCGCCCCGGGCCTGATCCGGGGCCTCTGCGGCTTCTTCCGCCTTGGCGGGGTCAGCGCCGGTATCCGGCTTGGGCGCGGGCGTGTCACCTATATCATCGGCGCTCTCGCCGTCCTCCAGAAGCACCGCAATCGCCGTGTTCACCTTTACGGCTTCAGTCCCTTCGGGCACCAGTATCTTGCCGATCGTGCCTTCATCCACAGCTTCGAATTCCATCGTGGCCTTGTCGGTCTCGATTTCGGCCAGAAGGTCGCCGGAACTGACGGTGTCGCCTTCCTTGACCAGCCATTTGGCCAGTGTCCCCTCTTCCATGGTCGGGCTGAGGGCGGGCATGAGAATTTCAATTGGCATCGCTCTCTCTCCTTACCGGTAGGTGACTTTGTTGACCGCCTCGATGACTTCCGCCGTCGAGGTCAGGGCCAGCTTTTCCAGGTTCGCCGCATAGGGCATCGGCACGTCCTTGCCCGTGCAGCTGATCACCGGCGCGTCGAGGTAATCGAACGCCCGCTCCATCAGCACGGCACTGACATGGTTGCCGATGCTCGCCACCGGCCAGCCTTCTTCGACAGTCACGCAACGGTTGGTTTTCATCACGCTTGCGATCACAGTGTCATAATCGATGGGCCTGAGCGTGCGCAGGTTGATCACTTCGGCACTCACGCCCTCCCCGGCCAGCTTCTCGGCGGCTTCCAGGGCATAGGTCATACCGATGCCGAAACTCACGATCGTCACATCCGTCCCGGCACGCGTCACCGCTGCCTTGCCGAACGGAATGGTGAAATCATCCATCACCGGCACTTCGAAGGATTTGCCATAGAGGATCTCGTTTTCAAGGAAGACCACGGGGTTCGGGTCGCGAATGGCCGTTTTCAGCAGCCCCTTCGCATCGGCCGCCGAATAGGGTTGCACCACCTTCAGCCCCGGCACCTGCGCGTACCATGCGGCGTAATCCTGGCTGTGCTGAGCGCCCACCCGGGCGGCCGCACCGTTGGGACCACGGAAAACGATGGAACAGCCCAGTTGCCCGCCCGACATGTAGTTGGTCTTGCCGGCCGAGTTGATGATCTGGTCAATCGCCTGCATGGCAAAGTTCCAGGTCATGAACTCCACGACGGGTTTCAGCCCGCCCCAGGCGGCCCCTACCCCGATCCCGGCAAAACCATGCTCGGTGATCGGCGTGTCGATCAGGCGCTTGGGTCCGAACTCTTCCAGAAGGTTCTGGGTGATCTTGTAGGCACCCTGATACTCAGCCACTTCCTCGCCCATGACAAAGACGCTGTCATCGGCACGCATCTCTTCGGCCATCGCCGTGTTCAGAGCCTCACGTACCGTGATCTTCTTGGTCTCGGTGCCTTCGGGCCAGTCGGGGGAGGCATCCGGCACGGGGGCGGCTGCGGCCGCGGCCGCGGGTGTTGTGGCGGGTTCGGCCTTCGCGGGCTCCGCCGATGCGCTCTGGGCCGCGGGCGCGCTGGTCTCACCTATGTCATCGGCGCTTTCGCCCTCCTCCAGAAGCACGGCAATGGCGGTGTTCACCTTGACCGCTTCGGTGCCCTCGGCCACCAGGATCCTGCCGATCGTACCTTCGTCCACGGCCTCGAACTCCATCGTCGCCTTGTCGGTCTCGATCTCGGCCAGGATGTCCCCGGAGGCAACGCTGTCACCTTCCTTGACCAGCCATTTGGCCAGCGTGCCCTCTTCCATCGTGGGGCTCAGGGCGGGCATGAGAATTTCTGTCGGCATCGCTTACTGTCCTTCCTCGGCCGGGGTGATCATCCCGACAATATTTCCTTCTCCATCCTCGACATAGGCACAGCGGCCAATGCCGGGATAATCCTCCGGTGGCAGCGCCTCGGCCCCGCCATGGGCCAGCGCCCAGCTGTAACGCTCATCGCAATCGGCCACCTCGAAGGTCATCGTGCCGCCGCGCACCGGGCCTCCGGGCACAGGCGCATCGCCCATGCGGCGCATCAGACCACCAGACACGCCATGCGCCATGCCGATCTGGTCCCCTTCTATCAGGTGATAGCCCATGTCTTCGCCCACCGGCATCGGCTCGAACTGCCACCCGAAGAGCCCGCCATAGAACCTCTTGGCGCGCTCCACATCGCTCACATGTATCTCGAAATGCGGCATCGTTTACGCCTCGACGTAGATGTCGGTCCAAAGCTCGGACAGATCCGGCTCGGGGCTTGTCTTGGCGAACTCGGCACTGTCGTTGACGATGGCCTTGATTTCCTTGTCGATGGCCTTGAGATCGTCATCCGTAGCGTGTTTGCCATTCAGCAGCAGATCGCGCACATGCTCGATGGCGTCCTTCTCCTCGCGCACCTTCTGGACCTCTTCGCGGGTCCGGTACTTGGCCGGGTCCGACATCGAGTGCCCGCGATAGCGATAGGTCTTGACCTCGAGGATGTACGGCCCCTTGCCCGCACGGCAATGCGCCACGGCCTTTTCGCCCGCTTCCTTGACGGCCAGAACATCCATCCCGTCCACCGCTTCGCCGGGAATGCCGAAGGCTGCGCCGCGCGTGTAGATGTCAGGCGTCGAGGTCGAACGTTTCTGGCTCGTGCCCATCGCGTACTGATTGTTCTCGATCACGAAGATCACCGGCAAATCCCAGAGCGCGGCCATATTGAAGGTCTCATAGACCTGACCCTGGTTGGCCGCACCGTCCCCGAAATAGGTGAAGGTGACGTTGTCATTGCCCTTGTACTTGTCCGAAAAGGCCAGACCCGCACCCAGCGGCACATTCGCCCCGACGATGCCGTGACCGCCGTAGAAGTGCTTTTCCCGGCTGAACATGTGCATCGAGCCGCCCTTGCCGCGGCTGTAACCGCCCTCGCGGCCCGTCAGCTCGGCCATCACGCCCTTGGCGTCCATTCCGCAGGCCAGCATGTGCCCGTGATCGCGATATGTTGTGATGCGCTTGTCGCCGTCCTTGGTCGCGGCCTCGAGCCCGACCACCACGGCCTCCTGGCCGATATAGAGGTGACAGAACCCGCCGATCAGACCCATGCCATACAGCTGTCCCGCCTTTTCCTCGAATCGCCGGATCAGCAACATGTCGCGGTAAAAGGATTTCAGATCATCCGCTGAAACGTTTGGTTTCTTTGATTTTTTCGGAGCGGCCATGTGCAGTTTTCTCCCCCGGATCGCAGGTAGTTTAGCATTAAACTACTTTATAACCGATCCGGTTCCCGCTGGCTATGTCATATTTGCCGCAGGGTCAGCGCCGCGCGATCAGACGCGTCATGTCCAGCATCCGGCAGGAAAATCCCCATTCGTTGTCATACCAGCCGAAGACCCGCAAAAGCCCGCCGGTACTGACAGAGGTCTCACGCCCGCACATGATCACCGACTCGGGCCGTCCCCGCAGGTCCGAGGACACCAGCGGTTGCTCGGTCCAGCCAAAGACCGGACGCGGGGCCGCGCGCAGAACCTCGTTCACCGTCTCGACGCTCAGATCACGTTCGGTCTGTACCACAAGGTCGATCGCCGAGACGCTGGCCGTGGGCACCCGGATCGCGCGCGCCTCGATCCGGCCCCTGAGCTTGGGCAGGACCAGTCCCGTCTGATGCTGTGCGCTGGTCGTCGTGGGCACCATCGAGAGCGCCGCCGCGCGGCTGCGTTCCGGGGCGCCGCGGGGCTTGTCCACCGTGGGCTGCGACCCGGTGTAGCAATGCACCGTCGTCATCTGTCCGCTCACCACGCCGAACGCCTCGTCCAGCAGACGCGCCAGGGGGGCCAGCGCATTGGTCGTGCAGGACGCGTTCGAGATGATCCGCTCATCCCCCAACACAGCCTCATTGGCCCCCAGCACCAGCGTCACATCCGCCTCAGCCGAGGGGCCCGAGACCAGTACCGCGCCCGCGCCCGCCGCCAGCCCGCGCTCGGCCACGGCCCGGGCCCCGGCCATGCCCGTACATTCCAGCACCACATCCACGTCGTTCAACCTTAGCGCGCTCAGGTCCGGCACTGCCAGGAACGCGATCTGCCGGCCATCCACGATCAGGCAATCCTCGCCCGTCTCAACGCGCCCCGGCCAGGGGCCGAACACACTGTCATACTCAAAGAGATAGGCACATGTAGCCAGAGGCTCGATCTCGTTGATCAGCACCAGTTCGAAGTCCGCGCCCTCGCGCAGCAGGATGCGCAGAATGGCCCGGCCAATGCGGCCGAACCCGTTGAGGGCAATCCGGATGGGGCGCTCCGACATGTCTGACATGGGCGATTCTCCTTATCGACACCCCAAGCGCTACGCCAAACCCGGCCCACAGGCCACGATTCCATTGTACCGATACCCTTTCCCACCCTCTTGCCCGGTGCGGTGCCTTCCACTATCCCCATCCCATGCTGGACGACGCAGACGACATTCACCCGCTCTTTCACGGAGCCCCCCGCAGCACCGAGTTTCGCAAGCTGCGCAAACGCATCGTGCGCCAGACCCGCGAGGCGATCGAACAGTTCGGGATGATCGAGCGGGACCAGAAATGGCTGGTCTGCCTCTCGGGCGGCAAGGACAGCTATACGCTGCTCGCCGTCCTGCACGAGCTGAAATGGCGCGGGCTACTGCCGGTCAATCTTCTGGCCTGCAACCTCGACCAGGGTCAGCCCGGTTTTCCGGCCACGGTCCTGCCAGACTTCCTGGAAAAGATGGGGGTCGAGCATCGCATCGAATATCAGGACACCTATTCTGTCGTGATGGACAAGGTGCCCGAGGGCCGGACCTTCTGCGCACTCTGCTCGCGGCTGCGTCGCGGCATCCTCTACCGCATTGCGCGCGAGGAAGGCTGTAGTGCCGTGGTGCTGGGCCATCACCGCGACGACATGCTGGAAACCTTCTTCATGAATCTCTTTCACGGCGGGCGTCTGGCCACCATGCCGCCCAAGCTGGTGAACGAAGAGGGCGACCTGTTCGTCTATCGTCCGCTGGCCTTCGTGGCGGAAAGCGATTGCGACAGATTTGCCCGCGCGATGCGCTATCCGATCATTCCCTGTGACCTCTGCGGGTCCCAGGACGGGCTGCAAAGACAACAGGTCAAACGCATTATCGACGAATGGGAATCGCGCTCACCGGGGCGCAGACAGGTCATGTTCCGGGCCCTTATGAATGCGAGGCCCTCGCATCTTCTCGATGGGAAACTGTTTGACTTTCAGAGCCTTGAGAGAAAGTCGCTAAAAATCGAAGAAAACGGGGACGAGGTTCCGGCCCTCCGTTAAGCGACTGTTAGACAGCCCTTCGCTAGCGTCAGGCAATGGTCGGCGCGGACATGTGTGCCCCGGCACCCGTGGAACCGGACGCCCTGATCGCCATCGCAGACGAAGGGGCACCGTGTCTTGTTCAGACTCTCCGATTTATTGCACGACCTGCGTGGCGGGCTGCACGACATCCTGACCGGCCCTCCGGTTCTGGCGTTCTTTCCGGCCCTCGTGCTGGGCGGGTTCTGGCTGGGGGGCGAGGATATGCTGATCATGATCGCACTCGGTTTTCCGGTCTGCCTGGCCTTTGCAGGCGTGCTGCGTTCGACGCCTCGCCGGTCGCGGCGCTCCGGCGACGATGATCAGGCCTTTGGCAGGGTGTTGCGGGATGCGGTGCGCATCGCGGCGCAATCGGCGCGCCGAACCGGCTGCATCCTGGTCGAAATCGACGACCATGCCGCGCTGGTCGAACAGCATGGTCAGGCCGCCATGGATGATCTGGTCAGCGACACCGCCGCGCGATTGCGCACGGCACTGCGCAGCAGGGACCAGGTCACCGTGTTGTCGGAGAACCTGATCGGGATTTCGCTCGGGCCCGTGCGGCACCTCGATCTCGGCAACGTGGTCGCGCTCGCGGGGCGTCTGCAGGCCACCGCCGAAGAACCATTTCCGCTTGGCGGGTCGAAACTCGCCGTTACGGTGTCCGCGGGCGTGGCCATGGACACAAACCTGCGCCGCAAGTCCGGTGAAGAGCTTCTGGATGCGGCCTCCCTGGCGCTGGCCGAGGCGCGCCTGCACGCGCCAGCGTCGCTCCGCGTCTACAGTCAGGAAATGCGCGGGTTGGGCATGGTCCCCGCCGCACTCTCCGAAGAGCTGTGCGCCGCGCTCGAAAATGGTGAAATCCAGGCCTGGTTTCAGCCTCAGGTGTCCACCGACACAGGCCATGTCACGGGGGCCGAGGCGCTCGCCCGCTGGTGCCACCCGGTCCGCGGCATGATCCCGCCCTCCGAATTTCTGTCCACACTCGAAGCTGCCGGACAGATGGAAAAACTGGGCGACACGATCTTTCGCCAGGCATTGACCGCGCTGCGGAAATGGGATGTCGCCGGGCTGGGAGTGCCCAGAATCGGCGTCAATTTCTCGCCCGAAGAACTACGCAATCCCCGGCTCGCGGACAAGATCAGGTGGGAACTGGATCAATTCGACATCGCGCCCTCGCGCATCTGCATCGAAATTCTCGAAACGGTGATCGCCGCCTCGCCCGATGACACGGTGGTGCGCAACATCAACGCTCTGTCGGCCATGGGGTGTCACATCGACCTCGACGATTTCGGCACGGGCCATGCCTCCATCTCGTCGATCCGCCGCTTTCCGGTCGGGCGGCTCAAGATCGACCGTTCCTTCGTGATGAAGGTCGACCGTGACACCGAACAGCAGCGGATGGTTTCGGCGATTCTGCTCATGGCCGAGCGGCTTGAACTCGACACCCTCGCCGAAGGTGTGGAAACCCCCGGTGAACACGCGATGCTGGCCCAGTTGGGCTGCGCCCACGTCCAGGGCTTCGGTATCGCGCGCCCGATGCCCGCCGATCAGTGCGCCGATTGGGTCGCTGCACACCGCAAAACGGTCGAGGACCCGCCTGCCATCCGCCGCCGGACAATTTGATCCGCCCGCCCGGCTCTGCCACCGGTCACATGCCCGATGTCCCTGTTTTTGCACCACCGACACCCCTTTCAGAGGGGGAATCCGCTTGACCTTTGTGGCCGCACTCTGTTGAACCCCTTCGACAAGGGTATTCACGACAAAGGGCGATCTCCCGCCATGGACGATCAGAACAAGAACCTCATCCTCGCCACCGTGCTCAGCTTTCTGGTGATCATGATCTGGTTCGTGCTCTTCCCGCCGACCGACCAAGCCGTGGTCGATCCCGCCACCGCCCCGCAAAGCGTCGTGGTCGAAGGGGAGACGGCGACCGCGCCAAACAGCGCCGGGAATGGCACAACCGGCGCCC
>FYBJ01001861.1_pt1 | contig 43264 bp, 38 predicted proteins | sample 1134611 | NCBI WGS metagenome assembly FYBJ01 (sample SAMEA104116008, study PRJEB20421) | marine metagenome | isolation source: marine
CGGTCATCCGGATGAATACAACTTGTCCATGATTCTATCGTTGGCGTCACCTCGTCTCTGAGAAAACCGTAAATATCTTCGAAGCTCTCATTCCACCAAAGGTTATTGGTTTTTAAGTCCCAGTCCCAAATCGCATCATTGGTTGCCTTCGAAAGTAGCTGAAAGCGTTGCTCACTCTGTTTTAATGCAAGATCGGCAAGCTTTAAATCCGTGATGTCCGTAATGTAACCATCGAGCAATAGTTCATGCGTTTTATCACCTTCAACAATTTTGCCTTGTTCCCAAACCCAGCGCTCACTGCCATCGGCATGTTTTATGCGATACTCAACCTGAAATAGTTTGCCAGTTTTAACCGCTTTTTTTACCGCGTCGTCTACAAGCTTTCTGTCATCGGGATGTATAAGCTCAACCATACTGGTTCGAGCGTTGTTGATGATCTCTGAAGGTGCATAGCCAAACACATTTTTTACCGCAGGACTCACAAATAACATGGTCCAGTGCTCATCAACACGGCATCGGTAAGCCATGCCCGGTAGATTAGTGAATAAATCTGTGAGTTGTTGCTCGGCGTGGACTCTATCCGTGATGTTTTCACAAACGCCAATAATTCTAAAAGGCTTTTGGTTCGCATCAGATTGTGCTGTCACACTCATTCGGACCCAGACGATGTTGCCCACTTTACCTAAATAACGCTTCTCGATGATAAAGTGATCTCGCACACCTGATAATAATTCATCAACCAGCGCTATATTTCGTGCACGATCTTCTGGATGGGTAAACCCTGGAAAAGCATTCTGTAGAATTTCACTTTCGGAGTAGCCAAGCATATTACAAAAAGCTTTATTCACCTCAATAAACCGGCCATCCAAATCACATATCACCACACCCGTTGCCGATTCATTGAATACGTCTCTAAAACGCTGCTGACTGAGATTCAGGCGTTTTTCATCATTTTCTTTTTCAATTGCGATACTGATAATTTGGCAGATCCGCTCAAGTGCCTGCATATCCATAACCGACGGCGACTTAGATTGCTGGTAATAAACACCAAATGTCCCTAAAACATCACCATGACTGCTAATAACAGGGGTCGACCAGCAGGCCTTTAAATCATGTTCAAGTGCAAGATGTTTAAAATTTTGCCAGTTTTTATCAGTTTCAATGTCTTCAACAATAACGGCTTGCTTACTGTATGCAGCCGATCCACATGAACCAATACTTGGTCCGATTGACATACTATCTATGGCATCAAGATAAACTTGAGGTAAATTAGGTGCAGACGTGCAACGTAGCGTATTAGTCTCAGGATCGGTCAGCATAATTGAAGCAAACGCATCAAAAATGATCGACTCAACACCCAGGACAATCATGTCGAGAATATCTCTGACAGGCTGACCAGAAGACACGGCTTGTAGCATTTTAGCTTCAAGCTGATGCAACTCATCGAGGCGCTTACGCGCCGTAATATCCATTACGATGCCAAGACGAAGTGTACTTTGTTCATCAACCGGATCGACAACCTGTTTTCCCCGGTTATAAAGCCATCTTAATTCTCCGGTATCAGCACGCCTGATTCGGTATTCAATCTCAAATGAACCATCATAACTAATACAATCATAGCCAAACTTGGGTCTATCTTCCGGGAGTAATAAATTTAAAAATGTTTCATTTCGACCATCAAAACCCTCAGGTACGACACCAAAAAGCTTGCAGGTTTCGTCCGACCAATAAAGCGTTTTATGATCCAGATTGGCTTCCCAAATGCCGATTTCAGTCACCGCACGGATCTCACTAATAAGACCAGTGGTTTGTTCAAGCTTTTTCCTGCGTTGCCAGGATTCGGTGACGTCCGTCAAAACACCTTTTATCGTTTTTATCTCACCGTCTTCGGAAGGCTGAGCTCGAAAATCGATATGCAAAGCAAGTTGTTTTTCAGGCAGCTTAATTGTGATTTCAGTTGTTTCATTTTCGCCTGACTCCATTACACGATAAAGTGCCTCTGTAAGTCTTTGACGATGTTTGGTTTTGGTTAATGTGAGAAAAAGACTAAGCGACATGCTATGCGCATTGCTATTGAGTTCCAGCAAAGATGCCGCCTGAGGATTGAAGTTAAGCAGCTGGTGTTGAATGTCGAATATAAAATTTGCTTTAACAATCGATGTAAGCTTTTTCGCAACCGGGTTAGTGACAACCAGTACAAATACGGTTGTATCTTCAGCCCAAGGCAGCGATAGACAATCAAAGGTTAGTGTTTTTTTATCAGCTTCAGCACTAACAAGATCGAGCTTAAGCTCTTTTCCTGACGACAATGTTTTATCAGTTAGAACTAACCACTCCGATAAATTACGAGCATTAACTTCGGCTTTTCGGTCGATACCGAAAACATCACGCATCGCGCCATTGATCTTAAGTAGGGTTAAATCATTGGCTACAACGACATATGGCTTATGAATATAAGTCAACAGCGATGTCATATTGTCGTTCGTATCTTGAGTTGGTTTATTCATCGTTGATTTAAGTCCCAACCACTGTTATTGCTTAAACTGCATATCCTAATTTGCAGTTTTGCCTATTATTAAGGGCCGCAAAACGTGTAATTTGTGTTATGTCAGTAAAAAGTTGCCACCAGTAAGTCTCTGAAACAAAGCCTCGATAATAACTCGATGTTGAATGAATATCTTTATGAGATACGCTATTGTCAGGTTGTGTAAGGTTCGCTCCTGTCAAAATAGGCTAAAAACGTATACTGTCCCACAAAAAAGCCAAATACCACTATGAACATATTAATTTTGGATGATGACGTTGATGTCAGGAGAATGGTAAGCCTCGTTATCCTCCAAATGAATTACAACGTGTTGCAAGCTGGTGATATTCAAGAGGCAAAAAAGCAACTTGAAGATGCTGATATTGCCATCGTTGACATCAACTTGCCTGATGGCAACGGTTATGAATTTGCCAGATTTGTAAGGGAAGCTCGGCCGCAAGTTGGCATCATTATGCTGACAGTACGAAGCGCCGTGGAAGATGTCGTTCGCGGTTATAACGATGGGGCTGATATTTATCTTGCCAAACCTTTTAGCACCGCAGAACTCACCGCAATTTTGTATTCACTGGCCAGACGCAATCAGCGTGTCATGTCAAAACCGGATAACGATCACTGGAAACTCAATGTTTTTGGTCGTGTGATTACCACACCCGATGGCGAAGTAGCTGAGCTTACTGAAAGGGAAACCATCTTTTTTGAATTGATTGCCAAAAGCCACCGCAACCTTGTTTCAAAAAAACAGTTTGTTGAAGCTATCGGACACAATTGGTTGGAATTTGATAACCGTCGATTCGATACCTTCATCAGCAGGTTACGTAAACGCATCCGAGAACAAACTGGGGCAGAGTTAAGCCTCAAAGCTGACCGGCATGGCAACTATTACCTTATGGATATGATCGATCTTCATAACATTTGAAACACTTACTTTTGTGAGAGAGCTCACGTTCCAACTGACACAACCTTACCTTGTGTAACATTTCTTCAACAAATTTCCATAGCAGCTCACTCTCAAGCGATATTTGAACCAACTGAGAGAGTGAGGCTAATCACTTACCTGACAAAATTTAACGTTACACAATTATCGTTAAATGACAAAAGTCGTGCATTGAATCCGCTCTCAGCGTGTTTCAACTTTAATGAAAAGGAAAATCATTATGCACGCTCAACAGATCGAACTCATCACCAGCAAATTGCGTAATAACATGAAGCTTGATGATTTGGTCCTGCCAAGTCCTCCAAGTCTTCTGCAAGAAATTTGCGATCTGCAAAATGACCCACATCAGAATGCTGAGGATGTCGTTGAAATTTTGAAGAATTTCCCACTCATCAGCGAACGCTTGCTAAGGCTTGCTAATAGTGCAATGTTTCGGACGATGGTTGAAATCACCTCAGTGAAATCTGCCATTATGCGTCTTGGTATTTCAAGAGTATTAAGCTTGTTGTCTGGCATGAGTATTAGCCAATACCTTTCGTCAACTCGCACAGCTGGGCTTGAAAAATATTTCACTGAAATGTGGTTTCAGGGTCTTGATGTTGCGTCGATTGCTTACGTCATTGCTGAACGGAAAACATTTGTAGATCCTGAAAAGGCCTTGCTGGGTGGGATGGTACATAACGTCGGTGTACTACCGCTGTTACTTAGCCTCGACAACACGCCTATGTTCCATCAAAACCCTTCAGTGATGCGTGATGTGGCAGATGCGATCATTCCTAAATATTACCCATATGCTGGTCGCATATTGATGCAATCTTGGGATCTACCTGAGGACATTGTGGCGATTGCCACCAGTCACAGAAATAATCAAAGACCCGACCATGATGGCATCGACCTGTGTGATGTCATTCAGATTGCCTTTGCCATTAGTAAAGCTGCGGATTTTACCGATCCTGAACATGAGCCGGTTGAAGTTATTTCCTCCACTCCGTTTAAAAAGTTCTGGAACAGCTGGGAAGAAGCCGTTGAAGAGCTTCAGCTCTTAGCCGAAGACATCACAAGAGTTCGAGGCATCATCGCGATTTAGTATTCGTCCAATATAAGCGACGATATGGCTGTTACTAGGCCATATCGTTGTCTGCTTTTTATTGCTTAAACTGCACTTAAACTTTTCAAGTCTAATTCAGCAAAAATCTAAGCCATAAAAATCGGCCAGCCGAATATCGGCTAACCGATTGATTTTATTGGTGGGCCCACCAGGACTCGAACCTGGGACCAAGGGATTATGAGTTTGGGGGAACGGATCTTAACTTATTGTTCTATTAATTATTTATCGTGATGCCCGTTGCTAATTTGCATCACTATGCACTACTTTTCACTACTAATCCCCGCAAAAGTCCCGCACCGGATTATGTCTTCAATCTAGGGGCTAACCGATAGATCACAAAGGTAAAGGGGATCAACTACAACAAACAGTTCACTACTTCATTAAAGTTTGCAAAAGTCAGGGTAAAGCTCAAATTTTAGACAGTAATGCTTGATCTAAATCCTCAGTAATATCTGTCTCCGATTCCAAACCCACCGAAAGCCGAATCATGGCACCACTGATACCAGCACTGTTTAACAAGGCTTCAGGCAAGCCATAATGCGAGGTGGTGATCGGTTGGGTTGCCAGCGTTTCGGCGCCACCGAGACTGGGTGCCAGTTTTATCAGTTTGAAATTATCGATGACTTGTCTGGCTGCAGCATCGCCGCCTTTCACATCAAAACTGAGCATACCGCCAAACCCCTGCATCTGCTGGCTGGCTAATGGGTGGTCCGGACTGGTTTTAAGCCCCGGATAATAGACTTTTTCAACCTTTGGATGCTGCTGGAGAAATTCGGCAATGGTTAAAGCGTTTTGATTGTGTTTGCCGACTCTGAGCGGTAGCGTTACCAGGCTGCGTTTTAATTTGTGTGCGGTTTCTGCAGCGATTGTCTGACCAAGACTTTTTCGCCATGCATTGAGCATTGATAATGCTTTGGCTTTGCCGCTCACCACACCGGCGGTGAGATCGCTGTGGCCCCCTAGGTATTTGGTAGCGCTTTGTATTGAAAAGTCGGCACCAAGCGCCAATGGTTGCTGGTTAACGGGTGTGGCAAAGGTATTATCGACGGCCAGTTTTGCTTGATAGTAGTGTGTTATCGAGGCAACACGGGCAATATCAATGACCTGCAAGGTGGGATTCGAGGGTGTTTCCAGAAATACTAATGAAGCACCTTTTTTAAGCGCTTTTTCAAGCTGGTTATGGTCGTTGGCATCAACAAACTGCGTTTTAATGCCAAGCGTCGGGGCCAGATCCTGCAAAAAAGTATTGGTGCCACCATAAATATGGCCAACACAAATAATGCCTCCCCGGCCGTAAGCCAGACATAACGACGAAATCGCTGCCATGCCCGAGGCGTAAGCCAGCGCGGCTTCGGCAGCATCCAGTTCTGCCAAGCGTTTTTCCAGCGAGGTAATACTGGGGTTCATCCCATAACGGGTATACAGCGGCCCGTGATGTCTGCCTTCAACAACATCCAGTAAATCTTCGGTATTAGCAAAGCTGAAGGTGGTCGTGTCATACAAGGGGGCCACTGCCGCACCAAAAGCATCAGCGTGATCGCCGGCATGAATGGCCAGCGTTGCTAAATCTTTGTTATCACTCATATCAGAGACCTTTTGGTTGCATTAAATAAATGCTTATCAATGGTGTTGCCGACTTCAATAAAACGTCACAAATCATAGCCACGGTTTTGGTATGTCACATGCCTGAATCAAAGACCGGATAACGGTTTCAAGCTTGTCAGCCTGGTTACGTTTATAAACCACAAAAATTGGAAAGCTGAATTCCGGCATATTATCGCTGGCCTGTAATTGTCCTGATTTCAGAAAATGTTCGACAACGCGGGTTCGAAAATAACCACTGCCACCATTTTCGAGAATGTAGTGCAAGGCCAACGGTCCGAGGTTGATTTGCAGCTCCGGCCGGGCATATTCTGGCAGTGCAATATCGTGTTGCTGCCGAAAAAAAGGTCCCCAGTCGATATAGACATAAGGTGTGGATTTCTCTGTTGCTGAGACAAAAATCAGCTTTTCTTCCAGCACCTCTTCCACCTGTACACCGGGGCTGTATTCCGGCTGATGGACAACAATCACATCGAGCAGGCCTTGTTCCAGTTTTTGATGCAGTAATTCTCGCTCACCGATTTCAGCATGAATGGCGGTATCGGTTGTCTGCTGCTTCAATAAATTCAGCCATTGCAGCATCAGCGGATTCCACAAACTTAACTCACCGCCGATGTTTAATACCTTTTCGGTGCCAGACGGTAGTGGCAAATTGCGTTTGGCCGCTTCCCAAGCCTGGATCATATTGACGGCGTGACTAATGAACTGTTCACCATTTTTGGTGACTGCCGCCCCCGATCGATTTCGGACAAATAATTTGCAGCCCAGCTGCGCTTCAAGATTATGAACCCGCGCCGTCACCGTCGTCTGGGTCACATGCAGCTTTTCGGCAGCCGCAATGAAACTGCCGCTTTTGACAATTTCCAGAAAAGTACGAGCGAGGCTGACGTCCATTTAGTTCATTTTTATTGATATAAAAATACAATAATATTCATTATACATTGATTAAGCCAGTCGCCAGACTATGCACAAAGCATTTTCAAAAGCGACGGTATGCAATCAATTACTGACGATATTTTTAGCAAATCACAGTGGCAGGAGCTGAACGCACTATTGGCCAAACTCAGCCATGAGCAATCTTTATGGCTGAGCGGTTATCTGGCGGCCGGCATCAAAAACCCGCTCGCAGAACCGGCAACTGCCTCGGTTTCTAAACTGGTTATTGCTTATGGCACTGAAACCGGTAATAGCAAAGCGCTTGCTGAAAAGCTACATCAACAATTGCCGTCACAACTTAAAGCCAGCGTTTCCGATCTGGCTGATCTGAAGGTCGCAGAACTGACCAAAGTCAGCCATTTACTGATTATCACCAGCACCCACGGTGATGGCGATCCACCGGAAACTGCCGAGGATTTCTACAACGCCTTAATGCAATCTGAAAAACCGCTGGCAAATCTCAATTACAGCGTTTTGGCACTGGGTGACAGTACTTATACGCATTTTTGCGTCACCGGCAGAAATATTGATGAGCAACTCGCAAAACTTGGCGCCCAACAACTAATCCCAAGAGTGGAATGTGATGTCGACTTTGAAGAACCGGCGGGCAAATGGATCACCGAGTTAAGCCAAAAACTAAGCACGCAGCAGCAAGACTTTGCTGGCTCAGCGCCAGTTCATAGCTTATCGGCAGAATATAAACCCAGCCATGAAGTTACTAAATCTGCGCCGCTTACAGCCAGTGTGCTCGACAATATTATATTATCGGATCCGAACAGCCCGATGCCTACACATCATCTTGAGCTCGATATACCGGCTGGTATTTTCGATTTGGCGCCGGGTGATTCAGTTGGCGTACTTGCTGAAAACCCACCTGAGCAAATCCGCCAGGTACTGGATATTTTAGGTTTCAGCGGTGATGAGAATATCACCGTTCGTGGTGAGGCTATATCGCTGCTGGATGGCCTTAAATCTCAGTTTGATCTGAATCATTGCAGTATTAAATTGTTGGAACGTCTTACCGAAGATCCCGCCGCTAATAGCGGCCTCGATAAATCGGCTGTGCGCAGTTATTTAAAACAGCATCATCTGACCAACATCTTAAGAAAATTTGCCCATCAGGCTGCGTTGTCGCCGCAGGATCTGGTTAATCATCTCAGACCATTACAGCCCAGGTTGTACGACGTCGCTAACGTGATTGATTCAGAATCGACAGCGCTGCATCTATGCGTTAAACGCTATCAATACACAATGAATGGCCAGCAGTTTGCCGGTGTTGCTTCAACCTATCTTGCCGATGCCGCAGTCGGTGATCCCATTCATATTTATCCGCATAAAAACAAACGCTTTCATCTGCCGGACAGCCAGACTGCACCCTTGATTATGGTCGCTGATGGTACGGGTATTGCGCCGTTTCGGGCATTTATTGAACAGATCGCCGCCGGTAAACGGCAAAACCCCTGCTGGTTGTTATTCCGGGAAGCGCGTTACAAAGAAGATTTTCTCTATCAGACCGACTGGCAATCACACCTCACCCGGCGCCACCTGAACAAACTGGATGTGCATTTTTATCAGGATCAGCCGGAACTGACCTTGTTTAATTATTTCGCCACTAACCCCGACATTCTGAGCGGTTGGTTAAACGCCGGCGCACACCTTTATCTGAGTGGTGACAAAACCTTCCTCACCTGGCTGGAAACCGAGCTGGAAAACTACATCCAGAAACATCTGTTGATGGGCAGCGAATGGCAGTCTCTCAAACAGCAAAAACGCCTGCATAAGAATTTGTACTGACATTATGTTGAAAAATAATCCGCCAATTAAATACCTCACGCTCGACATCAATGAGTTGCATGACAACGAGCGCGTCAAGCAGCGCAGCCAGTTTCTACGCGGCACGTTGAATGCTTCGCTGGAAACTGTTGAATCAGCCAGTATTGCTGAAAGTGATACCTTGCTGACCAAGTTTCACGGCATTTATCAGCAAGATGACCGGGATCAACGCAAAGCACGACGGCTACGCAAGCTGGAGCCGGATTATCAATTTATGGTGCGGATCCGCATTCCCGGCGGTGTGCTGAATAAAAACCAGTGGCAGCAACTGGACTTTTTATCGCGCCGCTACGCTAATCGAGGTTTACGGATCACCACCCGCCAGACGATTCAGCTACATGGTGTTCAAAAGTGGCATCTGCGTCTTGTTTTGCAGGGTTTAAAACAGGTTGGGCTCGATACTATCGCTGCCTGTGGTGATGACAGCCGGGGCATTGTTTGCGGCATCAATCCCGATCATTCCGCCATTCATCGGCAGGTTTATCAGATAGCGCAGGACACCAGTGACCGGCTGATCCCGAAAACCCATGCTTACAGGGAAGTCTGGTATCAGAAACACGTCGATACCGACTCAGCGAATGAAGAACCTGTCTATGGGCCGCTGTATTTGCCGCGTAAATTTAAGGTGGGTTTTGTGATCCCGCCCGTCAATGACATTGATGTCTTTGCGCAGGATGTCGGCTTTATCGCCGTTATCAAAAACGACCAGCTTGAAGGTTTTAATGTTTGTGTCGGCGGCGGCATGGGGCAATTGGATAGCCGCGATGACAGTTACCCGAGACTGGCCAGTGAAATCGGCTTTGTACCGACAGAAGATGCCGCAGAGCTTGCTGAAATCATCATGACGATTCAGCGTGACTATGGCGATCGTATCGACCGGCATCAGGCCCGCTTCAAGTACACCATCGACCGTCTGGGCATAAACTGGTTTATCAATGAGCTGACTGCCCGCTATGGCAAAACCCTGCGCGCCGTTCGTAAATATCGTTTCACTCAAAACCACGATCTGATTGGCTGGCATAAAACCGACCAGAGGCACTGGCAAGTCACTTTTAATATTGATAATGGCCGCATCAATAATGCGCTGCAGGATAAATTTCAGGCACTGGTTCAGGATCTCACCGGCGCCGTCAGGCTGACACCTAACCAGAATCTGCAACTTATCAATATCCCTGATTTTGCCAAATCCACGCTGGAAAACCGCATCGCTGATTTTGGCCTGTCAGTGTTGATTAATGTCGCCGATCAATCAGCTTATTCAATGAGCTGTGTGGCTTTACCCACCTGCGGCCTCGCCATGGCCGAAGCCGAGCGTTATATGCCTGATTTTCTGGCGCGGCTTGAAGAGTTAAAAGCGTCGCATGATCTATCGGCAACGCCCATCACGCTGCGCGTGACCGGTTGTCCTAATGGCTGCGCCCGCCCCTACCTCGGGGAAATTGCCCTGACCGGCCGTGCCAAAGATTTGTACAACCTGTATCTCGGTGGCAGCCCGAGGGGCGATCGTCTGGCAGTGTGCTACCAGCAAAATGTGAATGAACACGAGATTTTCAAAACACTCGACACGCTGTTGTCGCTCTACAAAACTGAGCGATTGAAAAATGAAGCTTTCGGCGATTATCTGGTGCGCTCACAAACCTTAAAAACACCTCAGTCATCCCCACAATCCTTACCTATTCAGGAGATGTAAATGTCCGACTATGTTTTTTTGCAAAGTCAGGATCCGTTTACGGAAACCCAGACCCTTTCTCAGTATCAGCTGATCCATAACCTTGCCACCAAGGATAACCGGGTGACGTTGTATTTAATCCAGAATGGCGTCATGCCTGCGCGTCGGGGCGCGTTGTGTAAACCGTTTGATCTGCTCTGCAATCAAAATATCAACGTGGTGGTAGACCGGTTTTCCCTTGAGCAACGCGGCATTGAATTGGATCAGCTGAAAAGCGGCATCAATGCCGAAGACATCGGTGTGGTGATTGACGCCATGCTGCGTGGCGACAAAGTTATTTGGAATTAATCAGATGCAACAACTAAAACAACTTACTTTTGCGTTTATGGATCCGCCTTTTGAGAGTGAACGGACGGTTAGTTTTTTCCGGCTGCTGGACGCGGCGCTCGATAAAAATGCGGATGTTTGTGTATTTGCCTATGAAGGTGCAGCAGCGCTGGCGTTTGCCAAACAGGCTCAGCATGGCAATGCCGTACATGGTCATGATTTACAACAAGAGGATCACCCGTTAACCAAAACCTGGATCAAGGCATTACAAGACAAAGCGCGCTTGAAAGGCCTGCGTTTTGAGTGGGTGAACTGCGGCTTATGTGTTGATGAGCGCGGCGTTAATGAAAGCATTGCTGATTGTCAGCGCGGCGGGCCCAGCGATTTCTGGACCTTTGCTGAAAACGCCTTCAATTCACTGACAATCGGGACCCGCTAGTATGAAAATTCTTAATGTTTTAAGTCAGGCATTTCGAACCACCGTCGAAGAACAAGATGAGACGATCCTCTGGCTGATTCAGTCGATGATGAGCAAAGCCAAAGCCTCCAGTGACAATATGATGTCACTGCTGCTGTCAGGGCATGCGGTTTACTACGCTTTTCAGAATCAGACACAACCGGCATTAACACTCGGTGACTGGCAGCAAAGCCAGCCGGCCAATATCAAGCGGGATATTCAGCAAATGCTTGATGCCGGCATCAGCATTTATCTGGTTTATGAAGATCTGTGGGATCGCGGGCTGGATATGCTGCCGGTGCCGGCAGGGATCGACATTGTCAATCGCAATGAGATCCCTGCGCTTTATGAGTATGCCGATCATATCTGGCATTGGTAATGAACTCAGGCCGATTCAGGGAACAAGCTTATGACCTATCACACCCAGATCGTTAAATATTTCAGCATCATGGCTAGCATTTATCTGGTGCTGGGCACGGGTGTCGGTGTCTGGATCGCTTCTGAACTGGCCTGGCCGTGGCTGAATTTTGATATTCCCTACATCACCTTCGGCCGGCTGCGACCGGTGCACACCAATATTGTCGTCTATGGTTTTGGCGGCTGTACACTGCTGGCCACGGCGTATTATGTGGTGCAACGCACCTGCAGCACGGCGCTGTGGAGCAACAAAATGGCCTGGTTCACTTTCTGGGCATGGAATCTTTATGTCATTGGCGCCATCATCACACTGCCATTAGGTATTACCCAAGGCAAAGAATACGCTGAACTGGAATGGCCGCTGGATATTGTGCTGACCGCCGCCTGGCTTACTTATACCTTTAATTTCATCATGACTATCCGGCAGCGCAAGATCAGTCATATTTATGTGGCGAACTGGTTTTTTCTGGCGATGATGATCATGTTCACCTATCTGCATGTAGTGAACAGTCTGGCGATGCCGGTCGGCTACTGGAAATCTTATTCTCTCTTTGCCGGTGTTCACGATGCCATGGTGCAGTGGTGGTGGGGTCACAACGCCATTGGCTTTTATCTGACCGCCGGTTTTCTGGGGATCATGTACTACTTTGTGCCCAAACAAGCGAACCGGCCGATTTATTCATATCGTTTATCGGTGATTCACTTCTGGGCGTTGATTTTCGGTTATGTCTGGCTGGGTGCCCATCATTTGCAATATACCGCCTTGCCCGACTGGACCGGTTCATTGGGCGCAGCAATTTCGCTAGCGATGATTATTCCGTCGTGGGGCGGCGCCTTAAACGGTATGTTCACCTTAAGCGGTGCCTGGGATAAGTTACGCACCGACTATATTTTGCGGTTTTTGATTGTCTCGCTGGCGTTTTATGCAATGTCGACTTTTGAAGGCCCGGTGATGGCGTCAAAAACGGTTAATGCTTTATCGCATTACACCGACTGGACGATTGGTCATGTGCACTCCGGTGCGCTGGGCTGGGTCGCCATGGTTTCTATCGGCGCGCTTTATCATATGACTGAACGTCTGTGGCACACCCGGATTTTTTCCATCCGCCTGGTGAATTTACATTTCTGGCTGGCCACCATCGGCACAGCGGTTTACATCACCTCTATGTGGGTGGCCGGCATTATGCAGGGTCTGATGTGGCGAGCCTATGATGAATACGGCAATTTAGCCTATACCTTCGTTGAATCCGTTGCGCAGATGCACCCCTATTATGCGATGCGGGTCATGGGCGGTTTTATCTTTTTCAGCGGCGCTGTGGTGATGCTGGTGAATATTGTGCTCACCATAAGACAAGCCAGCAAACAGCCGGCCAATTTGGCAAGAGGCACGGTCTAATGCTGGATATATTGCTGCTCGGCGCTTTTATAATTATCTGCCTGCATATCCTGCATCCCAGTAAAGATAAGGTGATGCAGGCTAATGCACTGGTGCCGCTTTATGATGTTCAAGCGGGTGAGTCGTTACCAGAAATCTGCAAAAAAACAGCTAAACTAGATGCTTAAGCGGTTCTGATGATGAGTACCAATAGGACTGGTAAATAGGCTCAACGCGGAAAATTGACTGATACTGCTTGTTTGATGTTCGTATAGCCATAAATGCAGACGAAGCAAAGCAGCAATGCCGCTTATGTCCAAAGCAATAAAAATACATTCTGATTTGTCGAAAGCTCTGGGAGGAAACTTACCCCATCAACAACACTGCCATAGGACATAAACTCTCTTACAGGACTATAAAGCTGGCCAACACAAATAACCTTCCCGGCCGTAAGCCAGCGCAGCATCGGCAGTATCAAGTTCCGCTAGACATTTTTCCAGTGAGGTAATACAGAGGTTCATCCCATAGCGGGTATGGAGCGGTCTGTGACTTCTGCTTTCAACAACATCCAGTAAGTTTTCGTTATTGGCAAAGCCGAAATGTCACTAACGCGCCAAAAGCAACGGTTTGATCACCGGCATTGCTAAATCTCTGCTATCACTTATGTAATTAACATTAATAAGACAGCTATGCAGTTGCCTGTATATCGACTTCTATCTCGCCAAGATGACAACAACCATTATCCTAGCAGGCTCAATTTGATGTTCATCCAAATTATTCCGCTGTTAAATACCCCTTTTTGAGTAAGCCTTCATGAGAATTGTCTGTGGCTAGCCTTAACGGATTTAATGAAGCTGTATTTTTATCCATCAAAGGAGCTATGCAGTGAAATACAAACAAAATGCAATTTCAGATCCACAACCATCGATGAATATTGAAGGCGTAGACGGTTATCTTGGAGATACTTTCGTATCTGATAGTAAAGACAAGACTATCTGCGCAGGTTTTTTCCATTTAAATAAAACGGATAAGCCTCTGGTTTATACCCATGACTATGAGGAAATGAAAGTGATCGTTGATGGTGAATTTGTTATCACTGATGAATCAGGCTACAAAGTTCATGCGAAAGCGGGCGACGTGTTTTATTTTGGTGATGGTGAAACCATTGTATTTGAAACACCATCCCGCGGTGTCGGCTTCTTCACCGGACAACGCAAACCACTGTAGGCAAATTGAGGGCAGGGAGCGTTACCAGCGTTCCCTTGCCTCAAATTAAGATTTGGATTTTTGCTGGTGTCGCCAGACGGCAGCTTCAAGACGGCTGGTCAAATTAAGTTTCCTAAGGAGATTTTTGATATGAACCTTCACAGTCGTGTCACTGATACCAAGATTTCGCGCTATCGTTTTATTATTCATGCCTTCGGCGAGGCATTCCAGGATTTCGGACTCGCGATCAGTCAGGTTTACTTTATCGGGCGTTTTTAATTCCGGTTCGATAACGGCTCTTTTCAGGACTTCATTCAAACAATCCTGCAAAACCGTTACACCACCAAATGCCTTAAGTAAATTTGCTCGTAAATCTTCCGGCTCCATATCTTTGAGCAAATAACCATCGGCACCGGAACGCAGCGCTTCAAGCAGATCATCTTCTGCATCTGAGACCGTCATAATAACCACATGTGCTTTCAGCCCGCTGGCTTTGAATCTTCGTAAGGTTTCCAGACCATTCATGCCTTTCATGTTCAGATCCAGCAAGATAATATCTGGCTCTAATGTTGGTGCCAGTTCCAAACCTTCAAATCCTGAAGCGGCCTCACCAACCACTACAAAAGCTGGATCGTCAGAAATGATCTGACCGACACCCTTACGAAATAGCGGGTGATCATCAATCAGCATAACTTTGATGGGTTCGCTCATCGTTATCAGTACTCCTAATTTGCCATTTTGGGCGTGAAAACCAACCGAACGCGGGTACCGCCTTGCCGACGATTCATGACCTCAATCTCGCCACCCAGATTATAGGCCCGTTCTTTCATAATAGCTTGACCATGGTGGTCATAAGTCGGGTCATCTGCACCCAGTCCCACACCATCATCATCGACTGTAAGCGCCACCGCACCGGTACTCGTTACCAGCATCAGAATCGAGACATTTTTGGCCTGCGAATGGCGCACAATGTTAGATAGTGCTTCTCGCACAACATGCAAAATATGAAACTCTTCATTCACGGTCAGTCTGCAGTTGATGAGCCGGTTATCAAAATTTATATTGATATTTGAACGTTGTGAAAACTCATCAATTGCTTCCATGATGGCATAACCAAGGCCTCGCAAATCCATATGCACACGAAATGTTGTTAGTAATTCTCGTAATTCCCGATAAGCATTATCTAGGCCCTCACGAAGTTCTTTAATAGCGTTCGCATGCTTTTCTTGATCCAGCGTCGTAGATTGAAGTCTGGCAACTTGTATTTTCATAAACGAAAGATACTGAGCCAATGAGTCATGGAGCTCTCGGGCAATTGCAGAACGCTCTTCTAAAACAGCTAAGCGCCGGCCTTCTTCATCATGACTTTGATATTTCGTGATCATGCTCAGTAAGCGAGCCGTTATCTCTAAAACCTTTATCTCCGAATCATCTAAAATGCGGGATTTTTCAATTTCTATCAGTAGAATACCAATACCATTGCTGACACCTTTAAATGACACCGCTAAGCAAGTTATTGGCTGGTTTTCATTGCTTTTGGCGTCATAAGTCAGCATTCCTGAATTAAGTAAATCTTCAAATTGATCATTACTCAGTATCGTTGGCTTGTGATGCGAAAATATGACTCTCTCTGAAGAAATCACTGCAGCATCATCATTGTAAATAAGTGCTGCATTAGTAAAATTAAAAACCCGCTCTAAAGCATGCAGCATTTTCAATAATGTACGTTCACTCACCACATCATCACTGACATTTTCAATAAACCTGAGAAGAAAATCCTGAGCACGAATAAGTGTTTTGACACTTTCACTGGTGCGACTTGCCCAAGTTGCCTCAGCATCAGCACCCTCAACCATAGCTGTTAACTCTGCAAGCCTGTTTTCGATTAGGGCAAACTCATCACCCATTTTGGGCTGTTCATTGATATTGGTTTTATTACTGATAAACCTGAGCGTTTTATCAAACCTGTCGATCAGCAACTGTCTGGCCGAAATCGCAATCACTAATACACAGCTGAAGACAAATATTAGGCATATTGACTGCAACAGCCCAACGACGGAACGCTTTATTTCACCATCATGTCTTAGCGCTTCTTGCAAATCCTCATATGACTCAGCAATAAGTTCGGCCATACGGAGCTGTGCAGTAAGGCGCACACTGTAGCCCGCAATCGAATTAAAACTTTGCTGTAATTCTTCGACTCGCAGAATCGCCTCACGCAGATCGGGATTGTCTTGTTTGAGCATCCACTTCACATCTGGATCATCCAACATGAGGTAGTGTTGCTGCATATCGGCAAAGGTTTCATTAGCCTCTTCCAGTTTTATCGCCTTGATATACGATAACTGTTGGTGCCAATATATGTTTTGGGCATTAATTTTACTTATTGCTGCCTGGCTTGAAGGGATATAATCCAGTAAAAAAAAACTGCTTGCTTGCATCAAAAAAACAGTCGTCAACAAGCAGCACAACAAAAGCATCAATTTTGCATACAAAGTCCTCTGACTGACATTGTCTAATAAAGATTTTAATTTTCTCCATAAACCGGTCATTGGAAAACATTATCCATAAAACATTGAGCCGAGAAAAAAGTAATGAGTCTGATTTTATTTTCCATGGTACTTCTAAGTACAGTATACGCATTAATATTTTTTTTCTGGTGGCATAGCTCAGCCCCACTTACCGTGCATCTATCGGTTTTAGCCACCATATTAATAGCAGCGCTGTCGATACTTATTGTGGTTAGCATTTATCCACATATACAACGTCAACAGCGCAAGCAGTCACCAAGCAAAATGGATAAATTAACTTGGGGTCAGGATATTTCAAATAAGCTATCATCTCCAGCCGCCGTTATAGAAGGTTTTAATATTAAATTTGCCAACAATGCTTTTCTCAAAGAGTTTGGCCTTATCGGTATGGAAGAGTTTATTACCGATATGCCCATAACTAATTTATTGCATCCAAGTAACCATAACGAATTCACTAAGTTTATTAGTCATCAGGAAGACGATAATATCAATCGCACATTATCGCTACGCATGATGTATGTCGATGGCACGACAATACCTGTTCATATGTCATTGTCACCCCTTAATCAGGAAGAAACCGGAAACATATGGTTATTACAGTTTTCTCTTACCTCTCCATCGCGAACCGATACCAATAATCAAGTTGAAGTACTTCAATATCAGTTATTACTGGATCGTATCGAGCAAATCGTTTTTCAGATCAACGTCAATCATGAAATTATCTTTGCAAACCCTGCATGGGAGCGATTGCTCGACTATACCTCTGATGAAACGATTGATCGCGATCTATTTGGGTTTATCCATCCCGAAGACTTATTGCTGACTGAGGCTCGTTTAAACGCGCTGATTGAGGGTAAACGACAACATACTCAGCTTGAGCTGCGATTAATTGCAAAGAATGGTGTTTCCCGATGGTTTGAATTACGAGCCTCAACGACCTCCATACTTAAAGGGGAGCGCAGCAGTGTTATTGGTACTCTGACTGACATCAGCCAGATGAAACAAGCGTCTGCAGGGCTCAGGGCCAACTCCGGCTCTGCGACAGAGATGATAATGTCACGAATTCCGGCAATGATTTATCGTTGTAAGAACGATCGTCACTGGTCTCTGGAATATGTCAGCAATGGTTGTCTGGAAGTCAGTGAATACCAGCCTTATGAATTAGTCAGAACGCCGAGTATTCCCTACATGAGTTTGATCCATCCAGACGATCAGCAAACCTGCTGGGAATTTGTTCAAAAGCAGATAGCCAAACAGCAAAGTTTTCATATGATTTACCGCCTAATTACTCGCTCAGGTAAGACTAAATGGGTTTTTGAGCAAGGTCGTGGCGTTTTTTCTGGCTCCGATGAATTACTGTCTCTAGAGGGCATCATTACTGATTTGCACTGTGATAACTATGATTGCTTGAAAAACGGGCTCTCCGGACTTTTAACCGACCGGACTTCATAAGATCCGTAAACAGTCCGGAGAGCCTTGCAAGTTTTTAAATCATTCGGGATGTGTGCCCAACCCAAGGTCGGCGCCATCGTCCATAGGCGCAAGATAATCAATCACTGTCTGCCGATAATTATCCAGCCCCTTATACTCGGACAGATCCGGATGCAACTTGGTCAGTACGCGACGTAAACGTTTAGCCCAGCGGGGATATGTAGCTAGCTCATTCACACTAGCCAGATAACCACGCACACTAAAGGCAATGGCATTACTACGTGGCAGCCGGAACAACGCCTGTAACTCCACCCGCAGATGTACCTTATCACCAACGTTTTCTGGCGTAACTGAGACATTGTCAGGTCCCCAGAAAGGATAATTTTCCGGTGATGTATCAAGTCGTGGATTAACCGTCATCGTCCAGTTTAAACGACGTACCGGACTGCCATATTGCAGATGCAGTAAATATTTCAGTGCACGATCAAAAATACCTAATTCATTAGCCTGTGGTACCGGACCGTGCCATTCTTTGAATGACATGCCCGCATCAAAAGCCATTGACCAGTCAGCCTGACTGGTGACAATGCCCAAATCGGCAAATAAATCATCATCACGCTGATCAAGGATGATCCAGTCACCTTGCACCTGACGACCGATAAATTCAAAAGGCTGCATTGGCAGAGTAGACTCGTCACCAAAAACGAATTGCTGCTCAATACCCAGTGGTTTATTGACCCAGTGCCAGTTATCACCCTCTTTCGTGAGCTGGAACAGGTCTGGATAGTCTGTAGACAGTGAATCCATCACCAGTTCGACCATATCCCACTGGGCATCCATCATATGTGGCAGCGCGATATAGCGCAGCGGGTCGTCCTCCAATACCAGCCGTCTGTCCTCACATTCGGCAATATAATGTTCGTCCACATCTATAGCATGTTCAAACACTGAACCAGGTTCCCCCCCACCATGCTGCTCAATATTGACGCTATACATGTATTCGTCTTCAGCAAATGGGAATGGAAAACGACGAACCGTTTCTGGTGAATTGCTAAATGTATAGCTATCACGGAAAGTTTCTTGTTTAAATGCGATTTCTTTAGCCATATTCATCACTTCATTCCTCAGAGATTGACCACCAATTTCGAACACTTGGCGCGTGATACACAGGGCATAATGCTTCTGCCATCAGTTTTTTCGTGATCGGACAAATAATGATCGTTGTGCATAATTACACCGTCACAGGAAACGACTTCCAATTCGCAACGGCCGCATGCGCCACCACGACATAAAAATGGGGGTTCGGCACCCGCTTCTTCCATCGCTTCCAGCATACTCATATCGCCCGGCACGGTTACTTCCATGCCACTCAGTGCTAGCTCAACGATAAACTCGTCACCTACTGGCGGTGCTGTAAATTCTTCGCTATGAACATGGTTATCCGGCCACCCAAGGTTTCGAGCATGAAGGTGTAGCGCCTTAACCATCGGTTCCGGACCACAGGTGTACACATGGGTACCCAGTTGTTGATGGCTTAGTAGTTGTGGAATATCCAAACGCCCGCCCTCACTATCCACATAAAAATGAACACGATCACCGCACATTTCTATAAGCTGCTCGCGAAATGCAGCATGCTCAGGAGAGCGATACGCGTAGTGCAATTCATAGTCATACCCTAGGCGATTGAGATCAGAAATCTGTGACATAAATGGTGTTATGCCTATACCACCAGCAATCAAAATATGGCGACGGCCCAGTTTAGAGATAGCAAAAAGATTGACCGGATAAGTGATTTGTAAGCTGAAGCCTGGTTTAACCTGTTCGTGCATAAAAACCGAACCGCCCCGAGAGTTTTCCTGCTTACGCACAGAGATATGGTAGCTGTCAGTGTTATCCGTTGATCCCATTAATGAGTATGGATTTCGGTGAATGCGGCCATTGATGTTCATCGATACCACAACATGACTGCCACCAGAAAAACGAGGTAAGGGGTCGCCATTTTCCTGCACCAAGGTGAAATGTTTGACTACCTCAGTAACCTCTTCGACATCCGCCACTTTGACATTCAAAGTACTCATGGATAGATCTCCTCTGCTGCCGGAATATTGCCTGGCTCTTCAGCATCAACCATGACACCCATGTATGCGCCCAGACGACGGGAGAAATGATCTCTTACAAACAGATGACGACCACAGCCGCTGCATTGATGGATACTGTGGTGCACGTTTTTATCTGTCGTCTTGCAATGAACACAATAGACACTTCGGGCCAACGTGCCACTCAACTCTTTCTCAACATTTCTGTCTTGGACGCCATAAACTTTAAGCTCACCGAGAACTGCCCAGATGAAGGCTTCGCTGCCGGCAACATAAAATTGTGTGCCCATTAGACATTCAGACAATTGTTCTCGAAGCGCGCTCAGTACCGCCTGTTCCGACTCAAATACCTGTAAACCCTCTGGTACCAGTTTTTGAATGATGTCACCATACTTTCTGGTTGCTGAGGAATCTTCGGCAAACAACAGCTTAATTGGCTCCCGTGGGCACATCTGTTGAAATAGCTTTAATACGGCTATACCCCCCTCGCCCTGAGCAATCACAACATGGCCAGTTGCATGCTGCTTCCAGATCAGTGAGTCATAAAGCGGTTTGCTACGGATCCAATATCCTCTTTGCATTACTATTTCCTCATCTTCTGTACAGACGCCTTACTCAAGGTGCCTCTAGCTGGTTTACTTTTACTTTTCGGGATGAGTACGCAGACGCATCGGGTCATAAAATGGCGTCTTAACCACATGTGCTTGGACTGGTTTGCTGGTATTAACAATCACTTCTGTACCCAACGCAGAAAACTCTGGTTTGATATGCACCATGGCGATTGATTGCATCAAATAGCGGCTGAAAATAGCGCTGGTCACTTCACCTATTTCTTTACCGTTTTTAGTAATCTTGGCACCGATTTCCATCGCTTCATTGCTCTGACAGATCAAACCAGCTTGCTTAAAGCGTTCACGACCTTTCAGTTTGGCTAAAGCCGCTTTACCGATGTAGTCGCCTTTTTTGTGCTGATCGATACACCAGTGCATATTGACTTCCCACGGGGTGGTATCACCTTCAGGCATATCGTAAGGAAAGAACAGCAAGGCAGCTTCTACACGAGTCAGATCAAGTGAATCCCAAGAGGCCGGAATCACACCATAAGGCTGGCCTTTTTCCAGAATACTGTCCCAGAGATCAACGGCATCGTTTGCAGAGCAATAGACTTCATAACCCCGCTCTCCGGAATAACCGCCACGAGCAATAATGACGTCACGACCGAACAACTGTGTTTCAAGATGTTTGAAGTAAGGCAGTCTGGCTAAATCGGCATCCACTTCCGGATCTAGCACATCAACGGAACGTGGTCCCTGCAAAGACAAAATGTGAACGTCATAATCTTGCTCAACCGTCACATCAAGTCCTGCAGCCAGTTTTGCCAGCGTTTTCTGTGTCGCGCCACTGCCATGTGATACACGATATTTGTCTTTGGCATCACAAATAACCATGATGTCATCAACCAGTGCACCTTCTTCATTCACTTCCGCTGCCAGCCGAGAGGTACCCGGCTCCAACTCTGTGACATCAATTGCCACTAATTGGTCCAGCACTTTCAACGCTGCCGGCCCGCTGATATTGACAATATTCAGTGCAGAAACATCATAAAGACCGGCACGGGTTCTGACTGCAATAACCTCGTCTTGAGGGTCTGAATGGTAGCTCCATGGAATAGGCATGCCATTCCATGTGTCGCCGTCCAGCTTTGAACCGTACTCTTTGTGACGGCCATTCAGGACAGAATTCCGTGTAACTGCCGCTTCTGCTTCACTGATGATTTGGGTTGAATTACTCATGGCTCACTCCGACGCTAATAATTTAAGTCACCTTGAGTGAAAACATAGCCCAGTCAGACTTACACGAAAATTCCCATCATGGCGTACTTCCTTTTGGGTATTTCACGGGTAAAGATTGTGCTCGGTATAAAACCACAGAAATATTAGATAATTTGTGCCGCTAGACTGCTAGTGAAATAAACGATCAATATCGCAGCGGCAAGAGCCAGATAGGGAAGCTTGCCGGCCCGGCCTTCGGTCATGGCATCTAAACGAATATCATCTTGCATGGCTTTGGGAAACTGGCCATTATCAGTCACATAGTGACGCCAGAGAAAAATGGGGATTACCAGTAAAGCCATTGCAATACCACTGTAAAGGGCACCCTCCCCCCAAACATTGGCACCCAATCCCATTATGGCCACATTTACAAATGCCAAAATGATACCGGTTGCCAACAATACTGTTGGTGCCTTAAATGGCCTTTCCCAGTTGCGCCTATCAAGTCGATGTATCCAACCAGCGTTGAGATTCAGAAAGTTAAAAATGATGTAACCAACATTAGAGGCAGCTAATACAAACACATAATCTGACATCAGCAATAAGAGCAAATTAAGCACCAGGTTTGACCACATAGCATTGGTGGGTGCCCCCTCTTCATTTACCTGAGAGAGAAATTTTGGCAACAAACCATCTACAGAGCCTTGATATAACGTACGGGAAGCACCTGACATGGCGGTCATGATTGCCAGCAACATTGCCAGAACCAGCATCACCACGATCATATTGGCGATCACGGGGTTGTTGCCGACGACCGAAGCAAGCGCATTGGCGACACCGGCACCGCTATAAATATCAGCAGCCAGCATACCGCTGTATTGTGCTGGCTCAATAATATTCCCCGCCGAATCAAGTTGCGCAGGAACAATCATTTCCCCTTGTCCCAAATAGCCCTGAAATGCAATTGGCACCATGGTGTAAACAGCCAAGCACATCAAACCTGAATAAAAAATCGCTTTAAAAGTATCTCTTTTGGGATCCTTAAATTCACGGGTATAGCAAGCCGCTGTTTCAAATGCATATGCCGACCATCCAGCAATGAACAGGCCGCCGGCGAATAAGATCCAGCCTTGCATATTCCATTCACCGGCAATGACAACACCAGCAGAATCTAGTTGGAGCGGCGTAAGCGGGAAAAAGTGATCACGAGGTAAGTCTCCGCTCAGTAACGGCACGATGCCTATCAACATCAATGGCAATAGAGCGGTTACACCCAGAATCATGGTAATTCTGGCTGAACGTAAAATACCACCGTTTTGCACGGCAAAAACCAGCAAAAGTACTGTGGCACCGACGATGAAAGTGGCATCAATTCTTAAGCTGAGCCCCTGTTTTAATGCACCGAGATCCAGTAATACAAGCTGCCAGGTGTTGATGACAGCATCCGCAGGAAACAGCGCATTCAGAATATACCCTGCAGATAATCCAGAACCAATGGCCAATACCGGCGACCATGCCCACCAGTTACACCATATGGATATAGGCGCAACTATTTTGCTGTATCTAATCCAGGCAACCGCGCCATAAATGGAGGTACCGCCTGATTTATGCGGAAATAAGCTGGCAATTTCCGCATAGGTAAATGCTTGGATAAAGCCAAAACAAATTGAAATGATCCAAACCAGCCAAGCAGGATTACCCACTGTGGCCGAAATTGCACCCATCGAAAACAGCACTAAAACGGGTACGCCGCTGGTAACCCAAAATGCACTCTTCCAGTTTATGGTTCTATGGAGAGTATGGATTTGCCCCCGGCCATGAAATGGCATTGGTACATCTTGCTGGGCCACATTAATCTCTTGACATTAAAACAAGGCCTAAATTTGTCGGTTAATAACGCATTTGCTTTAGCAATCATAATCGCTAACTATCAACTGTGCTGAGTTTAAGGCCGATAATACCGATGATGATGAAGCTAATACTGATTAAACGGCCGGGACTGGTCGATTCATTGAACAATGCAATGCCAAGAATAACCGTGCCAACCGCGCCAATACCTACCCATACACCGTAGGCCGTACCGACTGGCAAGTCGCGCATGGCAATGCCCAACAACCAGAAACTTAACAACAGTGTCAGTACCGTGGCAACTGTTGGAATTGGCCGTGATAGCCCATCACTGTATTTCAAACCAATTGCCCAAGCCACTTCAAGTAAGCCTGCAAAGAACAAGATTAACCAAGCCATTTAATCTCCTTCACCCGTCATAGTACAGATCGGAATTTCGATAGCGCTGCTTTTATTTAATGTGCAGCGGAACGGCTATTTGGGATTGATTCCGCGTTGAGATCCTCAGGCAGCAGAAAACCGTTAACATTAAGACCAAATCCCGTCATGGCTGGCAATGCTCTTTGTCTGGTCAGCAACGTCATGTCTGTCACGCCAATATCACGCAATATTTGTGCACCGATACCGTAGTGTTTGATCTCTTTTGACGTATCGCCCTTAAATTCACCGATGCCATCATCATGCATAAGCAATAAAACGCCAGAACCCGCAGCACAAATTGCCCGCATCGCCTCAGTGACACTCCAGCTATGCCCACGCCGGTCGTTATCCAGTAAATCCATGCCATTAAAAGGCGCATGAACCCTGACATAAGTATTTCCATTGGCATTAATATCGCCAAAAACCAGTGCCTGATGTATATCGCCAGTACTGGAATCTGTATATCGCCTTAACTCAAATTCACCAAAGATGGTGGTTAACTTTCTGCATTCGGCCAAGTCAATAAACTGCTCGTGGGCATGCCGGTAAGCAATTAAATCAGCAACCGTACCGATTTTGAGCTGATGCCTATCTGCAAATGCCAATAAATCCGGCAGTCTTGCCATGCTGCCATCATCGTTCATGATCTCGCAGATAACAGCTGAAGCTTGAAAACCCGCCAGCCGCGCCAAATCACAACCTGCTTCAGTATGGCCGGCTCTCGCTAATACTCCACCTTTATGCGCCATTAAGGGGAAGATATGGCCGGGCATAACAATGTCTGATGATTTTGCATTTTTGGCTGATGCAGCCTGAATTGTTCTTGCTCGATCCGCGGTTGAAATACCGGTAGTAACACCTTCCGCAGCCTCAATTGAGACCGTGAAATTAGTCGCCAAACCCGAATAATTATGGTTAACCATAAGCGGCAGTTCTAGCTGCCGGCAGTGAGATTCTGTCAATGTCAGACAGATTAATCCACGAGCATGCATGGCCATAAAATTGACTGCTTGGTCATCAATCGCTTCAGCAGCCATGATGAGGTCACCCTCATTTTCACGATTTTTATCATCAACCAAAATAACCATCTTACCCTGACGCATATCCTCTAAAATCTCAGCGATTGGAGAGAGCCCTGCTGGAGCGGCTTTGGCAGAAAATGGGATAGCATTTTGTGTCATGCGGCACCTCGTCTCATGGTATCTATCACAGCGTAAGCAGAGTGATTATGAATTGACTCAAAGTTCTCACACTCGACTTTGAAGCCATCGATTTCGGGGGCTTTCTGAAGCGCAACTGCTATATCTCTGACCAAATCCTCAACAAATTTTGGATTATCGTAGGCATATTCCGTGACGAACTTTTCATCAGGACGCTTCAATAGACCATATAACTGACTCGAAGCCTGCTCTTCGATGAGGCTAATCAGTTTTTCCAGACTCATTTTATTTTTTAGATTAACTGCAACGGTTACTAAAGATCTCTGATTATGGGCACCGTAATTAGAAATCTTTTTGGAGCATGGACATAAACTGGTGACCGGGATCTCTACTTTGACGGTCAGCGAAAAATCCTGTGTGATCTCTGCAATAAAGGTAACGTCATAGTCCATTTTGCTCTTAACCTGCGAGACTGGAGCGGCCTTGGTCATAAAGAACGGAAAACGCATCTGCACTCGGCCTTTTTCCGCCTCCAGTAGGTCAAGCATATCCAGCATGAAACTTTTTATCGTGGTAACTGAAAATACTTGTCCGGGACGTTCTATGAGCTCGACGAATCTTGACATGTGCGTGCCTTTGACATGGTGCGGCAAGCTGACGGCCATATCGAAATTGGCCACTACCTGAATGGGACCAGACACATTCGACTGGAATCGAATCGGATAACGAAGTGATTTAATGCCTACTTCATCAATGACTAAATTACGTTTATCCGGCGTATTCTGGACATCTTCCAGCACATTCATTAACGGCAAATTCATTTAGCTGATCCTTTTCTGTAACGCAGCGTTTCTAAGCAAGACCTAATCTTTTCAAAAAAGAGGGGATCCCCCCGTTTGCAAAATTGCAGTGGGAGGCTCCCCCATAAAGTTCTACGAGAGAACTGACTTAAGGATAACTATGAAGAAACTGAAAATAATAAGATCAGCTTCAATCGTATTATCTTTGGCGATACTGTCTTAAACAATTGCAAAGAAGGGTTACTACTAAAGTCATAGACAGCTTTTTGTCACATCTTCAAATAGGGTCAAATGCTTCGAGAAAACAGCTACTAACTCTAATCTAAAGCTAATAACAAGCCGCTTTTTATGTTTTTGGAACGTAAAACAGGGAAGTGGGCAACAAATCCCACCTCCCTGTTATTCATCACTTACTGAGGGCTGCACGCATAGTTGCCAGATGCTTACGCGATTCATACTGGGTGTACAACCATATAGGCAGATATGAACCCAAAACGATAAAGCCAATCCAGGTAGAAAACCAGCCAACTTCAAGGCTATTTAGGTACACCACGCCAATCAAGCACAGTGGAATATTGAACAAACCAAACAACATGGCGACACTTTTCCAGCTTCTAGGTGCTTTAAAAGGTCTTTCCAGATTGGCAAAGCGGGGATCTTTCTTGGCTTTAACATAGGCAAATAAGCTGATACCGTTAGCACAGGTATAACCGATTGCAGAGGCAGCCAAAATCGCAGCTGGCGTACCCATCGAAATCAGCACCAAGTTAAACAGGCCAATGATAACCATCGCCAAAACAGGTGTACCGTGGTCATTAACCTTACTCAACACTTTTGGCAGATTACCTTCATGTGCCATTGAGTGCATAGCCCGTGCAGACCCCAGATATGCAGTCTGGATAATCAGGATCATCGCGGCAATCAGCATGATAATGGTGATGACAGAACCTGACTCACCAAAAGCTGCCTGAGCAACCGGAATCATCGGCGATAATGGCTCTGCCAGAACCCCTTCAACACCCAGAACACCAATAACAGCCGCCTGTACCAGCACAAAAGTCAGCAGACAAATAGCACCACAGACGAATAAGGCCTTGGGTACGTCTTTAGAAGGTTTTTTGTATTCCGGTCCATAAATAGCTGCAGTTTCCCAAGCACAAGCACTCCACTGAGCGATGGCAAATAGACCAAACAGAATCAGAATATGATGTAAATCCCAAGACCAGTCAGTCGGTAACCACTGATTCGTAATATTACCCAGATCCACTGAGCCTGTGGCAAACGGGGTAGCCGTCATTACCACTAAGGGAATAATTGAAATTGCTGCCAGAAAATAACCCAAGACCGCACCGTCCTTTAGGCCAAAATAATTGATGACAATCAAGGCGGTAAATATCACTACCCCAGACAGCAGAGAGAGCTGATATTCCGTAAACATTTCACCTAGGCCGGGGAACAGCCCTTGCAGATAACTGCCCACCAGTATGGCAAAAATAGCTAGAACGGGATTCCAGGCAAACCAGTAACTCCATGCACTGAAACCACCAATTAACTTACCTTTGTCATACTTTCCCTGATAATCTTTTGAAGTAAAAACATGCTGGGCAAAACCCGGCAAACCTGATGCCTTGGGGAAAGTTGTGGCCATTTCGGCATAAGCCACGTTTTGCATAAATCCTTGCAAAACAGACAAACCCCAGATAATGATCGCTGCCGCCGCCACCCACATCGGAAAGTAGCCCAGCGACGGTAAAATCAATAAAGGCACACCGGAAGCAATGGCCAGCCCCTGCTTCCAGTCAATTGATCGTTCAAGCGTATCATGGTCTGACGACTGGTCAGCCGCCGTGTTATTTAAGTTATAGTCACTCATTATCACTTCTCCAGCTGCGTCCGACATAAATTCATGCCGGCGCTACAAAGTTGATTTCAGCCTGAAAACCCGACTACGGTTTTCACCATAAAAGACTCAGTGAAAAGTCTGTTTCGAACATAGCGCTTACTTTGTACTCTGGTAATTCTCTTGAGTGAGTACTTCCTAGGGGGTAAGTAGGCCTTGAAACCTAATACTTACTTAAACTGCTTGTGAATGCCGATAAAAAAGCACAGCACGATTCCAAGATAACGAAGGCTGCTGAATGAGCCATAGGCATGAACAACATTAAAAAATATCGCTGGCACCGAATTATTCATAGCTACGACTAACTTTGGTTGTTTCATAAAAAGAAAAGGCGCCTCGTTGCCATCAAATCTGCAGCGAAACGCCCTTCCTATTCTATATGCTGATAATCTTAAAAAGATCTTGAGACCGAGAACAGGAAAGTTTCCTCAGCTAAATCACCATAGATGTCTTCAGCATCACTCTCTGTATCCTGGTATGACAGATCAAATGTGAAACCGGCAAAATCCTTGGATACACCCACCCAGTAGTGTGAATAGTCATCAATACCGGCTGTGAAAGTGTTTTCGTCGGCATCAAAATAACCCACACCAGCATACATATTTACACCGATAGGTAAATCATAAGCTGCATCCAGAGACCAGTAGTAGCCATCCTCATCAGAGCCCAGCGTGTCACTGGAATAGGCAACACCGGCAGTAAAGATGCTGTAGCTCAGAGAGCCGTAGACTTCGTTGAAGTTATAATCTTCGCCGGGAAACATATAGCGAATAAAACCAACGTCATATCCCAGGCCAGTATCACCAAACGCACCCGCGAAACCTAAATAAACATCAAATTCGGCACTGGCATCATCGCCGTAGTCAACGTTGGATCCCCAAACGCCAGCGTAAAAGCCACTACTATGACCGTAATCAAAGCTTCCTGAAATAGCCGGATCACCATCGGTTTGTGAAATACCACGCCAGATATATTCAGAAGAAAACGCAACACTGGCACTGGTTGAATGTTGACCATCTTCACTTTCCCATGCCATTGCGGCACTAGAAGTAAGCAGAGCAGCCGAAGCCGTTAAAATTGTAAGCTTTTTCATCATTGTTCCTCTTTTCTTCGGTTTAAAAAATAATTACATAAGTTTTTTGCCCGGTGCGGTATCGATACACTCAGTTAATGGTGTTCCCCGCCAGACAGTAAGTTATGAAAAAAGCCCCCGGCCGAAGCCGGGGGAACGGAGCGTTACTCTGCTCCCGAGAGGTTTTTAAATAAATGGAGACTTTTGTCTTAACCGCCATTGTGTCTGTTCATCACCTTATGCAGACCTTCTTCACGATGTGCAGCAGCAGCCTCTTCTAACTCGCGATTTTCATCTCGAATCTGTTTGATATGCCACCACACCCAAAACACGATCCCGGCAATAGTCAGTAACATCTCCGTACCAACGAAGGGATAAATTGCCCCGATTGATTCGGGATTGAGCCATGAACTGATTCCTGTAGACATAATCATCTCTCCTGTCTGTTATTTGTCGATGTACTGTCTTTCAATAAGATCGAACTCAGATTCCGCTTTAGCAAAATACGGATAGTGGTCCTGATCGCGATAGGTATCTGCACCCGCCAACTCAACTTCACGAGGCTCACGCAAAATGCCCATTTTCTGGAACAGTTTTGCCAGCAGATACGTCGGCAAAAAGCCCAGCAGACCAAACATGATGAAAGCACCAATCAAGTTGCCCAATGGATTAACTGCTGGGTAGCCATCTTCTGTTACGCCAAACCAGCCAACACTTTCGACCCACCAGCCACTTAAATCGATTGGTGCTGCGGCCGGATAGCCCCAGAGCATAAAGCCAGCGACAATCACACCAAAGGTACCGGCGTAACCGTGGACGGCAACCGCGCCAACTGGATCATCAATTTTGAAACGGCGCTCTACCCAGAAATGCAGTTTGTAAGCAATCACTGCAGCAACCGCACCGATAAACAATGCTTGCATTGGGTGATACAAGTCATTACCGGCTGAAGCAGCAATGATGCCGGCCAGACCCAGTGAAATTGTCCAGTACGGATCACCTCGGCTAACCATAAAGCCCGCCATCAAACCACCGGTCAAAGACATAATGAAGTTAAAGGTGATCGCAGACAGCGTGGTTGGCATCAGATAAATATTAGTTGTACCGATGCGTGTTACGCCATCGGCGCCAATATCCAAAAACGGAATATTACAGGCGGCGTAAAAGCCCCAGAAACCTGCGTAAATCAATAGCAGACCAAAGCAAGATAACCATGGACTATGGCCTTTGATGTCTCGCACCTCACCATTGGCACCAAATTTACCGATACGCGGTCCTAAGACAATGGCCAAAGCCAGACAGGCACCACCGGCCACACCGTGGATAACCCCTGAAGCATAAGCATCGTGGTAACCCATCAGCTGCACCATCCAGCCTTCAGCATGCCAGCCCCATGAGGCATCGATAACCCAAGTGACCGAGCCAACCAGTACGGCAATAACCAGAAAAGCGCCGGTTCTTACCCGCTCGATAGCCACGCCGGAAACAATGGCTGCAGCCGTCCATGAGAACAACAAAAATGCTGCCCAGAAAACACCACTGATATTATCTGAAAGGTTTGGCCCCATTGATTGGGACCAGGGTAAGGCCGCGGCTGTAAAATCATTGCTGATTAATGGCCCGAAGATGCCGGGGCCTGCATTGAACGCCCAGTACATCCACCAAGAAAACAAAAACCATGTAATGGTTACCACGGCTAGTACCATAATATGCCGGGAAATTGTCTGATTTATGTTCTTACGACGTGTTGCCCCAACCTCGTAAGCGCACAAGCCAACATGTATCAAAAACATCATTACTACTGTTACCCAGTAGTAAAATTCAGTGAATATCGTTATGAGCCCACCTAATTCTGTATCCATCGGTTCTCTCCTCGTAAGATTGGATTGGCATATGTCATTTGTTGTTATTCCAGCGCGACACAAGAAGACCAATCAGTCATTTAATGAAGTTTATAAAATACCTATTTACACATAACTTATTAACACAAACATAAAAATCAGAATGTGTTGATAACAAGCTATTTTATTAACTTAATAAATTAAAATACCCTCATAGAGTTAATACCTAAGTAGTAACCATTTAAATACCCATTAAAACCGGTATAAAACACGAGTAAATGGTTGATTTGCATTATGAAGCAAACCTCTATTAGCACAAAAAACTTTTCCTTAACAGTGAATTTATTGTGAATTTGCGCAAATAATTTAGACCACTAAAACCGATCCAAAAACCAGCTGGCAGCCGGCATCTGCCAGCCTTAAATGACATTAAATTCATGATCTTAATATTTGAGCCGAAATTTCGGTCAAAGATATTCCGTTCGGAACGAGAAACTATCAGGAGAGTTAATAATGAATTCTTACAATCGATATAAGCCAGAACAGAAAATACTGGCGAGCGAAAACAAACAAACCATTATTTTATTTTAAATAAAAAATGACTTGCTTTTATAAGTTTACAATAAATCTTCCTTGATTATTATTTAAGGTTGGACCAATGCTGCAACCAATGACAAGTAAAAATGACGGGGTAATTTCACCTATACCATTATTAACTACAGCATCAGTCCAATTCTTAAAAAAGTTTTATAATCATTTTTAAAACTGATTATTGGTGCCTGGAATCCAACTGGTACCAGCAAGCGGTACCCGTGCCATAGCCGCAGATTCAACCGTCAGTGCGACTAAGTCTTCCGGCTCCAGATTACGCAGGTCGTTTTTACCGCAGGCACGAGCCAAGGTTTGCGCTTCCAGCGTTAAAACCCGCAGATAGTTGGCCAGTCGACGGCCACCTTCAATCGGGTCAAAGCGTTTCATCAGTTCTGGATCCTGGGTAGAAATACCCGCCGGGTCACGGCCTTCATGCCAGTCATCGTAGGAACCAGATGTAGAACCAAGCTTCTGGTACTCTTCTTCCCATTTCGGATCGTTATCACCCAATGCGATCATCGCAGCAGTACCAATCGCAACGGCATCAGCGCCCAACGCCATACACTTGGCCACATCAGCGCCGTTACGGATACCACCGGAAACAATCAGCTGAACCTTGCGGTGCATACCCATTTCCTGCAGCGCCTGTACCGCTTGTGGGATAGCTGCCATAGTCGGAATACCCACGTGTTCAATAAACACATCTTGGGTTGCTGCAGTACCGCCCTGCATACCATCGACAACAATCACGTCAGCACCCGCTTTCACCGCTAGTTTCACATCGTAGTAGGTACGAGTCGCACCAACTTTGATGTAAATCGGCACTTGCCAATCCGTGATTTCACGCAGTTCCTTAATTTTTATTTCCAGATCGTCGGGACCAGTCCAGTCAGGGTGACGACAGGCAGAGCGTTGATCCACGCCTTTGGGCAAAGTACGCATCTTCGCGACACGATCCGTGATTTTCTGACCCAGCAGCATACCACCGCCGCCAGGTTTCGCACCCTGCCCCAAAACCACTTCAATGGCATCGGCTTTACGCAGATCGTCAGGGTTCATCCCATAACGTGATGGCAGGTACTGATAGACCAACTTAGTGGACTGTCCACGTTCTTCCGGTGTCATACCTCCATCACCGGTAGTGGTGGAGGTACCGACCGCTGATGCGCCACGACCCAACGCTTCTTTTGCATAGGCGGACAATGCACCAAAGCTCATACCGGCAATAGTCACCGGAATTTCCAACTCAATCGGTTTTTTTGCAAAGCGGGTACCAAGCGTCACTGAGGTATTACATTTTTCACGATAACCTTCTAGTGGGTAACGCGACATACTGGCACCCAAAAACAGCAGGTCATCAAAATGTGGCAGCTTGCGCTTGGCACCGGCGCCGCGTATATCGTAAATGCCGGTATCGGCAGCACGGCGGATTTCCGACATCGTTGAGCGGTCAAATGTCGCTGACTCGCGCGGTACGGTCATATATTTTCTCTTTTCACTCATTACTATTTCCTCGCAATATCAGCAATTAATAAGCACCAGCGTTATCAACTTTAAAGTTGTAAAGCTGTCTGGCAGAGCCGTAGCGTTTGAAATCTCTAGGGTCCTGATCTGTCACACCGGCACGTTCAAACAGCTCGGTCAGCTCCTCGATATGTTCCGCACGCATTTCTTTTTCAATGCAGTCCGCACCCAGAGATTTGACTGAACCTTTGACATAGATGTGTGCTTCGTAAAGTGAATCGCCCAACGCATCCCCGGCATCACCACACACTGCAAGAACACCGGCCTGCCCCATAAAACAGCTCATATGACCGACGCTGCCTTTAACGAGGATGTCGACACCTTTCATGGAAATGCCGCAGCGTGAACCGGCATCCCCTTCGATAATCAGTAAACCACCATGAGCGGTAGCACCTGCTGCCGATGAGGCATTGCCTTTAACGCGGACAGTGCCTGACATCATGTTTTCCGCGACACCCTGACCGGTATGGCCATGAATGGTGATCTCGGCTTTCTGGTTCATGCCGGCACAGTAGTAACCGGCCGGGCCATGAATATCTATTTTAAGTTTCTGATCAACACCGACAGCCAGGTTGTGATGGCCTTTCGGGTTTAGTACCTGCCATTTTTCAATGGTCACTTGGTCATGCTGATCATGCACCGCTTGATTGAGCTCCCGCACCGTACTTTTTGCCAGATCTACTGTGGCAACACCGGCGTTGGTCTCTATCGCTGTGTTTTCTGCTAAGTTGTTCGTTGTCATTGCGATTCTCCTAATGCACCAGTACTCAGTGACGTTCCCAAACGTAAATTTTCGCGGGCTCCGGCTCCCAAACCTTTGCGTTTTCAATACCCGGCAATGTAGTTAGTGCCTGGTATTCAGAGGCCATTTCTACGTAATCGTCGGTTTCGGCAATTACCGCTGGTTTGCAGGCAATCGGATCACGGACTACCGCAAAACCGTCTTTGGTGCCGATCGTTAAGGTGTAAAAACCATCCAGCGTTTGTAGTGCATTTTCGAGTGCTTCATTGAGAGAATCACCTTGTTGCAGACGGTAGGTCAGATAACCCGCCGCCACTTCAGTATCGTTTTCAGTATTAAATTCCATACCTTCGCGTTTCAGTTCCTGACGCAAACGGTTGTGATTGGAAAACGAACCGTTATGCACTAGACACAGATCCAGACCGGTTGAGAACGGATGGCTGCCGGCCATAGTGACCGCAGACTCGGTTGCCATCCGGGTATGACCGATGATGTGACTGCCTTTCATTTTGTCCAGCTTGAACATATCAACGATACGTTCCGGCAAACCTACTTCTTTGAGGATTTCGATGGATTTGCCGGAGCTCATCACCAGTACATCGTCATGGTTCTGCTCCAGATAATCCTCGACTTTATCGGCATCTGCGGCTACTTTGAACACCGCCACTTTACTGTTCTGAAACCAGTCCACTTTGCAACCAAGGCTGGTTTCAATATCCTTTGCCAGCGCAGCCCAGTCATAGTTGTCGTTTTCATGACGTAAGGTCAGCTTGATGCCGTCATCCACAGCATCACCATAGACGGCAAAACCGGCACTATCAGGACCGCGTTCGGTCATGGCAATCAACATTGGCGTAAATAATTTGCCTAGCTGACTTTCGTACTTATCATTTTTTAGATAAAGGCCGACAATTCCACACATATAATTTCTCCTAATAAATTCCTACCAGGGGGTATTTAATAAAATTCAACGTAACGGTTGATTTCCCAATCAGAGACATGGCGCATGTACTCCACCCATTCCATATGTTTGAGTTCCAGGAACTCCTTCGCCAATCCCTCGCCCAAAGCGCCTTTGATAACGTCATCTTTCTCCAGCGCCAGCAGTGCCTCGTGAAGGTTCTGTGGCAGGATGCCGATGCCTTTTTCTCTCAGTTCAATAGGCGACAGGTCGTAAAGATTTGAATCATGACCTTCGCCCGGAACCAATTGGCGCTCGACACCATCAAGACCAGCAGCAATTGCTGCAGCAGCAGTCAAATAAGGGTTACAGGTACCATCCGGCAGTCGCAGTTCAATACGGCCATAAGGAATACGCACCATCGTTGAACGATTGTTATTACCGTAAGAAATATAAGCTGGTGCCCAGGTTGCACCCGAAAGCGAACGGCCGACCACCAGACGTTTGTATGAATTCACTGTCGGTGCAGCAATCGCTGTTAATGCCGGTGCATGCTCAAGGATGCCAGCCATGAAGTGATAAGCCAGCTTGGAAAGCCCCATGCCGGATGGATCACTGTCATCCTGGAATAGACTCTTTTCACCATCGCCAATCGACATATGCATATGCATGCCATTACCAGGACGATTGCTGAATGGTTTCGACATGAATGAGCAAATCATGCCCATTTCATTAGCGATTTCGCTGGCACCCATTTTGAATAAAATGTAATCGTCGGCGCTTTTTAGGCAGTCTGCGTAGGTATAGTTAATTTCAAACTGCCCGTTGGCATCCTCGTGGTCGATTTGATAAATATCGAGTCCGACCTGAATTAATGCTTCGGTCATTTTCTCAAGATATTCGCCCTGCCGCTTAATGCCTTTGTAGTCATAACAAGGCTTTTGCAAAGTGTCAGTGACATCACAAGGTGACAACTGGCCGGTAGTAGCATCTTTTTTCAGCAAAGAAAATTCAGGTTCCAGACCGGTATAAAGGATCCAGCCTTTTTCTTCGAGACGCTTAATTTGCTGTTTCAGCACCACACGGCTGTCATAGCCATAAGGCTTGCCGTTAACATGACCATCACAGATGATGCGCGCGTAGCCAGGCTGCCAGGGCAATAAAGTCAATGTACTTAAATCACCAACTGCCATGTAATCCGGACCATTAGGCGCGATGCCCATGCCCCAGATAGCGCCGCCAGCAAAGCCGGCACCGTTGCTGGTGATGTCTTCAATATGTGACGCAGGCACTGATTTGACCTTAGCAACGCCGTGAATATCGACAAACTGTGCCAACACGTATTTAACATCATTGTCTTTCAGAAACTTTTTTGCTTGCTCAAGTTGAGCTGACTCGAGAAGACTGTCGTTATGTTCATATTTCATAAGCTTTTCCTTCTGTTTAAAAACAGCGTTGGTGATTAATTAAGCGTGTAATAAAAATTGAAACCAACCGGGCCACCGCCCTGCTCTTCAATAATGTCAACCAGGGTTTTCCATAAGTACGGTCCAAAGGTGCCGTCACACCAAAGGCGATAAACAGGCTGGCCGTTCAGTGATTGTTTCAGCAGCGTCACCGAAACACCGGCAATGGCTGTCATAACCAAACGGTTTTCTTGCAAAGTATCGCCATCCAAGTCAATGGCGCAGACCTCGGCAAATAATCCTTCCGTAGCTTCACCGCAGACGATAAAAGATGCATCATTGCGTATCACTTTATGAACGCCAACTTGTTCAACAACGGTGTCGTCCAACGTTTTAGCAAGCGTATTTTCCAGGCGATCTTCCAGTAGAAATTCGCTATTACCCAACCGCATCAACAAACTGCCGTTTTTCTGCAAAACCCAACTATTGGTGCTGCTAGGCAAAGTGATTCCGGCAGTTTGCAGCCAATTCGCTGCATTGGGGCCTTTCACCCCAAAACGCTCTAAACAGCTTACATCACAAATACAAAGTGTCTTACTGTATGCAGGCTCAACATCTTGAGATTTAAAACTTATAGCGGTTTGCATACCATTTATTTCACCCAAAACCGGCTTCCGCGAGGCATATGCCGGAATAGCCGGGCTGATTGATACAGCGTCTTCCATCATCTCTCTCCCTTTCGTTCTAAAAGGTGAAAAAACGGGGCATTGCTAACTGTCGCTTTCACCATCGCGCCAGAGTCAGTTCGGATCTGAAACTGACTTCCGGCCCGGCTCTGCTCGGGCGGCACAAAGGCAAACCCGATATAACGTTCTAGATAGCTACTGTAGGAAATGCTGGTAACGCGGCCGGCAATTTGATTGGTGCTATCAATGACTAGGTTGCATTCCTTAGGTAGCTCACTGTTAAAGCCCTTATCCAAAACAAAAGTCGTTAGCTTTTTGTTAAGTGGTTTCTTCGACAGGATTTTGAGACTGCGCTGACCAATGAAGAACGGCTTGTCCATGGCTACTAGCGATTCTGAATGTGCTTCAAATGGATTGGTCAGACCATCCGTATCGTGGCTGACCAGATGATGGCCCATTTCTAAACGCAATAGGCGCTGGGCATCGGTGCCAAAGGGCCGGATTCCGGATGTATTACCCGCAGCCATCAGCGCTTTCCAGACATGCAGTCCGGTTTTATAAGGCACATGGATTTCGAAGGCCAGTGCCGCTACAAAACTAACGCGCATCACACGGGCCTCGACACCGGCTACCTTACCTGTTCGGAAAGCCCCGTCCGGCATCGCACCGGCTGATAAATCAATATCCGTCAAGGTTGCCAAAACATTACGTGAGGCTGGCCCCGCCAGCGTCATCGCTGCCATAGCACCGGTCAGGTTGACCAAAGTCACCTGCATTTTCCACAACTGAACATTGCGCTGCATTTCACGGTAAACAGTGGCAGCGTTGGACGAGTTGGTGGAAACATAAAACTGGTCTTCTGCCATACGTACGGCAACACCATCATCAATAATTACACCAGCTTCATCGAGCAACATAGCAATTCGGCTGCTAGCCACTTTTTGATCAGCAAATTTGCCGGTGTAAAAGCGCTCCAGAAAAGCCGGCGCATCCGGACCAAACACTTCAATCTTGCCTAAAGTGCTACCGTCAATAATGCCTAGGCTATTACGCACTGCCAGGGTTTCCTGCTGCACCGCCTCACTGGCTGTCAGACCTGAACCTGCAGGCACATAATATGCTGGCCGCAGCCAGATACCGGCCTCCATCATTTCGCCACCATGATCAACATGCCACTGATGCATGGCGGTGTAGCGGTGTGGATGAAAACCTCTGCCGCCAAGATGGCCAATTGGTGTCGGGTGGAAAAATGGCCGGGCGGTGGTGCTGCCGACTTTTTCCACCGGCAACTGACGGATCCTCGCCAGAATACGAATCGCATTCATATTGGAATGTTTGCCCTGGCTTGGACCCATACCAACCGTGGTGAAACGTTTCATCAGCTCAATATTGTCAAAGCCCTCTTTGGCGGCATTGATGAAATCCTTGACCTGAATGTCTTCGTCAAAGTCGACAAAATTCTTGCCTTTAGGATGATTGACGATGGGATAGGGATGGCTTGGTGATGCCAATGCGACAGCATTGACTGCTTCCACTGTAACGGGTTTACCCAAGTAACCGGCCGCTTCTGCTGCAGCACGGCGACCATCTTGCAGTCGTGCTTTCAAATCAAACACACCATTGACTTTACCGGCAGCAAATATGCCTTCCGGCAGTTGTGCTGGCACAAACTGCTCGATGTCGTAGCTGTAGCCCATTTTTGTGCCTGCCTGATAGAGCAATGCTGCAGCCGGCGCCCAGCCGGCACTCATCGCGACACCGTCACATTTCAGTCGCACACTGCCGGCCGTATCCGCTTCGGCTGTGGTTTCATCATATGGGCAAACCACCACCTCTTTAATGCTCAGCTTGTCTTTACCCGGTACGGCTTCATAAATACAGCTGCCTTTATGCACCGCAATACCGGCATCTTTAAGCTTCTGTGTCAGCTCCTGGCCAGCACCGTTGCTACGCATATCAATAATGGCAACAATTTCTGAACCAATAGCGGTCAAATCCAGGGCAACTCGATAACCATGATCATTGGCCGTGACCACCACACCTTTTTTGAAGGGCATAACGGCATAACGGTGAATCAGGCGCTGTGCTGCGCTGCCCAGCATGACACCAGGCAAATCGTTATAGCGGAACACGGGTGGCTGTTCAAACACACCACTGGCCACAATGACTGTCTTGGCGCGCACTTTGGTAATACCGCTTTTTTCAACAATCGGCACCAAATGATCAGCGTAATAACCACCGGCATAGGCATCGGTTATCAGCTGGATATTTTTCTGGGCTTGTACTTCACTCAGCAGCGTATTGCGCAGCTCAGCAACGCTTTGTTCACCGGCATAGTCATAACTGAGGCTGCCACCTGCCTGTTGATTTTCGTCAACCAGGATCACCTTGAGACCTTCAGCAGCTGCTGTTAAAGCCGCTGATAAACCTGCCGCGCCGGCACCAACGATCAGCACATCACAATGGGCGTAACGTTTAGGCTTAATAATCCGCGGGTAATTAAAATTAACTTTACCGAGACCGGCCGCTTTACGGATTTTGTTTTCCCAGAAGGGAAACATCTGTTTCGGCTTATAAAAGGTTTTGTAGTAAAAACCGACCGGCAAAAATGGCGATAAATAATCGATATATTTGTTTTTATCTTTAATAACACCACCGTCAGTATTGACTGCCTGTAACTGCATGCCATGACTCACCGGCCAGACATCAGCACGGATATTGGTGTCTTCGCCATCAGTCATCAGTGCATTGACATCATGATTGGCAAAACTTAACAGCCCGCGGGCGCGGTGATATTTAAAGCTGCGGCCGAGTACTTTAATGCCATTGGCCCACAGCGCGCTGCTGATGGTGTCACCCTCGTAGCCCTTAAATTGCTGACCTTCATATTCAAATGTCAGTGGCTTGTCACGGTTGATCCATTCGCCTCTTTTTTTGGCAATTCGACTGGTCATTTAACCTCCTCCTGACCGGCAAAAAAGGTACGGATGACCTTGTCGGCCATCGTGTCTCGCTCGGCAATAAACCAGGTGCCACTGGGTCCGTGGTACCACCACTCCTTCTTCACACCAGGTGCACCATTGCGGTAGTGCACATAGGCGGCCCATTGTTTGTCGCTGCAGGTATCGGGATCCGGCATATCACGGTATTCACCACCGTAGGTGAATTCGCTGAGCGGCCGGAGACCATTGAGGGGACATTTAAGTAATTTCATCGTCTTACTCTCTTAATGGCCGACTGACGCAGCGCCTTTCTCGCCGGTCAGCTCATAGTCTTCAAAACGGGATAAACGGAAAGGCAGGATCATGTCCGGCGCCACATCGCGGGCAATGGTCTCAGCCATCGTCTTACCGCTGATGGGTGTGGCCTTAAAGCCCCATGTCCCCCAGCCGGCATCCAGATAGAAACCTTCCACCGGTGTTTTGCCCATAACGGGAGCAAAGTCCGGCGTCAGATCGGCCATACCCGCCCACTGACGAACCACTTTGACATTGGACAAAAACGGGAACATATCGGCGATGTGTGACGTCAGGCCCTCAACAAAGTCCAGCGAGCTGCGGGTCGAATGGACTTCGTAAGGATCCAAAGATGATCCCATGACCAGCTCACCACGAGAGGACTGACTGACGTAAACATGCAAGCTGCCAGACACCAGAATAGTGTCGAGCCAGGGTTTCATCGGCTCACTGACACAGGCTTGCAAGGGATGAATCACAATCGGCGTTTCAATATCGACCATCTCTGTAATGCGTGGAGTAAAACCGGCCACTGCTGACAAGACCCGATTCGTTTCGATATAACCCTTATTGGTATTTACCCCAACCACTTTGCCACTCTTGACATCAATACCGGTGACCTCAGTCATCTGGAAGATTTCTACCCCCATACGATCAGCTTCTTTGGCATAACCCCATGCCACCGCATCGTGCCTGGCAACCGAGCCCGGTGCGTGATACAACGCACCCAAAATAGGTGCCTGGCCACTGCATTGAATATCCAGTTGGGGGCAAGCTTTGGAAATTTCGTCGGGACCGACCACGTAGCTTTCGACGCCGACGTGTTTGTTAACTTCAGCCCGCCAGCGCATGGTGCGCATCGCAGAATCCGTATGGGCCAGCGTGAAATGTCCGCGCGTCGAATAAAACAGGTTCAGATCCAGCTCTTCAGAGAGGTCTTGATACATCTTGACACTGGCGTCGTAAAAGTTAACGCCCTCTGGTGTCAGGTAATTTGAACGGACAATTGTGGTGTTACGGCCGGTGTTACCCCCGCCGATATAACCTTTTTCAAGAACGGCGACATTGGTAATGCCGTAATCTTTCGCCAAATAATAAGCAGCTGCTAAACCATGGCCACCACCGCCAATAATGACCGCATCATAGCTTTTCTTAGGCTCTGTACAGTCCCTGAAAAACCGTGGTGCCGGATGTTCGCTACTGAGACCGTATTTCAAAAGTCCTAATGGCATTATTAACCTCCACTGCCGTTTTGCCTTTATCTACCACTTAAGAAGTAGCACTCACTACTACCTTTTTAGTAAACAAAAATTCATCTAATGAAACTTGGACTCCATTTACTCATGCCTCGTTTTTGGTGTCAATAGTTTTTATAAACTTTTTTTCATTATGTGAACTTTTTGTAACTTACCCCTAAAAAACTGATGTACAATCAATGCCATGGCATAAATTACTACGGAGCTTTTGGTAGCGTGAATAACAGAGAATCGCTAAATCTTGCTGGAACAACACACTCCCTGGATAAACATCTTGGTAACACGCTAAGACATTTACGCATGGAAAATGGACTGACTATTGCCGAGGTCAGCATGCGTGCCAATGTCAGCCGAGGCATGCTGAGCAAAATTGAAAATGGGCTGACTTCGCCTAGCTTAGAAAAACTTGAGCATCTCGCCAATGCACTTGGCGTAACACTTTCAAGGCTTTTTCACGACTACGATACACCGAAAGCCGGTGCGCAATATGTGCGCCACGGAGAAGGCATGGAAGTGGTTCGGCGTGGCACTAAAAGTGGTCATACCTATCACCTGCTGGCCTACGATACTGGTCCCAAGAAGCTTTTCGAACCATTTTTAATTTCGCTTGATGAAGAAAGCGAAGTATTCGATCCCTTCGAACATGCTGGTACCGAATTTATTTATATGCTGGAAGGTAAGCTGGAATATTCTGTTGGCGAAACCCTATACGTTCTTGAGCCCGGTGATTCGCTGACTTTTGATGCCGAACAACCACACCGACCAATGGCTAAACTGGCAATGCCCATCCGTTATCTAGCCATCATTTATTACGATAGTCTGGATGACTTCAATCAGGACTAAGCTTGATTAATGCCGAGTTGACGCTGACTGAAGTACCAAAATGGCAGCCATGTCACTAAAGCTTTGCATCAAAATTTGTTTTAGGTGGCTTGAATAAGCAAGTTTGTCTAATGTCATTGACATGCAAGTCAGCCAAGCGTCGCTTGTTGACTCATCAATATCGACATGCTCATGGATCTGCCGGATGTTGGAATGCCCCCATTTCTCTGCATAGAGCTTGGGACCACCAAATAAACCGGAAAAAAAATTGAATTGCTCCATGCGGGCATGCGCCATTCCATGACCACGTAAATGAAGAAGGTGAACAGGCCTGCCTTCTTCTGTTGACTCAAGATAATCGCAGAAAGTATTCACCAATTCTTCGACACCTTTCTCTCCGCCAATTTGCTCATAAATACTCACGCGTTTTACTTCTGCTATTTTTTGCATAGCTTTCTCCCAAAACAACTTGGTAATTACTTACGCAAATTCTAATCATTAACTATGCAGGATATATATACCGAAAAGTATGTAGTACTTAAGGGGTAACATTTTGATTTATCATGTAATTGGGTTGATAAGAACACATTATCGTAAGATTGTTGAGGCCTGAATTCTGACTTTTCGGCCTTTAAGCTTGTTGTGTGAAATTTGTGCCATGCTTGTGCCGTAGTGGTAGATATTATGGCAGGAGAAGGCAGCTTTTTAACGTGGCGAACGTTGCTAAGCCATTGATTTATAAATAACAACCTTCTTGTAAATACGACTTAAAATCCCTCGGCTTCGGCTGTGCCGGTTCGAGTCCGGCCCCGGGCACCAT
>FYBJ01000114.1_pt1 | contig 42687 bp, 37 predicted proteins | sample 1134611 | NCBI WGS metagenome assembly FYBJ01 (sample SAMEA104116008, study PRJEB20421) | marine metagenome | isolation source: marine
GTTTGTGAAGGTGATCAATGCGCTCCGCCGTGAGACTCCCAACACAACAATCGAGATCCTGACGCCAGATTTCCGCGGTAAAATGCGGCCCGCGGTTGAGGCAATTTGTGAAGCAGGACCAGATGTTTACAACCACAACCTCGAAACGGTTCCGCGGCTTTACCCTACGATCCGCCCGGGTGCGCGTTACTATGCATCCTTGCGCCTTCTGGAAGAAGTCAAACGCCACGATCCGATGATTTTCACCAAGTCTGGCATCATGCTGGGTCTGGGTGAGCAGCGGCTTGAAGTGCATCAGGTGATGGACGACATGCGCAGCGCGGAAATCGATTTCATGACGATGGGCCAATATCTCCAGCCAACGCCGAAGCATGCCAATGTTGAGGATTTTATCACGCCTGACGCATTCAAGGCTTACGGCTCGATCGCGCGCGCAAAGGGCTTCCTGCAAGTCGCATCGAGCCCGTTGACGCGTTCAAGCTATCATGCGGGCGATGATTTCGCAGTGATGAAGGCGGCACGGGCTGAAAAGCTGGCTAAGGCGGAAGCTCGCGCAAAGGCCTGATGTCCGGAATACGAGAAACCCGAAGGCTACCTTACTCCGCCGAACAGATGTTCGATCTGGTGGCGGATGTGGGGCGCTATGCCGAATTTCTCCCATGGGTCATCGCGACACGCGTAAGATCTGACAGCGATACCGAGATGGTCGCCGATATGGTTGTCGGGTTCAAGTCTCTGAGGGAAAAGTTCACATCTCGCGTGGCGAAGGATCGTCCGCGTGAGATCGATGTGCACTATGTCGATGGTCCGCTGCGCGATCTAGACAATACTTGGATATTCAGACCGCATCCAGAAGGCGGATGTGAGATCGACTTCAAGGTCGAATTCACATTCAAGAACCGTATGTTTGAACGGATTGCAGGGCAATACTTCGACCGCGCATTTCACAAGATGGTCGCCGCCTTCGAGGCGCGAGCCGAGGAAGTTTACGGGAGCAAGAGCTCAAGCGCGCAAAGCGTGGCTTGATGGCGAACTTCAGCGCGGTTCATGTCCGCAAAATGCTTTAGCTCGCCTTCCGGCTTTGCCTCGCTGTCCCGCGTGGCCCGTGCAAAAACGACAGTGCCAACCGGTTTCAGCTTGGTTCCGCCACCGGGCCCGGCAACCCCGCTGATTGCGACAGCCACGTCAGCTTTGCTGTTCTGAAGTGCACCATTCGCCATTGCCCAAACGCACGCGATCGAGACCGCCCCGAATGTTTCTATGATGTCGAGTGCGACACCCAGTGATTCCATCTTGGCTTCATTGGAATAGGTCACAAAGCCACGATCAAGCACGGCGGACGAGCCAGGAATCTCGGTAAGCGCGGCCGCAACCAATCCGCCCGTGCAGCTCTCTGCCAAAGCGATCTTGCGCCCGGCGGCAGCGTTCTCTTCTATTACGCGGCGAGCGAGCGCATCGATATCAGCGGGAAGCAAGCTGCCGTGGTCTGTTTGCGTGTTTTCGGTCATATCTCTCTCTGGAGGCTCACCATCGCTTGCGCTGCTATACCTTCGCCGCGCCCTGTGAAGCCCAGACGTTCCGTTGTAGTCGCCTTAACGCTCACTTGCGATGCATCAATCCGTAGCAGCTCTGCAAGTCTTGCGCGCATTGCGTCCCGATGCGGGCCAATCTTGGGTTCTTCGCAAATCAAAGTGAGGTCGACATTGCAAATCCGGTATCCGGCCTGATCGATCAGCTTGACCGCATGTTCGACGAACAAGGGGGAGGGCGCGCCCCTCCATTGCGGGTCGCTGGGTGGAAAATGCGTGCCGATATCACCGTCACCTATCGCGCCAAGCAGCGCATCGACAACACAATGCAATGCGACGTCAGCATCTGAATGGCCGGACAGACCCTTGTTGTGCGGGATTTGCACGCCGCACAGCCAAAGATCCTCACCTTCAACCAACCGGTGAACATCAAAGCCTTGTCCGACCCTTATTTGGGGTTTGTCTGACATCAGATCCTCAGCAAATGTGACTTTCTTGAGGCGTTCATCGCCATCAACCAATCCGACTTGGCCGCCAGCAGCCATGAGCACTTGCGCATCGTCACCTGCATTGGTTTCTCCCTTCCAAGCGCGGTGTGCAGCCAAAATGTCATCAAACCGGAAGGCTTGAGGCGTCTGGACTCTGCGCAGTTCGTCGCGATCCGCCTTGCCTGACATCACACCATCGCTAGCGATAGAGATACTGTCGACCACTGGCAGGACGGGAATTGCGCCAGGGTGGACGTCGAGCATCTCGACCAGCTTCTCTACAACATCGCTTGGAACATTCGGGCGCGCCGCATCATGGATCAAGATGCGAGTATAACTTCCATCATCGAGCGCTTCGAGCGCGTTTCGGACTGAATCCTGCCGGGAGGGCCCGCCGTTGACCAATTGGTATCCTGAAAGTCCGTTTAGCGATGCGTGGGCTGCTGCCTCGCCCCCTTCAGGGATTGCGATCACCACTTCGATAGCGCCGCTCGCAAGCAACTTCTCCACTGAATGGCGCACCAGTGGCTTACCGCGCCAATTTGCGAACTGTTTGGGCACATCGCCGCCCGCGCGCAGGCCTTTTCCAGCTGCAACAACGATTGCGGCAAAAGGGGGAAGGGGAGTGGCTTGTGTCACGCTTCTCTCAAACTCGGTGCACGCGCTTAGGGGCTGGACGAGCAGAGCGCAATCCACTATGCGCTGCCCAAATTTTAGGCACATGATTAGACGATGACTTCGCTCCCCTCTCCACCGGCTGTGACGCCGATCAAGATCGGCACGGTATCGATCGACACTCCTGTTGCGCTCGCACCGATGACGGGCGTGACCGATTTGCCGTTCCGAAAACTGGTGCGTCGCTATGGCTCTGGCCTCAATGTAACAGAAATGATCGCTAGCCAGGCTGCGATCCGTGAAACGCGCCAGTCGATTCAGAAGGCTGAGTGGGACAAGAGCGAAGATCCCGTTTCAATGCAGCTTGTTGGCTGTGATCCCGAAAGCATGGCTGAAGCGGCCAAGCTTCAGGAAGGCAATGGCGCCGCAATCATCGACATCAACTTCGGATGCCCAGTACGCAAGGTTGTGAATGGCTATGCCGGCAGCGCGCTGATGCGCGAGGTTCCGCTTGCGATAAAGCTGATGGAAGCGACTGTGAAAGCGGTCGATGTCCCGGTCACTGTAAAAATGCGGATGGGCTGGGATCATGCCAGCCTTAACGCGCCGGAGCTTTCTCGCATTGCAGAGGATATCGGGGTCAAGATGATCACCGTCCACGGGCGAACGCGCAACCAGATGTACAAAGGCAGTGCGGATTGGTCATTCATCCGCAAGGTCAAGGATGCCGTCAACATTCCCGTGATTGTCAATGGCGACATCTGCACGATTGCAGATGCAGCAAAGGCGCTGGAACAGTCGGGTGCGGACGGTTTGATGATCGGCCGTGGGGCATATGGCAAACCTTGGCTGCTGGGGCAGGTCATGCATTGGTGGCACACCGGCGAAAGCCTGGAGAGCCCTAGCTTTGACGAGCAGTACGAGACTCTGGTCGAGCACTATAACGACATGCTTGAGCATTATGGCCGCGATGTCGGCACCAAGATCGCGCGCAAGCATCTTGGTTGGTATACTAAAGGGATGCATGGCTCTGCCGAATTTCGCAATCACGTGAATTTCATCGACAATCCGGATCAGGTGCTGGGCGAGATTGAACGCTTTTACACGCCGTTCCTGCATCGCCGTGCGGCGTAAGCCTCTGGCGTGGACGAAATCGGCACCATCATTGGCGAAAAGCCGGACAAGGCCGCTCAGATAGAGGGGTTGGTGTTTGCCGCGGTTCTGATCGATCCTCAGGGTCGGATTGCTGAACTGAACTATGCGGCGGAAATGCTGTTGAGCCGCAGCGAGAAGAGGCTGCTAGGCAAAACTGTCGCGTCCAAGATCGATATTCTTGACGACCGCGTTCTAGCTCATTTGAACGAGCCGGAATCGCCATTGGTCGCACGCAATGTGGGGCTGCGTGTGAATGATCAGGAGAGCAGGGTAAACTTGACCATTTCTCCACTGTCATCTCATCCGGGCTGGCGGATCATGACCCTTTCAGACACCGGGCGTGATGATGGTTCGAACGAACGCGAGGCAGAAGTCGCAAGTTCCGGTGCTCCATCGATATTAGCGCATGAGATTCGAAACCCACTGGCCGCCATTCGCGGTGCAGCGCAGCTCGCGTCCCGCAAGCTCGAGCCGAAGGACCGAGGTCTCGCCAAGGTGATAACGGATGAAGTCGATCGCATTGCGCGCCTCATCGACCGGATGCAGCAATTGGGCGGCTCAACCCGCGAAGAGCTGGCGGCTACCAATCTCCACGAAGCTATTCGATCAGCGCTTGCCACCGTACGTGCTGCGGGAACCGAGGGAGTGGAGATCACCGAAGAGTTTGATCCTTCTTTGCCTCCGGTTTTGGCAAATCGTGACGCGTTGGAGCAAGTTGTCATGAACCTGGTCAGCAATGCCTGTGATGCATTGCGTGCGAGCGAACAGGCCAATCCTGCGGTGATTGTTCGTACACGGTTTGTAAGCGGATTTGCTTTCAGTGCTGTGCACGATGGCAAGGCGGTCAAATTACCGATTGAAATCACCGTTACTGATAACGGCCCCGGCATTGATGAAGCTCTGCGCGATCATGTTTTTGAACCCTTTGTTACGACCAAGAAATCGGGGCAGGGGCTAGGCCTCGCATTAGTAAGAAAGCTTGTCCGCGACATGCATGGTCGCATCGCGCACGAGCGGGACACACGGCTTGGTTTGACGCATTTCCGGATGCATCTGGCGTTGGCTGGTGACGGAGAACAAACTTGAGCAGCAAGATTCTCCTGGTAGAAGATGATCGTTCCATCGCAACCGTGATCACCGCGGCATTGGAAGATGAGGGCTTTGTTCTTCATCACTGCGTGAGCATTGCGGCGCGCGATCGCCTGCTGTCGGAGCACAGTTTCGATGCGATGTTGACCGATGTGATGCTTGGCGACGGAGATGGCATTGCCTCACTAGACTCCGCACGCGTGATCGATCCTGACATGCCCGTAATTGTCATATCCGCGCAGAATACGCTGGATACCGCTGTGCGCGCCAGCGAGTACGACGCCTTCGAATATTTACCCAAGCCGTTCGATCTGGACGAGCTGGTTCGCGCTGTCAGGCAGGCGGCCGGGCAGAGATCGGGGGCTGAGCCGCTGCCTGTCTCAGAGGGTGACGGAATGCCTTTGGTGGGCCGCAGCCCGGCCATGCAAGGCGTCTACCGCATGATTACGCGCGTCCTGCGCAATGATTTGACGGTGCTGGTTACTGGCGAATCCGGGACAGGTAAGGAACTGGTTGCGGAGGCGATCCACCAATTGGGTGCACGCAAGTCTGGGCCCTTCGTGGCCGTAAACACCGCCGCTATCCCTTCCGAATTGATCGAAAGCGAGCTCTTTGGACATGAGAAGGGCGCATTCACCGGGGCCGTGGCACAAACCATCGGCAAGTTCGAACAGGCCAATGGTGGAACATTGTTTCTGGACGAGATTGGCGACATGCCTGCAGAGGCCCAGACGCGTCTTCTGCGAGCGCTGCAGTCAGGCCGCATACGCAGGGTAGGTGGGCGTCAAGAAATTGCCGTGGATGTGCGCATCATTGCTGCGACCAATCGCGACTTGGCCCCCATGATTGCAGAAGGCCGTTTTCGTGAAGACCTCTTCTACCGATTGAACGTCGTGCCGATCGAGCTTCCACCTTTGCGTGAACGCCGTGAAGATATCGAAGTGCTGACGCAGCATTTCTTTGGTCAGGCAGCCGAAGATGGTTTGCCGCGACGTCAGATTTCAAGAGAAGCGCTTGATACCTTGGCATTGCGGCGCTGGCGGGGGAACGTGCGCGAATTGCGCAATGTTGTGTATCGCCTGGCGCTTTTGGCGCGTGAAGACGTGGTCGATGTTGATGGACTAAACGAGATATTGGGCCCGGAAGGTGAGGGCGCACCAGAACAGCGCAAGCTCGATTTCGAAGGTGCGTTGCAATTGTGGCTGGCGGACAATCATCCAGCGCCCGGCGCATTGTATCACAGCGCATTGGCCGCATTCGAAAAGCCCTTGATGGAATATGCGCTCGCGCAGACCGGGGGCAATCAACTGCGAGCGTCGAAGCTGCTCGGCATCAATCGCAACACTCTGCGAAAGCGGTTATCAGAACTGGCGATTAACGCTGATCGCTTTACCAGACCGCTTTAACGCAACTGCCACACTTAATGCTTGCATAATTGCAACAACCTAGTTGTATCGTTGCAACTATGGACGCGCAGGCAGGTTCTCAATCGCGGCGGTCGCCGCGCTGGTGGCGGCAGTTTACTGTCGCGACCAAGCGCTCGAACCTGATTATCTGGTTAGAGATCGGTTGCGGTCTAACCCTGTTTGTGGCGCTGTGGGGAACCTGGTTCGCCTTTACGCGCGATCCCGTTGACGGCGAATTGCTCCCTTCGGCGCAAGTGTCGTTCCTGCTTGTGGCTTCATTGATCCCTGCCATTGCGCTGATTGTATTAATGGGTCGACGATTTGCCTTGCGGCGAGCGGCAGGCAGCACAGCGCGTTTGCACGTCCGCCTGGTTTTTCTGTTCTCCCTGATCGCTGCTGTGCCAACGATCTTGGTTGCTGGCTTCGCGGCCTTTTTATTTCAATCCGGGGTCGATTTCTGGTTCTCTGCCGAGCCACGCAATTTGATGGAAAACGCCAATGAGTTGGCGCAGGGATATTACGATCAGAACCAAAGGCAGGTCGCCGCAGAAACAGTCACCATGGCTGGCGATGTGCGTTTCTACTTGCAGCAGGGATCTGTCGCTGATGAAGAGTTCATCGATTTCTATACATTACAGATAACCGGTCGCGAGCTGACCGAAAGTGCGATTTACCAATTGGTGGACGATGGTTCAATTCGCACCGCCGCAATGCTGAACTTGTCGCAAGATAACGATACCAGCGATGTGATAAACGCGGCGCTTCCCACTATCGAACAGGGCGAACTGGTTTGGGTTGGCGGTAGCCCGGAACGCATTGAAGCCTTTGCTCCGATCGATAGAGCGGCAGGCATATATCTCTACAATGCCCGCAGCGCGGAAGAGGTTTCATTCGGTTATTGGGAAAACGCACAAAGCGTCGCGAGTAGTTTTGAAGCGCTGACCGCAGAAGCCAGAACCCTGCAGTTGCGCTTCAATCTGGCTTTGTTCATTGCTAGCCTGGCCTTGGTCAGTCTGGCTGTCTGGTTCGCGCTGCGCTTTGCTGACCGACAAGTTGAGCCACTGACGGATCTGGTTGTGGCCGCGCGCAAGGTAGGCGCGGGCAATTTCGCACTGCGGGTCGATGGTCGCACAGGTGCAGATGAAATCGGTATGCTCAACCGCGCCTTTAACCGTATGACGCAGCAATTGGACAAGCAAACCACCGCGCTGGTTGAAGCGAACACCCAACTTGATGAACGCCGCGCCTTTATGGAGGCGGTCCTCGATTCTGTTACTGCTGGTGTTGTTTCGATAGACGCCAAGGGCGAAGTACTGCTTATGAACGGCTCTGCTCAGACATTGCTGTTTCAGGATGCAGCAAAAGCAGCGCCAGTGGGGACCAAGCTAGAGGCACTGCTTCCGCAGATTGACTCGATGATCAAAGCGGGTCTTTCAAGCGGTGTTGTGACACATTCCAAGGGCAGCGAACTGCTCACGCTCGCGGTAAAAGTTGCGCGGGAGAATGATGGCCACGTTATCACTTTCGAAGACATCACCCGGCAGCTGCTCGATCAACGCCAGGCGGCGTGGTCTGATGTGGCGCGCCGCATTGCGCATGAGATCAAGAACCCACTGACGCCGATCCAGCTCGCGACTGAACGCCTCAAACGCCGGTATCGAAGGCAGATTGAAAGCGACGGCGATCTATTTGACGAGCTAACCAACACCATCGTGCGGCAGGTCGGTGATCTGCGCAAAATGGTTGATGAATTCAGTTCGTTCGCGCGTTTGCCCAAGCCTACTTTCCGGCACGAAGACGGGCTCGATCTGCTTCGCCAGGCCCTTTTCTTACAGGAAGTTGCGCACCCCGAAGTCGACTTTGCTCTTTCGGTTGATGATCTTGAGACGCCAATTCTCAATTGCGACCGCCACCAGTTCGGTCAGGCCATGACCAATGTGCTGAAGAATGCGGTTGAGGCGGTCGGCGCTAGGGCTGCCAATGAAGAACCTGATTTTCGCGGCAAGATATTAGTCGAGATGTCGGATGATCTCGGTCATGTTACGATCGCTGTGGAGGATAATGGTGTAGGCCTTCCGCAAGAGCGGGACCGGATCACCGAACCCTATATGACGACCCGTGAGAAGGGGACCGGTCTGGGTCTCGCGATCGTCAACAAAATCGTTGACGAGCACGGCGGAGAGATGAGTTTTTCCAGCGGAAGGCAAGGTGGCACGCGCGTCGTCCTGCGCTTTGCACGTGACCCGATGGATAGCGGGGCGGGGCAGCACAGTGATAACATCTGAAGAGGGAAATTGCCGGAATGGCGCTTGAAATTCTAGTAGTCGATGACGAACGAGATATCCGGGATCTGGTCTCGGGCGTATTGTGCGACGAAGGCTATGAATGCCGCACGGCCGGCGATAGCGCCAGCGCGCTGGCGGCGATTGATGAACGTCGTCCAAGCCTGGTCCTGTTGGATGTTTGGCTGCATGGCAGTGAGATGGATGGGCTTGAAGTGCTCGATGCGATCAAGGTCCGCGAACCGGAGCTGCCGGTCATCATTTTCTCTGGCCACGGGAATATCGATACCGCTGTCTCTGCTGTAAGCCGCGGCGCGATGGACTTCATCGAGAAGCCATTCGAGGCAGAGCGTCTACTGCTTCTTGTGGAACGTGCGACAGAGACAGAGCGGCTTCGGCGCGAGAACACACAACTGCGCGAAGGCTTCTGTCGCGGTGAAGAGTTCACAGGTAACTCCTCAGCTATCAACACTGTTCGTGCGACACTAAAGCGCGTCGCCAACACTGGCAGTCGAGTTATGATTTCAGGCCCAGCAGGCGCCGGCAAAGAGGTTGCCGCCCGCCTTCTGCATACCTGGAGCGGGCGCGCCGAGCATGCGTTTGTGATCGTCAACTCTGCGAGGATTACGCCCGAACGTTTTGAACAAGAGTTATTCGGCGAGGAAAATGACGGCAAACTGGTCCGTCCCGGTCTGCTGGAGCTGGCCGATGGCGGAACGCTCTACCTTGACGAAGTGGCCGATATGCCTCTTTCGACTCAGGCACGTATCCTCCGCGTATTGACTGACCAAAGTTTTGTGCGGGTCGGCGGCAATCGCCAGATCGGTGTGGACGTGCGTGTTGTATCTTCGACTTCGCGCGATTTGGCCGGAGAAATGGAAGAGAAACGTTTTCGGGAAGACCTGTTCTACCGGCTAAATGTTGTTCCAGTGGAAATACCGTCCTTGGCCCAGCGCCGCGACGATATTCCCGCGCTGGCTGAACATTTCTTCACGCGTTATGCCAACGATCAAGGTCTCCGCCCGCCAGAGATCGGAGACAAGGCAATGGCTGCCTTGCAAGCTTATGACTGGCCCGGCAACGTACGCGAGTTGCGCAATCTGATCGAAAGGACGATCATCATGACGCCGCGCGAGGAATTGAAGGTTGTGGAGCCTGAAATGCTTCCACCCGAAATTAAAGGCGGAGCGGGTTCGACGGACACCGACATTCCATCGATGGGCGGCGTAATGGGTGTTCCGCTGCGAGAGGCACGCGAGAGCTTTGAGCGCGAGTACCTATCCGTCCAGATCAGGCGCTTTTCCGGCAATATCTCCAAGACAGCGACCTTTATCGGAATGGAACGATCGGCTTTGCACCGCAAACTCAAGCTGTTGGGGATGACCGGCAAGAAAGCGAAGGACGAGCATGATTAGGCTCTGATTTCCTATTCATTCTAAAAACATCGTTGCAGCTTGGCGGCTATCACGTCATGGTATGGTCATGCCGGCAATTTAACGAATACCGGTCAGAACAAAACAATATCGCGGACCATAAAGATGGACGCCAACATACTCATAGGAGACACAACGATGTCTGATGGGCGAACCCTCTCTGCCCGCCCGCGTTCCGCTCCAGCTGCTCCGCAGTCTGGTGGCAAGCAAGCCAAGCTTCAGGACGCTTTCCTCAATCTCATGCGCCGCAACAAGACGCCTGTGACCATCTTTCTGGTCAAGGGCGTGAAACTGCAGGGTATTGTCACCTGGTTCGACAATTTCTCGCTTTTGCTGCGGCGCGATGGCCAATCTCAACTGGTCTACAAGCATGCGATCAGCACGATCATGCCCGGCCAACCAATTGAGGCCGAGCAGTTCACAAGCCAGCTGGGCAACGGAAAACAGCGCCTTTTGCAGGACGTATTCCTCTCTCGCGTCAGCGAGAGCGAGGTTGAAGTCACGATGTTCTTGGTGAATGGCGTAATGCTGCAAGGACAGATTGCATCCTACGATCTTTTCTGTGCTCTGCTTGAGCGCGATGGCTTTGTGCAACTTGCGTACAAACACGCTGTGTCAACGATCCAACCCGCGAGTCATGTTGACTTGAGCGGTGATTGGGAAGGCGAGGAAGACTGAGTTTCGACGAAAATCTGCTCGATGAAGTAACGCGCGGCGCGCGAGCGCTGGTCCTGTGCCCGGACATCCGGGGGCAGGCTTATGTCATCGACACTGCCGAGCGGCTCGAAGAAGCATGCGGATTAGCTTTGGCCATTGGCGTGGTCATTGCCGATGCACGCATTGTTCCGGTTCGCACGGTTCGGCCCAACACTCTGTTCGGTTCAGGTCAGGTAGAGCAGATCAGGACCGATTGCGAATTGCATGAAGCCGAATTGGTGATTGTAGATGGTGCGCTATCACCAATCCAGCAACGCAATCTTGAAGAGAAGCTAAAGCGCAAGGTCATTGACCGTACCGGCTTGATCCTCGAGATATTCGGAGAGCGCGCCGCGACTGCAGAGGGGCGCTTGCAAGTCGAACTGGCTCATCTGGATTATCAACAGAGCCGGCTTGTCCGCAGTTGGACGCACTTGGAGCGCCAGCGCGGCGGTTTCGGCTTCCTCGGTGGCCCGGGTGAAACACAGATAGAAGCCGATCGCCGAATGATCCGCCAGCGCATGGCGCGCTTGCGCAGAGAGCTTGAACAGGTTCGCAAGACCCGCGCGCTCCACCGTGAGCGACGGGGTAGAGCGCCATGGCCGGTTATCGCGCTGGTTGGCTATACCAATGCCGGGAAATCGACGCTGTTCAACCGCCTGACCGGTGCTGAAGTGATGGCCGAAGACCTGCTGTTTGCGACTTTGGACCCGACTATGCGTGCAATTGCGCTGCCAGGCGTCGAGAAAGCCATTCTCTCCGATACGGTCGGATTCATCTCGGACCTGCCTACGCAACTGGTGGCGGCATTTCGCGCGACATTGGAAGAGGTAACTGGCGCGGACATCATCCTGCATGTCAGGGACATGTCGAACCCGTCCAACGAAGCGCAAAAGAAGCAAGTACTATCCGTTTTGGCGGATCTTGGCGTGGTAGAAGGCGAGGGAGATGTGTCCAACATCCCGATCCTTGAAGCCTGGAACAAGGTCGATCTGGTAGAGCCCGAACGCGCCGAAGAGCTAAGCATAATGGCGGAAACTCAGGACAATGCGCTCGTTCTTTCTGCGCTTACTGGCGAGGGTGTAGATTATTTGCTCGACAAGGTCAGCGTAATGCTGACGCGAGAAGCGCGCGTTCTGAGTGTTGAACTGCCTGCCAGCGACGGAAAACGCATTGCATGGCTGCACGCGCATGGAGAGGTTTTGGCAGACGAGGAAGCCGGGGAAGGCGAGCAAGGCCCGCTACGCAGGCTCAGCGTCAGGTTGAACCCCAAGCAGCTCGGCCAATTTGAACAGTTATGAGCGTTTCTCAGCCGTTTTGACTCTTTGCCAAAGCTCCTCTTGTTCATCGAGGTTCAAATCCGCGAATTTCCCTTCGCCGAGCGCCTCCATGTCCCGAAAACGGCGTTCGAATTTTGTATTTGCTGCGCGCAATGCCTCCTCAGCATCAATGCCGTAGGCACGAACTAGGTTGACCGCCGCAAAAAGGAAATCTCCTGCTTCTTCGGTTTTTTCGTTATCGGAAATGGCTGATTTAAGTTCTTCTATTTCTTCATGAAGTTTTGCGGTCGGGCCTGCTGTGTCTGGCCAGTCAAAACCGGTTCTGGCGGCGCGTTTCTGCAATTTCTGGGCGCGCATTAACGCCGGAAGCGCTTTCGCAACGCCGTCCAGTGCACTGGTCGCACCTTTGGTATCGCGTTCCGCTGCCTTGAGTGTTTCCCAGCGGGCTTCAACCATGGTCCCGGTCTCATCGCCAAAGACGTGGGGATGACGTGCTTCCATCTTGTCAGAGATTGATTGGGCTACGCCGCCGAAGTCGAAGTATCCGGATTCTTCGGCCATGCGGGCGTGAAACACGACTTGGAACAAGAGATCGCCGAGCTCATCTTGTAGATCCGCGTGATCGCTGCGTTCGATGGCATCCGCAACTTCGTATGCTTCTTCGATGGTGTATGGCGCGATGGTTGAAAATGTTTGCGCGAGATCCCAGTCACATCCGGTTTGCGGATCACGGAGTTTCGCCATGATGCCGAGCAAACGTTCCATTTGATCTGCTTCCGGATTTTCCTGTTGTTTTGACATTGGGGGGGTTCTGGTCTGCCTTCTATATGAGAATGATAATATATATTATGTTAAATCCGATGGTCTAGCGCTCATACAGGCATCCCTACTGGCGAAACTCAATAATGCTGAAGAACAACGCCACCGCGCAGAAAATAGCACCCCAGATCAATACCATACGCAATGCCTTCGACCAAGCCAGCCTAAAGGACGCCAGAGCGCTACCGGCCAGGATCAGAACACCGACCAAACTGATGATCTGGACAATCTGAATCTCGCTCATGCAGTTATCTCCAACCCGTCATATCCAACAATAACATGATCAGGCGTCTCGGCCTCCAATGTGGCGTAATCCATCGTCTTGTCCAAATGGCTCAAAACCAACTTGCCCACGTTTGAACGTTCGGCCAACTCCATAGCCATTGCCAGATTGGCATGCGTCGGATGTGGTTCACGCTTCAAACAGTCGCTTACGAGAATATCAACGCCTTCATAAAGTTCGACCATTTCGTCAGTTATCTCTGAATAATCAGTCGAATAAGCGATACTTTTGCCATCGGCATCGAAACGATAACCGGTCGTTTCACCGAGACCATGCGGCATCTGGCACCATTCCACACCAAATCCTGCATGCATTCTCAACCTATCAAGCGTCTCTATCGTCGCGATAGTCGGATAACCATGTTGACCAGCAAAAATGTATCCGAAGCGCTGGCGTAGCCGATAAGCGGTATCTTTGGATGCAAAGCCAGGGATCGGACCACCTCGGCCGTATCTCAGCACGCGCAGATCATCGATGCCGTGGCAATGATCAGCGTGATCATGCGTCCAGAAAACGCCATCCAACCGGTCAATATTGTTGTCGAGCAACTGCTGGCGAAGATCCGTCGAAGTATCGACTAATATACGCTTGCCCTCATTACTCTCGATCGCAATCGACACCCTCGAGCGCCGGTTTCTGGGCTCGTTGGGGTCGCAATCTCCCCAGTCATTTCCGACCCGTGGTACACCGGTCGACGTGCCCGAACCGAGGACAATCAGCTTCAAAACACAGCCTTGCTGAACAATTTCCGGAAGTTTTCTGTCGTATAATCAGCTAGTTCACTGACATCGTCGCCGCGCAGGCCAGCCACGAATTGCGCAGTATTGGCGACGAATGCAGGCTCGCATGGTTTCCCGCGATGCGGAACCGGTGCCAGAAACGGACTGTCGGTTTCCACTAGCAGACGATCTTGGGGAATTTCTCTCGCGATTTCCTGCAGTTCCTTGGCGTTCTTGAAGGTCACAATCCCTGACAAAGAGATAGTGAGGCCCAACTCCAGCACGCGGTTCCCGAAAGCTTGCGATGCTGTGAAGCAATGGATGAGGGCAGGGAATGCCCCCTTCCCCAGTTCGTCTTCAAGAATTTCTAATGTGTCATCCTCGGCATCGCGCGTGTGGATGATCAGCGGAAGGCCAGTTTCGCGCGATACACCGATATGCATTCGGAACAGTTCCCGCTGCGTTTCGCGGTCCGAATGGTCGTAATAATAATCGAGCCCGGTCTCGCCAATGGCAATTACGCGTGGGTTTTCGGTGGCTCCGAGCAGGACGTCACGGCCCAAATCGGCATGCTGGTCAGCTTCGTGTGGGTGAATACCCACGCTGGCCCAGACGTCAGGTTCACGTGTCGCTGTGGCTACAACCTGATCCCATTCGCTGCGACGTGTCGAGATATTGAGAAACTGCCCTACCCCGGCCTCGCGAGCCCGCAAGAGGACACCCGCCTGATCCTCGACCAACCCTTTGTACTCAAGATGACAATGGCTATCGACCAGCATCAGGCAGCACTTTCTTCCTCGGGAAGTTCAAGGCGTGGGAACAGTGGTTTGGGCGCTTCAATCTTGAAACCGCTTTCGGCAAGAGCCGAATACCAATGGTCGCGAATTCCGCCATAAGACCGGTTTTCAGTAGGAATACCCATAGTATCGAGCAATGCGGCGCTGCTGCCCGGGATCACAGGCTCTATGGCGACCGCCAGCTGCGCGATACAGATGTAAAGCGTTGCAAGAACTGTCTCCATCCGTTCAGGGTCTGTCTTTCGCAATGCCCAGGGGGCCTCGGCATCGATGTAGCCATTGCAGGCGAACGCTGCCCTTAGCCACGCCTCCACGCCCTGTTGAAAGGCAAGGCTGCTGAATGCGTCGGGTATTTCAGACGAGATAGCTCGATCGACAGTTTCGAAAAGCGCGGCATCTGACTCGGTATGACCATGAATAGCAGGCAGATATCCGTCGAGGTTCTTGGCAATGAAGCCGAGTGTACGTTGTGCCAGATTTCCGAACGCATTCCCCAGCTCGCCATTTGCCCGCTGCACAATTGCCTCGGCAGAATAGCTGCCATCCTGCCCGAATGCGATTTCGCGCATGAAGAAATAGCGCAATTGATCGACACCATAAGTATCGGCCAGTTCCATCGGGTCGACGACATTGCCCGCGCTCTTGCTCATTTTCTCGCCGCCGCGCGCCAGCAGGAAGCCATGCCCGAAGACCTGCTTTGGCAAGGGCAGGTTCGCGCTCATCAGGAATGCTGGCCAATAGACCGTATGGAAACGGACAATATCCTTGCCGATCATGTGGATGTTCGCAGGCCAATAGCGCTGGAACATCTCGCCGTCCGCATCGGGAAAGCCGACGCCCGTCATATAGGTCGTCAGGGCATCTACCCAGACATACATGACGTGGCCTTCGCTGCCAGGCACAGGCACCCCCCAGTCAAAACTGGTACGTGACACGCTCAGATCCTTGAGGCCGCCCTCAACAAACCGCATCACTTCATTTCTGCGGCTCTCCGGGCGGATGAAATCGGGATTGTCGCGATAGAGAGCGAGGAGCTTGTCCTGATAGTTCGAGAGGCGGAAGAACCAGGTTTCCTCTGCGGTCCATTCAACGGGCGTTCCTTGCGGAGAAAGCTTTTCATCGCCCTCCCCATCGACCAGCTCGCTCTCGTCATAGAAAGCCTCGTCGCGCACCGAATACCAGCCTTCGTAGCGATCAAGATAAAGGTCACCATTGGCCTCCATCCGCTTCCACAATTCTATGCTGGCCGCGTGATGGCGCGGCTCGGTCGTACGGACGAATTCGTCGTAAGAGAGGTTGAGCTTGTCCGCCATGTCGCGGAAGTGGCCCGACATCTCGTCTGCCAGATCGATCGTTTTGCGGCCCAAATTGCGCGCAGTCTGATCCATCTTGAGGCCGTGCTCGTCCGTTCCGGTAACAAACCGCACGTCGCGGCCCATCAAGCGTTGGAAACGCGCCATAACGTCTGTCGCGATACCCTCGTAAGCATGCCCGATATGCGGACGGCCGTTTGGATAGTTGATCGCAGTGGTGATGTAGAATGGTTCAGCCATGGATCGGCTCGCTAGCGCCCCCCGCGCTGGCAAGCAAGCTGGCTATTTCACCGACCAGCAAGCCATTGTCGAAATTGTAGGTCGGTGCCTTGGCTGCCAGATCGACCAAGGCGGTATGCGCATCAATAATTCCAAGGCGTTTGTCTGCCGGTGCATCTGCTATCGACTGCGCCAGAGTTGTCCGGGCCAGATCAAGGATCGCCTGAATGCGTTCGCGGCTTGGCCGCGCACCAATTTCCGAGATCAGCTGGGCGCGCAATGCCAAAGTGGGGTCCCCTTGCGCCGCTAATTGCTGCATCACTTTTGCGATCGGCTCCAGCTTCATTTCCATGAACTTCCGTGCCGCGCCCAGTGAACCGCCAGCCAATGCTATCGCTGCATTTGACCCTGCGCCCAGGTGCCTGGCAATGGTTCCATCATCCATATCCGGAAAGCGCAGGATACGGCAGCGCGAACGGATCGTGGGTAGCAGGCCTGAGGGGCGATGGGTGACGAGCAAGAAAAACGTGCCTTGCGGCGGCTCCTCTAGGCTTTTGAGGAGCGCGTTTGAGGCTGGCCGCTCCATATCATCCGCGGGATTGATGATGATCACACGGCGCGATCCGACACTTGGCCGCGTGTTCAAACGCTGCTGCATGGCGCGGATCTGCCCTATCCTTATCGACCGTGCCAGCTCGTAATCCTTACCCTCTGCCGCCGCCCGCGCAGCCTTGTCGTCCTTTGGACCATAGGTGAGTATATGAATATCGGGGTGCTCACCGATCGGTTGAGGAACGCCTTCCTCTGACACAAGCTCGCGAGCTGCCTGTAGCGCGAAGTCATGTTTACCCAGCCCGGCCTTTCCCGCCAGGATCCAGCCATGATGCATTCGCGCGCCGGCAGCAGCTTCGCGCCATTCCCGCCATGCGGCAGTGTGGTTGGGCCAATCCATGCGGTTCAGCTTTCCGGCAGCAACGAAATTGCAGACATGATGCGCGCGTGCACCTCTTCTGGAGTGCCACCTGCGTCGATCACTGCGAAACCCTTAGGGTCCTCGCTTGCGTAGCGGCGAAAAGCCTCAGCCACGGCGCGGTGATAGGCGATGTCACGGCCACCGATGGCATCCGAGTTGTCACCATCCCGCTGTGCAAGACGAGCGGCGACATGATCTTCTTTGGCTTCCAACAGGATTGTGAGATCAGGCCGCAGCCCGCCGCTGCCAATCGCGTGGAGTGCAACCACAGCTTCATCGCCCAGCTGGCCGGCACCGCCTTGATAGGCGCGACTTGAATCAATAAAACGGTCGGAGATAACCCAGTCACCGCGATCCAATGCTGGAACAATCCGCCGCGCAACATGATCTGCGCGGGCAGCGGCGAACAGCAGCGCTTCTGCTTGGGCACCCCACCCCTCACCCGGAGGATCAAGCAGCAGGTTGCGGATAGCTTCCGCTCCGGGTGTACCCCCGGGTTCACGCGTCAAATCGGCATGGATACCGCGTTCGGCCAGCGCACTGACCAGCATGCGCGCTTGCGTGGATTTTCCAGCCCCTTCGCCGCCTTCCAATGCAATGAATTTCCCGCGTGTCATGTAAACCAACCGATAACGCCATTGATCATTCGAGCAAGGGGGCCGGCCGGACCAATCGCTTCGGACGCATAGAGTGGAACGCGTGATGGCTCCGCCCCGTCTATCGAAATCTCAAGCTCGGCAATTTGTTCTCCGACAGCGATGGGTGCACGAACCGGTCCGTCATAAATGATCCGCGCTGTGATGCCGGGACTTTCTGTTCCTTGCGGCAAGGCAGCGGCAATCGCTCTTGGACTGACGAGCGCCACCGATCTCTTGGTGCCGCCTTGCACCCGAATGACTCCGACAGTCTCGCCGGCAGCAAACAGGCGGCGGCTTTCAAATGCAGAGAACCCCCATTCGATAAGCCCCCGCGCTGCGCGTGTCCTCTCTAAGGTCGTATCGGCACCGGCTACGACCACCATCAGTCGCCTGCCTTTTCGTTCGGCAGAACCGAGAACTCCGAAGCCAGCTTCATTGGTGAAGCCTGTTTTAATCCCGTCACCGCCAGCCACTCGGCCAGTCAGTGGCTCGTGATTGGGCTGTGTGATGCCGCGATATGTCAGCGAGCGATGCCCGAAGAAAGCGCGATACTGATCCGGGTGATCCGTAACCAACGCCGTGCCAAGTGTGACCAGATCGCGCGCCGTTGTGAATGTTCGTCCTTCGTCAGGCCATCCATTCGGCGTTCCAAAACGGCTGTTGCTCATGCCAAGCCGCTGCGCAGTCGCATTCATTTGCTCGAGCCAACCCTGGACAGAGCCCGCCGCGCCTTCTGCCAGCACAATCGAGGCGTCATTTGCGGATACTGTGGTAATCCCTAGCAAAAGGTCAGAAACGCGGGTGTTCTCGCCAGCATTGAGGAACATGGTAGAGCCCTCGCCGCCCCACTGCGCAAAGGACGACCGGGTAAATGGAAACGCCTGATCCAACTGAAGCTTGCCAGCCTCGAGTAGTTCAAAAGCCTGATAAGCGGTCATCACCTTTGTGATTGAGGCCGGAACGAACCTGCGATCCGGATTGCGTTGGAACAGGATTTGCCCACTGGACAGATCAACCAGCAGGATAATCGGCACGTCTTCCACATTGGACGGAGGAGCCGGACTAGCCGCGGATAAAACCGGATTGCACAGCACAAGCAGAGCTGCCGCTAAACCGATCTTTGTTTTGCTAAGGATGCGCAACGCCAACTCCATGACCTTGCGTCGGTCTATAGCGATGGACAGCGGTACACGCGAGCGCATCTACGCCGCAATCCCCTTCGAACTTTGGTTCGGTTATCGAGCGATCTCGTCTGCGAGGAGGCCCACGCTCATCGCATAGTAGTTCGAGCAATTGTACTCGAGGATCGCGCGGTAATTGCCGGTCAGTAGCCAGGCACGTGTCCCCGGCCCATCGGGTTGGAAAAGCGAGGCGAGCACGTCGTCACCCAGCGACCTTTGCGGATAGACGCCCAGCGCACGCCATTCAGCGACTGTCTTCCATTCGCTGTGACGTTCGTGAACCCGCGAACATACGGGAGAGACGATCTTCGTTTTCAGCGCATCGACATCGAATCCTTCGGGAAGACGTGCCAACACGCCCCAAGGCTGCCCCTCACGCCATCCGGCATATTTCAGATAGTTGCCGATAGACGCGAATGTATCTGCGCGATTGGTGAATATATTCGCGCGGCCGTCCCCGTCGCCGTCTTCGGCCAAGCGAAGGTAAACGCTCGGCAGGAACTGAGGATTGCCGAAAGCCCCTGCATAACTGCCTACCAGCTGTTGACGTGAATATCCTTTGTCAGCAACTTTCATCAAGGCAATGAATTCATTTGAGAAAAGCTCGCGCCTACGCCCTTCCCAAGCGAGCGTTGCTAGCGATTGCGCGAGATCGAAGCTGCCACGAATGCGGCCATAGCTCGTCTCATGGCCGAAAATTGCGACAATAATCTCCCCTGGAACACCATACTCGGCTTCGGCGGCCATCAACGCTGATCGGTTTTCAGCAAAAACATCGCGCCCTCCCCTGATACGGACGCTGTTTACATGTGTGTTGATGTAAGGCTGAAGCGCCGGATAACCCCGGCTTGTCGGCCTGCCAGGCTGGCCGCGATCCAACTGGATAACTCGGCTGTTCGGGGTCAGCCCCGAAGTCATTCGGTCAAGGGTGCTCTCGCTCACACCTTCGGCACGTGCCCGCGCGATCAACAGTTGCAGATAGGCATCAAAGGAAATGTCACCAAGTTCTTGCGCAGCGTTCGTCGAATCCTGAGCGATAGCTGGACTAGCGAATACGGACAGAGCCATGGCCGATGCGGCAAAGAGAAATGGTTTCAATGTCATAGAAATCCCATTGTCATGCGCTGGATGAATGGTCCATGATTCTGTTCTTCTGGCGGCCTAATTCGCCGTAATTGCATGTCGTTTCAGCGCTAGATAATCCTCAAGGCATTGCTCGACCACTTCGGCGTAGGCTCCATCCAGATCAGGAAGGGGTGCGGGATTGGATCCAAATCCTGTCGACGCATTCACCTTATCATACCAATGCGTGCCCCAGACACCGTCCTCGGGATGGGGTCCTTTCTTCCAAGATAGCATGGCCGGATCCCAGGATAGCCCAAGCGCATCGCACAGCGCAGCAAGTACACCCGCCGGATTGCGCAAGATATCGTCGGAATCGACCACGGGCGGTAAATTCCCTGTGCGCTCGCTCTCCAAGTCGAAGTACTCACGCAATTGCGCGAAGCCCAACATCTCTACCCGGCGCAATTCGTTCTTCTTGCGATAGCTTGCTACGACGCGCTCTGGCGCTCGGATCAGAAACGCGTGCTGGTGCCCCGGAAAGTCCGTAATGTTGATAGGCCCGACCATATGGTGCGGCATATGCTTCTGGTACCATACGGATTTTCCGCCCGGGATCGGTCCGGACTGTGTGGCCGTGACGCTATCCCAGTCGCAATCCATATCCGCGATGGTTTCTGCCGCCATCGGGTGCTGTTCGCCGCTAGCCTTCAGAAACGCACCATAGAATGGTTCATCGGATACCGCACAATCCGCTCGTGCCCCGAAACTGCGCATCATTGCCGTCGAGATATTCCGCGGTCCCGACCACATCGCAATCCGAACTGCCGACGTCATGCCGCCACATCCCGGTCCATCAGCGCCTTGTACAATTGTTGCAGGCGTTCGACCATCGGCCCCCGCCCATCGGTCAGTTCGCGCCCGTCAACTTCTGTCACAGGAACCACGCCTGCAAATGTTCCGGTTACAAAAGCTTCGTCTGCGCCATAAACATCGGTGAGAGAGAAGTTCTTCTCAAACACGGGAATACCTTCCTCGCGGCACAGCTGGATCACATTGCTGCGGGTGATACCTCCAAGGCAATAATCGCCGCTGGAGGTCCAAACCTCTCCCTTCCGCACTATAAAGAAATGGGTCGAGTTGCATGTCGCGACAAAGCCATGCGGGTCGAGCATGAGTGCTTCATCAGCACCTGCCTGTGTCGCTTGAATGCACGCTGTAATGCAATTCAGCTTGCTGTGTGAATTCAGCTTCTGATCCTGTACCGCCGGATCACCGCGCCTGACATGCACAGTGAACAACCGGATGCCGTTTTCTATAACCGCAGGAAGCGCGGCCTTGAATTCCGGAATGATGACGATGGTTGCGGGCGAAATCACCACCCGCGGATCCTGATATGGCGTCGCACGGATGCCGCGCGTCACCATCAAGCGGATATGAACCCCCTCTGCATCGCGCATGCCATTGCCATCAATGGTTTCGTCAAGACGCGCGGTCAGTTCATCCCTCGTCAGGCCTATATCCATCGCAATGGCTTTTGCCCCTTCATAGAGACGGTCCAAATGCGCCCCGAGGAAAGCGATCTTGCCGCGGTGAACTCTCAGCCCTTCCCAAACGCCATCGCCGAGCATGAATCCGCTATCGAAAACCGAGACGGTGGCCTCTGCGCGCGGTGTCATCACACCGTTGACATTGATCAGAATGCTGTCGTTGCGCGGGTCCTGCGCAAACTCATGTGTCCCTTTTCCCATAAAGTGGTTTTAAGCGCTTGTTTGAGGGTGACAATGGCGAATTGACACGCTAGCGGGACTTTCGAACGGACAGTTGGCAGAGTGGTTGAATGCACCGGTCTTGAAAACCGGCAAGGGTGCAAGCCCTTCCAGGGTTCGAATCCCTGACTGTCCGCCACCTTCTCCCTTTAAACCTATTTCCCGCGGCCGATGATCTACTCCATCATCTGGCGAAGCTTTGGATCCCAATCCGCGCGCAATTCGCGCACCTTCGCAATCAGTTCCTCATTTTCCCACGCCGGCACATCGATCTTGTAGACATTGGCGAACTCGATCATGGTGCTGCGGTCTGCCTCTTCGAAAGTGTCGGCCAGGGCCTGGGCAGCTTGCCGGTCATGCCCCAGCGCCTCAAACGCAGAGCGACCTATGCGAATGGCGCCGTCGTAAGTCTCGCGGATGATATCGCGGCAGCCCAAAGCCCACAGCTTGAACACGTGATCGCGATCAATCGCTCGCGCAATGATGTGCACATGCGGGAATTTCTGAACGACATAGCCAACGATCTTGTCGATCTGCTCTTTGTCATCGAGCGCGACGATCAACAGCTTCGCCCTTGCAATCCCCGCGCTTGCAAGCAGATCGGGTCGGGTCGCATCGCCGAAATAGGCCTTGGTCCCGAACTTCTCCATGTTTGCGATATGGCGTGAATCATAGTCTATCACCGTTGCCTTGTACCCGGCAGCTTCCAGCATGCGATCAACGATCCCGCCAACACGGCCGCGCCCAGCCAGGATGATGTCATTGCTTTCATGGATATCGTCGGCAGCCTGCTCGTTTCCTATCGCGTAGCGCGGTGCGATCACGCGCTCGTAGAGAATGAAGAGCAGCGGTGTGAGCAGCATGGAAAACGCCACGACGAGCAGTAGCAGGTTCGCACCTTCTTGGGAGAGAACGGCATTGCCCAATGCAAAGCTGATCAAGACAAACCCGAATTCACCCGCTTGCGCGAGGCCAAGCGTGAACAACCAGCGATCCTGCCCCATCAAACGGAACGCTTTGCCGATCACAAACAGGATAGCCATCTTTGTCGCGAGCAAAATGGCAGTCCAGAACAGAACGGCCCCTGCCATATCGAATGCCAGAGCGAAGTCGATTCCGGCGCCCACTGTGATGAAGAACAGGCCGAGCAGTAGCCCTTTGAACGGGTTGATATCCGCCTCAAGCTCATGCCGGTACTCGCTATTGGCCAAGACTACGCCAGCGATGAATGCACCCAATGCCGGCGACAAGCCAACCAGGTTCATCAAAAGCGCGATCCCCACAACGAACAGCAGGGCGGCCGCTGTGAACAGCTCGCGCAGGCCCGCCATCGCGATGAAGCGGAAAATCGGACGTGTCAGATGTGTGCCGAGCAAGACAACAAGACCAACCGATGCCAGGGTTACGATACCCGCAAGCCAGGCTGGCAAACCTGCCACGAGGCTGGGGCCATGGCTGCCCTCGCCACCGCTTCCTGAAGCCTGTGCGACGAGTTCCGGCACAGCCAGAAGAGGCAAGACTGCGAGGATAAAGATCACCGCTACGTCTTGCACCAGTAGAACGGAGAAGCTTGCTTCGCCGCCCTGCGTTTTGAGCAGTCCCTTCTCCTCCAATGTTTGCAGTACGATCGCGGTCGAAGACAGCGCCAGGATCATCCCGATAGCGAGCGCGGTTCGCCACTCGTTGCCGCTTAACAGAGAAATGCCGGCGATGATCAACGTGGTAAGGATCACCTGTCCGCCACCCAGCCCGATCAACCGCTTGCGCATCGCCCAAAGCAGTTTGGGCTCAAGCTCAAGCCCGATGATGAACAGCATCATCACCACGCCGAACTCGGCAAAGTGTTGAAGCTGAACAACGTCCACGCCGAGGAAACCCAGCAATGGCGCAATCGCCATTCCGGCGAGGAGATAACCGAGCACCGACCCAAGCCCGAAACGGCTCGCGATAGGGACGGAGACCACGCCAGCAACTAGCAGGATAAAGGCAAGCAGCAGGAATTCGGTCACCTGCCGCGCGGCTCCTGCTTGCCCCCACTGTTCGCTTCATGGGTCAAATGTGCAGCGCCTTGCCGTATGCCGCCAGCACGCTTTCGTGCATGCTCTCGCTGATTGTCGGGTGCGGGAACACTGTCTGCATCAACTCGGCTTCGGTGGTCTCAAGCGTCTTGCCGATAGTGTAGCCCTGAATCATCTCGGTCACTTCCGCTCCCACCATATGTGCACCGAGCAGCTCACCGGTTTTCGCATCGAACACCGTTTTGGTGAAGCCTTCTGCCTCGCCCAGTGCAATCGCCTTGCCATTGCCGATGAACGGGAAGTTGCCGACCTTTACCTCGTAGCCCGCTTCCTTCGCCTTCGCTTCGGTCAGGCCAACGCTGGCGATCTGCGGGTGGCAATAAGTGCAACCCGGGATCGCATCACGGTTCAGCGGATGAGGATGCACATCCTTATTGCCCAATTCCCGAGCGATGGCTTCAGCAGCCGTCACCCCTTCGTGCGAAGCCTTGTGCGCCAGCCACGGCCCCGGGGTGCAATCTCCAATGGCCCAGAGGCCCTTCGACTTGGTGCGGCCATAGGGGTCTATCTGGATGAAGCCGCGATCCATGTCCGCTAGCTTCTCCACCCCAATGTTTTCAGTGTTGGGGACGATACCGATCGCTACGATGCAGTGCGAGAATTCTTGTTCGCTAACCTTGCCATCCTTACCCTTGATCTTGGCCTTGACGCCTTTGCCGTCGACTTTGATGTCTTCGACGCCCGCCCCGGTCATGATGGTCATGCCTTGTTTTGTGAGCGATTTCTCCAGAAATGCGCTGACATCGTGATCTTCAACCGGCACGATCCGGTCGAGCATCTCCACGGCCGTCACGTCACAGCCCATATCGTTGTAGAAGCTGGCGAATTCGATCCCGATGGCGCCGCTGCCGATTACTAGCAGTTTCTTGGGCATTTCGGGCGGCGTCATCGCCGTCCGGTAGGTCCAGATGCGTTTGCCGTCTGCAGGCGCGAAAGGCAGGTCGCGCGCCCGCGCACCCGTGGCGACGATGATGTGTTTCGCAGTGAGTTTCTCCTCACCCTTTTCGCCCTTCACGGTGAGCGAGGTGGGTCCGGTCAGAGTGCCCTCACCCATATGCACAGTGATCTTGTTCTTCTTCATCAGGTGCGTGACGCCCTGATTGAGCTGTTTGGCGACGCCGCGGCTGCGCTTTACCACGGCTTCCAGATCAGCTTCGATCGTGCCGGCAATCTTGAGTCCGTAATCCTTGGCGTGCTGCGCGTAGTGCAGGATCTCTGCAGAACGGAGCAGCGCCTTGGTCGGGATACAGCCCCAGTTTAGGCAGATGCCGCCCAAATTCTCCCGTTCGACAATGGCAGTGTTCAGACCAAGTTGCGCGCAGCGGATCGCGGCGACATAGCCGCCAGGACCAGAGCCAAGAACGATAACGTCATAACTAGCTGACATTGCTCAATAACCTCATTTCAAATCCAACAGGATGGAACACATGGAACACTGTCCATGGGCCAGAAAATCTTGCGGCCCGGATCGGCCCGAAATTACGGCTGCAAGGGATGGAACGGGGGCGATTGTCATGCATCCCCCTTCGCATGATCACCGCCGTGTAGGACAGCGCGAACCGGGCGCGGATTGCCCTCTTCATCGGCAAGCACGAACACAAACGTGCTTTTGCACACGAGTTGCGTCGTTTCTCCATTGCGCTCGCGCGAAATACCTTCGGCGGCGATAGTGATCGAGGTGTTTCCCTCTCGCACAATCTCGCAATAGATGCTCAGCTCATCGCCCAGCGCCATCGCCGCGGGAAACGCAAAATCGGTTGCGGCGACGACATTGGCGCGCCCTTGCCCCGTCCGGCTTGCAAGCGATCCCGCACCCAGCGCCATCTGGCTCATCAACCAGCCGCCAAAAATCCCGTTATAGGGATTGAGGTCGCCCGGCATTGCCGTGACGCGGATTGTAAGCTCGCCTTGCGGCATAACTTTAAACCACCAGACCCATAGGGTTTTCGATCAGGCTGCGGAACTGGTCGAGCAGTTTGGCTCCGTCGACACCATCAATCGCGCGGTGATCGAAGCTGCCGGTAACGCTCATGACAGTTGCGACTTGCAGCGCGCCATCAACTACAAAGGGCCGCTGTTCGCCAGCACCCACGGCCAGGATCATCGCCTGTGGCGGGTTGATCACGGCGTCGAATTGCTTGGTGCCGAACATGCCGAGATTAGAGAGTGACGTGGTGCCGCCCTGATACTCATGCGGTTGCAGTTTGCCATCGCGCGCTTTGCCTGCGAGTTCCTTCATCTCGGTTGATATCTGCGCGAGACCCTTGTTGCCCGCATCGGTGATGATCGGCGTGATCAGGCCAGAAGGCGCGGCAACAGCTACCGAGATATCCTGCCGCGAATATTGGTGCATCACATCGCCCTGGAAGCTGACATTGCACTGCGGCTCACGCTGTAATGCGCGGGCCAATGCCTTGATGATCAGATCATTGACTGAAAGCTTTACACCGTCGGCCTCAAGCGAGGCATTCAGTTGGCTGCGCAGCTTCAGCAGCGGATCCAGACGCACATCTACGGTCAGATAGATATGCGGAATGTTCTGCTTCGCTTCGGTCAGGCGGCGCGCAATAACTTTGCGCACATTATTGAGCTTGACCTCTTCATACGGCGCACCACCGTCCGCGGGCGATACTGACGGAGTGGGCGCCGGTGCAGGCGCTGGCGCTGGCGCAGAGGCAGCCACTGCAGGAGCGGCGCCGGGCTTGGCGTCTTCAACATCCGCTTTCACGATTCGGCCATTGGGTCCGGTGCCGGCAATGGTAGAAAGGTCGATACCCTTTTGCTCGGCAATTCGTTTTGCAAGCGGTGATGCAATGATGCGATCACCAGAGGCTGCGGGAGCGGCGGCCGCAGCAGCCGCGGGACTTGGCGCAGGCGCCGGCGCACTCGTTCCGCCAGCCGCCTCGACATCATCCTTGGTAATCTTGCCGTTCGGGCCAGTGCCAGTGATCGTGTTTAGATCAATCCCGCTAGCTTCAGCCAGTTTGCGCGCGGTCGGAGTGGCAGCCGGGCCATCATTCGACGGTGGCGCAGCAGGTGCTGGTGCCGGCGTAGGAGCCGCCGCCGCTGCATCTGCATCTTCACCCTCTTCCGCCAGCACAGCGATAACCGTGCCGACTGAAACGTTCTCGGTACCCTCTTCGACAGCGATCGAGACCAGCGTCCCTTCATCGACTGCTTCGAATTCCATTGTCGCCTTGTCGGTTTCGATTTCGGCCATGATATCGCCAGACCGGATTTCATCGCCTGGCTTCACTAGCCATTTGGCGAGTGTTCCCTCTTCCATCGTGGGCGATAGCGCTGGCATCTTGATTTCGATTGGCATTGCTGGAGAGATTCCCTTTCCTTTACGCAAGAGAAGCCTGTGCCGAATTAGAGCGCATGGGGCAAGAACCTTGCTAAGAATACGTTTTCAGCCAATACCTCTAAACCAAAGAACGGAGCGGGTCACATGCGGGTATTTCTGGTCGTTATAGACGAGACCGACGAAGCACGGTCAGCCTTGCGGTTTGCCGCCAGGCGAGCAGCCGCGGTCGATGGCGGCGTGCATATTCTGGCGCTGGTCCCGCAGCAAAATATCAGCGCATTCGGAGGGGTTCAGGACACCATTGAGCAGGAGGCGCGCGACCGCGCAGAGATGCTCGCGCATGGTGCGGCCGGCAGCCTGCTGGCAGAAGGCGGGATTATGCCCAGCATTTCTGTAGTCGTCGGCGGCGGTCAGAAGGTGATCCGGGAATTTCTTGAAGAGCACGATGAAGTGGCCGCTCTGGTACTTGGCGCCGCGCATGGGGGCAGTCCGGGCCCGCTGGTTGCGCATTTCTCCGCTAATGCCGGGACTTTGCCATGCCCGCTCTACATCATCCCGGAAAATTATGATGAAACAGCCGACAAAGCGTAAATCGCGTCCCGATCAGCGTTTTCGCCCCTGATGACGAATGTTCTTCGGGCGGCCGCGTTTGGCGACCATGTGCTTGCCCTGCTTCTTGTGGCCAAATCGAGGGGCCGGTCGTGCACCGCGTGGTTCGATTTCGTTTCCATCTGCGTCAACCGGAACGAATTTCAACGAACCGGTTAGAGCATTGGCTTCTGCCAGTTTGAGCTTCAGCCGGTCTCCGGAAGAGTAGGTCGTGCCGCTGTCCTCGCCGATCAGGCTTTGCGAGGCTTCTTCGTAGCGGAAGTGTTCACGGCCCAGAGTTGAAACCGGCACCAGGCCATCACCGCCCATTCCAAGGATTGTCGCGAAGAATCCGAACGCCTGTACGCCGGTGATTCGGGTGTCGAATACTTCCCCGACCCGAGCAGACAGCCACGCGGCAACATAGCGGTCAATCGTGTCGCGTTCGGCCTCCATCGCGCGCCGTTCAGTCTGGCTGATCGCATCGCTTACTTGTTGAAGGCTGCTGCGATCACGGTCCGACAGTCCAGTGAAATCGGGCAGGTCGAGATCGGTTTTTGGCTGTGCCAGCTTGTAAGCATCAACCAGAGCGCGGTGAACCAGAAGATCCGAATAGCGCCGGATTGGTGATGTAAAATGGGCGTAGCTTCCCAGCGCGAGCCCGAAATGCCCGGCGTTGGTTGGCCCGTAATAGGCCTGCATCTGGCTGCGCAGCACCGCTTCCATCACTTGCGCCTTTTCGCTTTCGTCGCTCACATCCTTGAGCATCCGATTGAACAGCGACGGCGTGATGACCTGACCCAAGGCGAGTTTGCGTCCAAAGGTGGCCAGGTAGTCGCGCAAAGCGATCAGCTTCGCACGCGCAGGGGGCTCATGCACGCGGTAGACGACAGGTGCGGTCTTGGCCTCCAGCGCCTTGGCGGCGGCAACGTTCGCCGCGATCATGAAATCTTCCACGACCCGGTGCGCATCCAGCCGCTCACGCACGGAGATTTCGGCGATCTGGCCTTGCTCATCCAACACAACCCTGCGCTCGGGCAATTCCAGCTCCAGCGGATCACGCGCATGCCGCGCCTTTTCCAGCGAGCGCCAGCAATTCCACAGGTCTGCAAGATGTTTCGGTGCTGAACCGTCATCGATCGCAGCTTGCGCGTCTTCATAAGCGATGTTGTGATGGATGCGCACGATTGCACGCGTGAAGCGCGTCTTGTTGACCGCCCCATCTTTGCCCACGTGCAGATGGCAAACCATTGCCGCGCGATCCACGCCTTCCTTCAGCGAGCAGACGTTCGCGCTAAGCACTTCGGGCAACATGGGAACAACGCGATCCGGGAAATAGACCGAATTGCCGCGTTTGCGTGCTTCCTTGTCCAGCGCGCTTCCGGGGCGAACGTAAAATGACACATCAGCAATGGCGACAATCGCATTGAAACCGCCCTGCCCATCCGGCTCTGCCCAGATGGCGTCATCGTGGTCGCGCGCATCCGCCGGATCAATCGCAACAATCGGGACATGCCGCAGATCTTCACGGTGTTCTTCGCTCAATTCCAGTTGCGCAGCCGCTTCCGCTTCACGCAGGGTCTCTTCTGCAAAAACATGCGGGATGCCGTGCTTGGCAATGGCGATCAGGCTGAAGCTTTTCGGCGCTAGCGGATCGCCGATGACTTCCACCACTTTCACACCTGCGCGTTCAGATCGGCCAATCCTCTCGGCAATGACCAACTGACCCTCTTCCGCCTCACCCACATCCGTGATCCGCGTTGAGTTTCGCACCCGCTTGTCAATCGGGGCAAGCCAGGCTTTGCCGCTGCCATCCAGCTCGACCACGCCCATCAGGCCTTCGGTCCGCGCGGGCAGTTTCTTCATCGGGTGCGCGATCCAGCCTCTATCGGTTTCCTCGGTTCGCGACAGCACTCTGTCACCGGTTCTGAGCGCAGGCAGGCGCTTTCCTCCCCGCCCCTTGAGCTCTCTCACCGTGATACGCGGCGGCTTGCCCGGCGCATCGGGAGACCAATTGTCGGGAATGGCAATCGCTTCGCCATCATCAATCTCGACCACACGCAGCACGGTTACCTTGGGCACACCGCCCATGCGGTGATAGGCCGTCTTCTTGCCGTCGATCAGGCCTTCTTCGGCCATGTCTCTGAGAATGCGCTTCAGCGTAATCTTTTCCTGCCCTTTAAGCCCGAACGCCTTAGCGATCTCGCGCTTGCCAGCAGGTGTCTCCGAAGATTGAATGAATTAGAGAATTTGTTCTTTTGACGGCAGCCCGATCGGGCGCCGCATTTTCTTATTATTTTTATTCATGACCCTTTATATCGGGTTCGAGGGCGCTTCAATCAATAGGCCTTGGCAATCAGGATCCGTTCGACCGCAGGATCTCCGGTAAAAATACAGGGGCCGTCAGCCGGTGCGGCATCGCGCGGCACGTTGCGGATGGTGAGCTTGTGTCCTTTTAAAGTCTCGACCACCTTCTCCAATGCGTCGCCTGTCGGCTTTGACCACTGCACTTCCAACCAGCCAGGATATTTTGCAGAGCCATCATAAAACGCCGCTACTTCATCCAGCGAGGTCACGCCGCGGGTGATATTGGCGTCGCGGCGTTCAGCAGCCTCGTTGAATAGCGAGTTCTGAATATCTTCCAGCAGCGCGCTCAATCCGGCAACGGCGTCTGCGCGAGGTGTGAAAGAGAAATTGGCTTTGCCGTTGTCCATGTTCCAAAGCTGGTCGCGGCGGATCATGGCAACTTTGTTTTCATTCATATCGCGCGGGCCAACTTCCATGATGACAGGGGCACCTTTGCGCACCCAGTCCCACCGCTTGGCCGCGGCTTGTCCGGGCTTCTTGTCCAGCAATACGCGCACCGGTTCGCCCAGTGCCTGTTGCGCCGCAATTTCTGCGCGCAAACTCTCGCAATATTCGAGAACTGCCTCGTCTTCATCTTTGCCGCGCAGCATCGGCAGGATCACGACCTGATGCGGAGCGATACGTGGCGGCACGCGCAGGCCGTCATCGTCACCATGCGTCATGATAACGCCGCCGATCATGCGCGTCGAAACACCCCAGCTGGTTGTGTGGCAATGCTGTTCGGTGCCTTCACGGTCCTGATATGTGATACCGGCAGCGTGCGCGAAATTGGTACCGAGATAATGCGAAGTACCCGCTTGCAGCGCCTTGCCGTCCTGCATCATCGCTTCGATTGACCAGGTCTCTACAGCACCGGGAAAACGCTCGTTCTCCGGCTTCTCGCCCGCGATCACAGGCAGCGCCATGTCTTCTTCCGCACACGCACGATACATTTCTAGCGCGCGGTGTGTTTCCTCCAACGCCTGTTCCCGATTTTCATGGGCGGTATGCCCTTCCTGCCACAGGAATTCGCTGGTGCGCAGGAACATCCGGGTGCGCATTTCCCAGCGCACCACATTGGCCCATTGATTGGTAAGCAATGGCAAATCGCGCCAGCTCTGGACCCAGCGCGCCATGGCATCGCCAATAATCGTTTCCGATGTCGGGCGAACGACAAGCGGCTCTTCCAGCTTGGCTTCGGGATCGGGGATCAATCCGCCCTTGCCATCGGAAATCAGGCGGTGATGCGTGACAACAGCCATTTCCTTGGCAAAGCCTTTAACGTGTTCGGCTTCGCGTTCGAAGTTCTTGAGCGGGATGAAAATCGGGAAGTAGCAATTCTGTACGCCCGCAGCTTTGATGCGGTCATCCATCAGGCGCTGGATACGTTCCCAGATGCCGTAACCCCATGGCTTGATCACCATGCATCCGCGCACACCCGATTCCTCGGCCATGTCGGCGGCTGAAATAACTTCTTGATACCAGGCGGCGAAATCGTCCTCGCGCTTGGTGTTGAGGGCGTGGCGAATATTGGACACGTTTACTGGTTCCTGCTGCTGCGGCGATTGGTTCGACCGCGCGTTTGTTATTACTTGCTGAGCTCGTCCAGCTTCTTCTGCATTTCTGACATCTGCTGGCGCAGCGCCTCTATTTCAGAGCTTGAGCTGTCTTTGGCCTTGCCGCCGTTCTTGCTGGCTCCCGGCATCAATACATCCGTGGCGGCGCGCATCATCGCCATATTGGTTTCATGAATCTTGGCAAAAGGCGTATTACTTATGCCCTTCTCAAACGCTTCACGGATCTTGCCCTGGTTATCGCGGAAGTTGGTCATGGCCGCTTCAAGATAGCTTGGCATCATCGACTGCATTGAATTGCCATACATGCTGATCAACTGGCGCAGGAAGTTGACCGGCAGCATTTGCTCGCCGCCACTGGCTTCCTCATCCATGATGATCTGCGTCAGGATCGAGTGCGTGATGTCATCACCAGTCTTGGCATCAAGAACTTGAAACTGGACATCATCGCGAACCATCCCAGCCAAATCATCCAGCGTAATGTAGCTCGATGTGCTGGTGTTGTAGAGACGACGGTTTGCGTATTTCTTGACGATGACGGTATCGCCATCGCCTGCGTTTTTCTTGGCCATTATGCTGCAACCTTATAGGATCTATGCTGCGCCCTTAGCACTTGCACAATGTGCAGTGCAACATGCGACTACCGCGGCTTGAAGCGTTGTCCCAATGTGGTAAGCAATTCATACTGAGACAGGCCCGAATTCGGCGCCACATCGGGAAGGTGGAATGGCACTTCAAGCCAGTCTCCCTCGCGCAAGCTGGGTGCGTTGGAGAGGTCGACAATGATCATGTCCATCGAAACTTTGCCCACGATCGGGAGCTTGGTTTCGCCATGCAGCAAGTGGCTGCCCTCGCCGCCTCTGCTGCGCAAAAAGCCGTCAGCGTAACCAAGCGATACAACACCCGTTGGCATGGCACATTGGGCAGTAAATTCCGCATTGTAGCCAACAGAGTCACCTGCACTGAGCGAACGGGTTTGCAAGATTGCGGCTTCCGGCCTGGCAACCTGTTTGATCTTGTTCGCAAGTTCAGGCCTTGGAACACCCCCATACAGCGCCAGGCCAGGCCGCGTCAGGTCGAAATGATACGCGCTTCCAAGCGCGATCCCTGCGCTGTTAGTCAAACTGGCGGATTGGTGCGGAACGACTTCTGTTGCTTGTTTAAATACTTCGAGCTGCCGCGCATTCATGACATTGTCTTCATCGGCGCAAGCGAGGTGCGACATCAAGATATCGACATCCAGCGAGGCAATCGCAGGGTCAGACAAGTCCCCAAGCGAGACGCCCAGTCGATTGATCCCGGTATCCACCATCAGTTGGCAAGTTCCGCCGCCGCTTTCTTGCCAGAGCCTGGCTTGAGAAAGCGAATTGATCACAGGTGCGGCACCGGTCTGCTGCGCATAGGCAGCGTCAGCCGCATTCATTGGGCCATGCAGCACGGATATCCGGGCCGCTGGCACATGGCGCGCAACCGCTTCGACTTCGCTCCAGTGCGCAACGAAGAAGTGCGTGCAACCTGCTTCGCGCAAAGCGGGTACGCATGCATCCACGCCCAACCCGTAGCAATCGGCCTTGACAGCTGCACCCGTCTTGGCCGCGCCGGACATCGCATCGAGCGCGCGCCAATTATCTGCCAGAACGTCAGCGTCAATTGTCAGCCGCAGGCTGGGCGGCGGAAGTTCAGCCATGTTCGTCTGCGAAGTCTTTCGGTGGGCCATCAGGGATGCCCCACCACAGCACAACGACGCCAAATGCAACGACGACCCATGTGTACCAAAGCCCGGAGTAGATGTTGCCCGTGCTCGCCACGATCACACCTGCAATCAGCGGCAGAAATCCGCCCAGGTAACCCGCGCCAATGTGATACGGGATCGACATCGAGCTGTAGCGAATGGTTGGGGGAAACATTTCAGAAAGCAGCGCTGCAACCGAACCATATGTCAGCGCTGATAGCATGCCCAGCCCGAGCAGGATCGCGACAATGCCAAGGATATTGGCGGTCGCCGGTTTTTGCTTGCTGAAGTCAAAACCGTACTCGCCCAACGCATCACGAATACCGGCATTGCGCGCGGCACCATCATCAAACCACTCTTGCTCAAGCGTCACGTCTTCACCGCCTGCGAGCAATCGCAGATCTGTGGCCGGCTCAACCTTGTAAGGGACGCCAGCGGCCGTAAGCGTTTCCAGCACCTTGCCGCATTCGGTCTGCTCCCGGTTGAACATTTCGGCGAACGGGTCTGTCGTGCACTGGCTACCCTGGACCACAATCGGGGTTTGCTGGGCGGCGCGCTCAAGACCCGGATTGGCCAGACTGCCCATGCCCCAGAAAGCCGGGAACAGCAGAAGCAACGTCAAGGCAGCGCCGATCATAATCGGTTTTTTGCGGCCAATCGTGTCCGACCATTTGCCGATCATGACGTAAAAACTCATCGCGATAAGGCCGGAGAAGAAAAGGATAAGCTCAACCGTCAGATCATCGACATGCATCGGCCCCCTCAGGAAGCTCATGCCGGAGAAAAACGCGGTGTACCAGATCGTGGTCAGAATGCCGGTCACGCCAAACAGCGCGACAAATATCCGCTTCTTGTTTCCGGGATAGGTGAAGCTCTCCTTGAACGGATTGCCGGCGATTTTTCCCTCTGCTTTCATCGCCTGGAACACCGGGCTTTCCGACAGCATCAGGCGCATCCAAAGAGAGATCACGAGCAGAATGATCGAGAGCAGGAATGGCACGCGCCAGCCCCAAGCGGCAAAGTCATCTGCCGGGATCAGATACCGGCAAGCCAACACAACTGCGATGGACAGAACGAAGCCGCCAGCAACACTGGCCTGAATAAAACTGGTATAGAATCCGCGCTTTTCCGGTGGAGCATGCTCCGCAACATAAATCGCTGCGCCGCCATACTCTCCGCCAAGAGCAAGGCCCTGGATCACGCGCAGCAAAATCACGATTATCGGTGCAGCAATCCCGATCGTGTCTATGGTCGGGATCATGCCCACCCCGGCGGTGGCAATGCCCATCAGGGTCACAGTGACAAGGAACGTATATTTGCGCCCCAGCTTGTCGCCCAGATATCCAAACAGGATCGCGCCAATCGGACGAAAGGCAAATCCGACTGCAAATGTTGACCAGACGAGCAGCAGTCCAAGCGTTTCGTTGTCCGTATCGTAGAACGCATCCTTCAGGATGTAGGCAAGCGTGCCGTAGATGAAGAAATCATACCATTCGAAAACGGTGCCCGCCGAGCTCGCTCCGATTACAAGTTTGATTTCTTTCTCGGACGGTTCGCGAACCGCGACGCTAGCGCTTTCTGACATGGCTGCTGCACTCTCCCCTACAACATTGTGCGATGCGCCGCTCTAGCGTGTGTCAGGAACCTTGCAAAGCGCTTGCTGGGCAGCCTTCCACGGCAACAGGATTGCGCCATGCCGCCCTTTGAGTTCGCGCGCCGCAGACAGGGCCTGAAAGTCTGGCCAATCGGGTTCAGGTGCGGACGGATCTTCCATCCAGGCTTCTATTTGCGCAAGAACGAGATTGATCGATGTCAGCCTGGCCCCTGTTGCCGAACGCGCAAATAGCGCCGCAGCAGCCTGACCAACTGCACAAGCTGACACGCCCAGCCCCAATTCCGCGATTGCATCTTCGTCGGTGAGATTGATCCCGACCGTTAAAGAGCTGCCGCAGGTCGTGGAACGCGAATTTCCCTGTACCTGCCAATCCCCCGAGAGCGGAAAGGCAGCCAGTTCTGTCGCCAGTGATAGCAGATTGGGAGTGTAAAGTTTCGCCGCAGTGCTGGCGGGCATCACTCGCCTTCCGCATCGATACGCAGGCGTTCCCTGCGTTCGGCAATAACGCTCACCAGATCACTCGAGGCGGAATCGATGACTGGGTATGTGCGTGCTGTGGTGATCCAGACGGGGCGCCCTTTGTACCCCCACAAACTATCAAATCCGAGCGCGATGACCGAGAACGCAAACACCATAATCAGCGCGCCCTTTACCACGCCAAATCCAAATCCCAGCACACGGTCGATCGGCCCCATAATCGAACCGCGCGATGCCTCACCCACGTTGTTTGCGATGAGTTTCATGGCCGCATATGGGATGAGCAACAAAAGTGCGAACGCGAGGATAGAAGTCGTCGGTTCTGCATCGAGATACTCGAGCAGGATTTCGGTAAAAGGTTCGTGCAAATAGTAGATTGCAGCCGCGGCCAATGCCCATGCTGCGAGCGATAACACCTCCTGCACCAATCCGCGCAGAAAGCCGCCCACCGCAGCCACCCCGATAATGATGAAAACAATGATATCGAACCCGTTCATCCGGGCGGATTATGACTTTGACATCACGCGGTCAACGAGGTTCGCAACTTGTCCCAAACCATTGAACGCGATTTTGGATGAGCCTGTCTTGCTACTCGCTGGGCCGAACGCAGCGGCAAAACCAAGTTTGGCCGCTTCTTTGACGCGCAAATTGGCATGAGCAACGGGGCGCACTTCGCCAGAGAGTGACACCTCACCGAACCAGACCGATTTATTTGGGAGCGGCCGATCCGCCAACGCGCTGACCAGCGCGGCCGCCACCGCCATATCGGCGGCGGGATCTGATAAACGGTACCCGCCGGCAATATTCAAATACACTTCGGCCGAACTGAAATTCAGCCCGCAACGCGATTCCAGCACTGCGAGCAACATCGCCAATCTGCTGTTATCCCAACCGACCACCGATCGCCGGGGCGTCGCTCCCGATTGCAGCCGGACAATCAGAGCTTGAATTTCGACCAGGACGGGCCGTGTTCCTTCGAGCGCTGGAAACACTGCGCTGCCGGCCAATGGTTGATCCCGTCCGGATAGAAACAGCATCGAAGGGTTGCTGACTTCTTCCAGCCCTTCCTGCTCCATCGCGAACACGCCGATCTCGTCGACCGCGCCAAAGCGGTTCTTTAGTGCGCGCAGTATGCGGTATTGATGGCTCCGCTCTCCCTCAAAGCTCATCACGACATCGACCATGTGCTCCAGCACGCGCGGACCAGCGATGCTGCCGTCTTTGGTCACATGTCCGACAAGCACGAGCGCGACACCATTCTCTTTGGCGTATCGGATCAATTCAAACGCACATCCGCGAACCTGACTAACAGTGCCCGGAGCCCCCTCGATTGTGTCCGAATACATGGTCTGGATCGAATCGATCACCACCAGAGTTGGCGCTTCCATCTGGCCCAATGTCGTCAGGATATTCCGCACCGATGTCTCTGACGCCAGCTGAAGCGGTGCATCGGACAAGCCGAGCCGTGCTGCGCGCATGCGCACCTGGCCTGCAGCCTCCTCTCCGCTGACATAAACCACACTTCCGCCATTCTTCGCGATGGTCGCTGAAGTCTGTAGCAAAAGTGTGGATTTCCCGATCCCGGGATCACCGCCCATCAGCACGGCCGAGCCGGGCACCAGCCCTCCCCCGAGCGCGCGGTCAAATTCCGCCAGTCCGGTCGAACGGCGTTTGGGTAATTCTGTTGGCGCATTCAGTTCTTCAAAAGCAACCGCACGACCGCCTTTCGACAGGTCATGTTTTTGCGAGAACACCGTCGCTGGCGCATCCTCAACCATAGTGTTCCATTCGGCACAATCGGGGCATTGCCCCTGCCACCGGTGTGTCACGCTTCCGCAAGCCTGACAGACATATCGCTTCTTTGTTTTCGCCATCCGCAGATCGATAAACGGAACATAGGCAGAACGCAATTGCCTTCTGTGGTTAAACCCCTAAGGAAATCAATATGCACCAGAAGGAACTTCGTATTGCATTGGTTTGCTACGGCGGCGTCAGCCTGGCGGTATACATGCACGGCGTTACGAAAGAGCTCTGGCATCTGGCCCGCGCAAGCAGATGCTACCACATGGAGGAAGTGCCAGAGGGGCACGTGGCCAAGGTCTATCATGACTTGCTGGGAGAGATTGAGGCGCAACAAGGGCTAAGATTGCGCGTGCTGCCTGATATTCTAACCGGCGCAAGTGCAGGCGGGATAAACGCGGTATTCCTGTCACAAGCTATCTTTGCTGGGCATTCGCTTGAGCCACTTACCGACCTGTGGCTTGAGAATGCCGATGTCGACAAATTGCTGGACCCCGATGCCCGGCCAATGTGGAAGTTCGCCAAATTCTGGGCCCAACCGATTGCCTGGTGGCTGTTCAAGCGACCCGGCAATGTGGTGTCGGAGAGCGTCGCCCCTGAAACGCGGAGCGAGGTGCGCCGGAAAGTTTCACGTTTTGTGCGGGGGCGATGGTTCCAGCCACCCTTCTCAGGCGACAACTTTTCCCAACTTCTCTTCGATGCAATCGAGGCGATGAACGCCAACGAAACGGGGCCGCCGCTCTTGCCACCGGGCCATCCGTTGGATTTGCTGGTAACGGCCACAGATTTTCGCGGACATGCAGAGATGCTGCGCCTTCATAGCCCGCCGGTTGTTGAAGAAAGCGAGCACCGCTTGCCGATCGGATTTCGTGGTCTGACCCCGGCTCAATCTGGTGCAGGACTGGCTGATCCGCTTGAGCTGACCATTGCAGCGCGTGCGACGGCAAGCTTCCCGGGCGCCTTCCCGCCGCTTGAACTAGCAGAGATCGATCGTTTGGCCCAGCGAAGCAAACACCACTGGCAAACTCGCGGCGCCTTTCTGAAACGTGTCATGCCTACTCACCTGCGTCTGGGCACGACCGAACAAGTTGCGCTTATCGATGGCTCGGTGCTGGTCAATGCACCGTTTGAGGGCGCAATTGACGCCCTGCACGGCCGCCCAGCCCATCGTGAAGTGGACCGGAGATTTGTATATATCGATCCCCGTCCAGACCGGATTGCTTCGCTCAAAGATGAGGAACAAAAGCCCGTAGGGTTCTTTGCTGCTATCTTTGGTTCGATATCCGCCCTGCCGCGAGAACAACCGATCCGCGACAATCTGGAGGAGTTGGAACAGCAGTCCCGCGACGCCGAAAGGTTGCAGCAGATCCTTGCCGGTCTTCGGCCTGAAGTCGACCGCGCGGTTGAGAAACTGTTCGGACTGACATTTTTCCTCGACCAACCCACGCCCAAACGGCTGCACAATTGGCGCGCGAAAGCGCAGCAGTCGGCAGCGCAAGAGGCAGGCTATACCTTCCAGTCCTACGCGCAGGTGAAACTTGCAGGGATTGTCGAGCGCCTGGCAAGATTGGCTCATCAGGCGGCACCGCAACTGGATCTGCCCGATTGTGATCCCATTGTCTCAACCCTGCGCGGCGAACTGATGCGGCGCGGGCTGGATCAACTGTCCGAGGAAAAGGGCGGTGCAAGCGAGGCTGCAATCGCATTTTTCCGGACACATGATCTGGGCTTCCGGATTCGACGCTTGCGCTTGCTGGCCCGGCGATTGGCGCGCGATTGGGAGCGTGACCCCGAGATTCCTGACGACGCACTGGACCTCGCGAGGGGTGAAATCTACGCCATTATGCGGCTATACCTTGATCGGGACGAGCAGGCGGTTGGGCACCCTGAATTCGGTGATCTGGCGGCCAATGCGTTTGTCGATCCCGGCGCGGTGCTGGACCACCTTGGGGTGCATCGCTTGTTGCCCGAAATCGATGATGAAGCGGAAGATCGCCTTTGTGCTGCACTGGCGCAGATGCCCAAGCAGCTTCGCCGACGGATGCTGTTCGCCTACCTTGGTTTTCCGTTTTACGATGTCGCGACGTTGCCACTTTTACGGCACGAAGGATCTACCGAATACGATCCGATTAAAGTGGATCGAATTTCTCCCGATGATGCCCCATCGATACGAGATGGCGGCGCCAGAGCGACGCTGCGCGGGATAGAGTTCTACAACTTTGGTGCATTCTTTAGCCGTGCATATCGCGAGAACGACTATCTATGGGGTCGCTTGCATGGGGCAGAGCGGATGATCGACCTCGTTTGCTCAACAGTAGACGGCGGTGTCGATAGCCGCGTCTGCCATGGGTTCAAGCGGCGCGCATTCGAAGCCATCCTGCAGGAAGAGACCGAAGCCGGACGCTGCCACGCCGGCCTGATCGAAAGCCTGAAAAGTGAAATCGCAGCGAAGTTTGATACCGTTTAAGCTCTCGAATTAGTTGAGGCTTTTCCAAACGGCCTCAATAAACCGATCTTCATTGATGAAGCCTTCACCCCGATCAAAACTGTCGAGCGGACGCAAGGCTTTGGCTTCCACCAGCGATGATCCGGAATCGCGCAGCGCACGAATTCGGGTCACAGCCTCACCCACAATGTTGCGAAAAGCGATCAACTCCCGGCGATCCGATACGTGGCCATGGCCCGGAATCACCTTTGTATCCTCATCCATGAGGTTGATCGCGCTATCCAGCGAATATAGCAGATCTTCGATATCACCGCCGGACTCTACATCGACAAAGGGCCAGCCTGGAACCTTGAAGTAAAGATCGCCCATATGGACGATATTCTTTTCGCGCCAGCGCACGATACTGTCGCCATCGGTGTGGCCGCCACCGACAAACACGACATCAATTGTGTCGCCATTGAGGTGCAACGTCACACCGCGCTCGTAAGTGACAACAGGCAGAGCCGCCTTGGGTGACTGCGGTGTAACGCGTTCACCGCGGGTCTGCGGGGATGACATCCGGACGCGCACATTGTGATGCGCGAAAATGGTTGCTCCAGTACCGCCGAAATGTTCGTTTCCGCCCGTGTGATCACCATGCGAATGCGTGTTGACGACATATTTGACCGGTGTCGCACCAAGATAGGCGACCGCGCCTTCGATCTTCTCAGAAAGCGGCCCGAACTGGTCATCGATCAGGATCGTGCCATCCTCACCATGGCTAACAGCCATATTGCCGCCCGCACCGAAAAGTACGGCTACACCCGGCGCCAACTCCTCGGAAGTAATCTCCACCTCGCTGAAGTCTCGCTGAGCCGCCAAGGGCGATGCAATAACGATCGATGCGGTTGCTAGTGCGGTGGCGAAAATGCGTTTCATGGCTGTTCCCTCTGTTTGACCTAGGCTTAAGTCTTACCGAGAGAAGAGTCGAGAATTGCCCGTAAATTAACTGCCGAACGCTTCCTTCACGCGTTCGAAAAAGCCCTTGCTTTCGGGGCATTCCTCACCGGTTTCGGTTTCGCGAAACTGCTTCAACAGTTCCTTTTGCGCTTTGGACAGTTTGGTCGGTGTTTCCACAGCGATTTCGACCACCAGGTCACCACGCCCGCGGCCCTGAAGCACAGGCATGCCCGCTCCGCGTACGCGCAACTGCTTGCCGGATTGAATCCCCACCGGGATTTCAACGCTGTTGTTGTCACCACCCAGATCAGGGATATCGACCGTGCCGCCAAGCGCAGCTGTAGTGAAGCTGATCGGAACGCGCGTGAGCAGCGTGGTGCCCTCGCGCTGGAACACCGCGTGCGGCTTCACATGTACGAAAATGTATAGATCGCCCGCAGGATCGCCTCTGAGCCCGGCCTCCCCCTTGCCTGACAAGCGAATGCGCGTGCCGGTATCGACGCCTGGCGGAATTTCAACCTCGAGTGAGCACGCCTTGTCGACGACCCCTTCCCCGCGGCAATCACCGCAAGGGTTCTCGATCACAGCGCCGCGTCCGTGACAGGTCGGGCATGGGCGTTCAACCACGAAGAAGCCTTGCTTGGCGCGAACTTTGCCGTGGCCATCGCACATACGGCATTCGCGTTCGCTTGTACCCGGAGTAGCGCCTGAACCATCGCATGTGTTACAGCTCTGCGAGACTTCGATTTGCAGCTCGACTGTCTTTCCGTGGAAAGCATCGTCCAGGCTGACTTCCAAATCATATCGCAAATCCGCTCCGCGCCGCGGCTGCGCGCGTTGTCGCCCGCCACCGCCGCCAAAAGCGCTGCCGAAAATAGTCTCGAAGATGTCCCCGATATCGCCAAAATCACCTTGCGGCCCACGACCGCCGCCGCCACCGCCGGACATTCCCTGCGTGTAAGCTGAATGGCCATAGCGATCATAGGCCGCGCGCTTCTGCGGATCCTTCAGGCAATCATAGGCCTCATTGATAGCCTTGAATTTTGCCTCACTCTCAGCATCGCCCGGATTGCGATCCGGATGATACTTCATCGCAAGCTTGCGGTATGAGCTCTTCAGCGCACCGCCGTCGGCGTCGCGCGAGACTTGAAGCAATTCGTAATAGTCGATGTCGGTAGATGCCATGCTGCTGCTTCCCTGCCCTAAACGCTAACCGCCACCGGCGCTGTATGCGCTGGCGGCGGCAGAGTTTCCCATCAGGACATCAGCCCTTTTTGTTATCGCTGTCTTCGCTCGAATTTTCGTCGACTTCGGAGAATTCCGCATCGACAACTTCTTCGTCAACCGAACTATCCGAAGAACCTTCCGCACCCGCGTCGGGACCGGCAGCTTGCTCTTTTTCGTAGATCTGCTGACCCATCTTCATGGCCGCTTCGGTAAGCGCCTGCGCCTTTGCATTGATCGCGTCGACATCATCGCCTTCGAGCGCGGTCTTGGCTTCGGCCAAGGCTGCTTCGACGGCAGATTTCGTATCAGCGTCAACCTTGTCGCCATGCTCTTCGAGCTGCTTTTCGGTCGCGTGAACCAGGCTGTCTGCCTGATTGCGAGCTTCAGCAGATTCGCGGCGCTTCTTGTCTTCTTCCGCGAACTTCTCGGCATCCTGAACCATCTGATCAATGTCCGAATCCGACAGGCCGCCAGATGCCTGGATCTTGATCTGCTGTTCCTTGCCGGTGCCCTTATCCTTGGCAGAGACATTCACGATACCGTTTGCGTCAATGTCAAAGGTCACTTCGACTTGCGGGACACCGCGCGGCGCGGGCGGGATGCCCACCAGATCAAACTGTCCAAGCAGCTTGTTATCAGCAGCCATTTCGCGCTCACCCTGGAAAACCCGGATGGTCACGGCGTTCTGATTGTCCTCAGCGGTCGAATAGACCTGTGTCTTCTTCGTCGGGATCGTCGTGTTGCGATCGATCATGCGGGTGAAGACACCGCCCAGCGTTTCAATACCCAGCGACAGCGGGGTCACGTCGAGC